>Ga0315903_10004013_pt1 | contig 19962 bp, 15 predicted proteins | sample LakEriMetagenome_7_FD_203524 | JGI IMG/M metagenome (GOLD analysis project Ga0315903, IMG submission 203524) | Freshwater fungal communities from buoy surface, Lake Erie, Ohio, United States - Buoy 2 MA119 | ecosystem: Environmental > Aquatic > Freshwater > Lake | place: USA: Lake Erie, Ohio... | reverse complement strand
ATCGCTGATAATGCTGGCTCAAAAAGAGTTGACCAGAAAATTAAAGTTGATGGCCCGGCGGCATTTACTAGCACGCTACCGGTAACAGATTTGGTGAACACATTAAATGGAAAAGGTATTCCGTCTGCAGCATCGCTGAGTGCCGGAAGTTTTATTTGCAATCACATTTTTTATGAAATGCAATTTGCACTTGCGGGAACTTCAGTGAAGAGCGGTTTTATTCACATACCGCTGATGGATGAACAGCAGGAAGAGTTTCCAGGCCTCTTTACTATGCCGCTAGATCAGATGATACTTGCCAGCAAAATTATTATTTCTGAGCTGGTCGCTTCTTCAAATTAGGAAGCAGTGCCCAAATAATTGCAGCGGCATCGATAAATTCTTGAACCAATGCAGATTGACTTGGATTCAATCCACCAAAAGCTGCAAAGGTCATTGCAACTATCGCTAACCCCATCCCAATTCCACTTGCCTGTAGTGCTCTCTTTTTAGCAAGCTTGGAAATTTCAATGGCATCAACAAGTCTTCGAATTGAATCTTCAACAATGACAACCTTTGCTGCTTCGCTAGCCGCTGTGTTACCCCTTGCCCCCATAGCTACGCCAACATCGGCGCTGGCTAGAGCAGGCGCATCGTTAATGCCATCACCAACTACCACCACAGAGCCTTTATTGGCTTCTAGTTCAGTTTTAAGAATTTCAAGCTTTTGAGTCGGTGAACACTCTGCAAAGTATTCCTTTATACCTAACTCATCGGCGATAGCCCGCACGGTTTCCATACGATCACCCGAAACCATCAGTACTCTTTTCACACCTAGATTGCTAAGTGCCGAAACTGTTTCAAGAGATTCCTCGCGAAGTGGGTCATCTAAACCGAGCACGCCAAGCGGAACATCATCAATACAGATCTCTACCAGTAGCGGCTTATTGAAATTAACCCAGTCCGCTAAAGGCAATTTGGGCTGACCGATACTAATTCTTTGCGATCCGATTACACCACTGAGGCCGTGACCTGGTTTTTCTTTTACTTCAGTTGCACGATCAAGTGTCAACCCTCTGGCTCGGGCTAGGCCGACCACGGCTTTAGCTACAATGTTGGAACTTTCCTGGTCCAAGGAAGCCCCAAGTCGAAGGACCAGATTCGGGTCTACTCCAGGGGCGAAAGCTTCGGCAGTTATTCTTGGACCACCCTCGGTTAGAGTCCCGGTTTTATCCAAAAGCACTACTTCAGCGCTAGCCAAACGTTCAATTGATTCACCAGATTTAATAATTACTCCACGCTGGGCCGCGCGAGATATTCCACTTACCAGTGCTACTGGGACGGCAAGAATTAGCGGGCAGGGAGTTGCTGCCACAATTACGGCAACCGCCTGTGAGATGTTTCCGGTAAATAAATACGTAATCAAGGCAATAGCTAGTGCCAGCGGAACAAATCGTGCTGCCCAGACATTTGCCAGTCGAACGCCCTGCGATGCCTGGTTCTTGGCATTGCTAACCAGGCGAATCAGATTGGTATAGGTCGAGTTTTCGCTAGTTGATGTGGTCTTGATGATTACCGACTCGGCAACGTTTAGTACACCGCTATCAACCTTTGTTCCCTTACTTGCCCAAACCGGAAGTGATTCGCCAGTAAGGGCTGATTGATCAAATAGGGCATCGGATTCAACTACACCGTCAAAGGGAACAACTTCGCCCGATCGCACTAGAACTCTTGAGCTCACCGGTACCTGTTTGATGTCAATGTCTTCGATTTGGTCAGATTCATTTAAAAGATGAGCACTCTGCGGGGCTCTAGCTAAAAGCGCATCGAGGTGCTTACTAGATCTCCCTTCGGCCCAGCGCTCTAAAGCCTGACCGGTAGAAAGCATCAGTGAGATTAAACTTGCCGCTAACCATTCGTTAGTCAATACGGTCGCCAGAATCGAGATCAGTGCAAGTACATCACTACCGAGTGCTTTTTTGCGCAGTGCTTTCACAAACCAACTGGCACTGAAATAAAAACCCAGTACAGCACCAACCCCCCAAGAAATTCTGGCAAAGCTAGCTAATCCTGAGTAATCAAAGATCAAACCAGCAAGAACGCTGGCTAGCGAGATTACGACGAAGATGTACCGGTTCACGAATCCATTGTCCCACCGCAGCCATAGACTAAAGACCATGAGTGATAAACCAACAATCACCTTTTTGGGGGCAGCCGGTACCGTTACCGGATCAAGATTCTTACTTAGCTGTGGTGATACCAAGGTCATGATTGAAGCAGGTTTGTTTCAAGGCCTAAAAGAGCTTCGTCTAAAAAACTGGGACCCGCTTCAGGTAGATCCAGCAACAATCGATGCAGTGGTGCTTACTCACGCTCATCTGGATCACTGCGGTTATCTACCAAAGCTAGTGCAGCAGGGCTTTCGCGGCAAAGTTCACGCAACTGAATACACAGCGAAGTTGGCTGAGGTTATCCTTTTGGATTCGGCACGGATTCAAACAGAAGATGCTAAGTGGGCAGCTAAAAAAGGCTTCAGCAAACACAATCCGCCTAAGCCACTTTATGACGAAGCCGATGTGGCAAAAACTTTGAAGCTGGTGCAGGCAGAGGAATTTGATAAACGAGTCCAAATTGCCACAGAAACATTCGTTACCTTCAGCGCTTCAGGACACATTCTCGGTGCAGCAGTAGTTGAGGTTGAGTTTTTCGGCAAACGACTGCTCTTCTCTGGTGATTTAGGAAGAGATCATCATCCACTTTTGGTCAATCCAACCAAATTCTCCGAAGGTCTTTTTGACGCAGTAATAACCGAGTCAACCTATGGAGATCGCGAACACGTTGCGCCAACCACTGATTTTGAAAATGCGATTAACAAAACTGTTGCTAACGGCGGATCAATCCTGATCCCGGCTTTCGCAGTTGACCGGACAGAAGTCATTCTGATGCGTCTTCGCGATTTGATGGATGAGAAAAAAATTCCACGGGTGCCAATTTATGTTGATTCACCGATGGCGCTCAAAGCACTTGATTTCTATCGTGAGGCAATAAGCGAAGAATCTGCCGAAATCAGAGACGATGTGGTGGCCAAGTGGAAAGACCGCGACCCGTTTGACCCAGGAACACTGGTTGAACTTCGCAGCGTAGAAGAGTCAAAAACCATCAACAACCCAACCGAACCCTGCATAATTGTTTCGGCTTCCGGTATGGCCACCGGTGGCCGAGTGGTTCATCACCTAAGGCAAATGCTGACTAACCCTAAGCACCTTATTCTTTTGGTCGGCTACCAGGCAGTAGGAACCAGGGGAAGAGCTCTTATTGATGGGGCAAAAGAAGTGAAAATGCACGGTGAACTAGTTCCAGTGCGAGCCCAGGTCGAACAATTGGGGGAGTTCTCCGTTCATGCCGACGCCAACGAGTTGGTTGCTTGGCTGCAATCAGCATCGATCGCGCCGAACCAGATATTTGTAGTTCACGGTGAGGCTGGCGTTGCTGAAAGCTTTAGCGAACTTATCCAATCCAGGCTTGGTTGGAAGTCGGTAGCACCTAAAGACGGTGAAAGCTACACGCTTTAGCCGATAGTGCTTTTAGGCTTAGAGGTATCTCAAAGCATTTGGCGATGAAAGAACGGTTATGCGAGCTCTGGTGAAGACCGGCCCACACAAGGGTCTGGAGATGCAAGATGTAGCGGAACCAACTGTCGGTGAAACCGATGTAAAAATCAGAGTCCTTAGAACTGGTATTTGCGGTACCGATTTGCACATCGACAGCTGGGATAACTGGGCTGCCGAGACTATCAAACCCCCGCTTATACCTGGGCACGAGTTTTTCGGTCAGGTTGTTGAAATCGGATCTCGCGTACATGAGGTTGAAGTAGGCGCATATGTTTCAGGTGAAGGGCACATCGTCTGCCGTATTTGCCGCAACTGCCGAGCCGGACGGTTTCAGATGTGTATCCGTACCCAGGGTGTTGGAGTAAATCGTGATGGAGCATTTGCCGAGTTTGTAGTGATTCCTGAGTCAAATGTCTGGGTGCATCAAGACCAGATCGATCCAGATCTCGGGGCAATCTTCGATCCATTCGGTAATGCCGTTCACACCGCATCGGTATTTAACTTAGTTGGTGAAGATGTGTTGATTTCTGGAGCAGGGCCAATCGGCTTAATGTCAATCGCTGTGGCTAGGCATTCCGGAGCAAGATACATAGTTGTCACCGATATCAGCGAACCAAGATTAGAGATGGCTCGGAAAATGGGTGTGGATATCGCTCTGAATGTTTCGCAACACAAAATTATTGAGGCCCAGCAGCAATTAGGCATGCGCGAAGGTTTTGACGTTGGTTTTGAAATGTCAGGACACAAAACCGCACTGCAAGAAATGATCGACAATATGAACCACGGTGGTTCGGTAGCGATGCTTGGCCTACCAAGCGAACCGATTGAAATCGACTGGTCTAAAGTTGTAACTCACATGCTTACGCTGAAGGGTATCTACGGTCGTGAAATGTTTGAAACCTGGGCGGCGATGAGTTCGATGCTTAGATCGAGTGAGATTTTGCAGCAGCGGATTGCTTCGGTAATCACCGATCGCTTGCCAGCGAGTTCTTGGCGTGAAGGTTTTGAAATTGCTAGAGCCGCTACCGGCGGCAAGGTTGTTTTGGATTGGACTCAAATTTAAATGTTTACGGATCTAAAAAAGCAGCTACAAGAAAATATTGAAGAACTAAAAACTTCAGGTCTATATAAAGTGGAGCGTGAGATCGATTCCCCGCAGCAATCACACATCGAGTCAGCTAACCGGGATCTGCTGAACTTCTGTGCCAATAACTACTTGGGTTTGGCTAACGATGACCGGGTTATTGAGGCGGCCAGAGAGATATTGGCTGAACGCGGTTTTGGGGTGGCCAGTGTTCGCTTTATTTGCGGGACCCAGGATATCCATAAAGAGCTAGAGCAGGAAGTTTCTAAATTCCTTGGCACCGACGACACTATTTTGTTCAGCTCCTGCTTTGACGCTAATGGCGGGGTTTTTGAAGCACTCTTCGGTGAACCAGATGCCATCATCAGCGATGAGCTAAATCACGCCAGCATCATCGACGGTATTCGTTTATCCAAGGCAGCACGTTTTAGATACCGTAACCGGGATATGGAAGATCTAGAGCGTTGCTTGATTGAATCAAGCTCCGCTCGTAACCGAATCATCGTGACCGACGGTGTTTTCAGCATGGACGGTTACCTAGCCCCATTGGTGGAAATCTGCGAGTTGGCCAAGAAATACAACGCGATTGTTATGGTTGATGATTCGCATGCCGTGGGCTTAATTGGTGCAAGCGGTGCAGGAACACCGGAGCGTGCTGGGGTCAGCGATCAGGTTGATATCTATACCGGCACCTTCGGCAAAGCTTTAGGCGGTGCTGCCGGTGGATATGTCTCAGGTAGAAAAGAAATAGTTGAGTATCTAAGGCAAAAGGCAAGGCCTTATTTGTTTTCGAACTCTTTGGCCCCGAGCATTGTTGCTGGATCTTTAGCTGCAATAAAAATAGCTAACAGCAGTGAAGGCGTATTGCTTCGAGAGAAACTACATGAAAACGCAACGCAGTTTAGAACCGCTATGACGAAGGCAGGTTTCGAACTTCTTGAGGGAGAGCATCCGATTATTCCGGTGATGTTTGGTGAGGCTCAGTTGGCAGTAGATATTGCTAACCAGATGTTTGCTAACGGCGTTTATGTCACCGCATTTAGTTATCCGGTTGTGCCAAAGGGGAGAGCAAGAATTAGGGTTCAGTTATCGGCTTCGCATTCAAAAGACGATATCGATCACTGCGTTGCAGCATTTATATCAGCCAGAGAGAAAGTTCAGAGCTAATGGCAGAGCAGAAAGTCACCGGCCCACAAAGTTATTTTCCTTCGATTGAAGCAAAGTATGGAAAGCCGATAAGTTTTTGGTTGAAAGAGTTGTCTAAACTCAAAGACCTAAAGCACATGGAGCAGGTGGAGTTTCTTAAAACTAAACACCAAATCGGTCACGGTCACGCCAATGCACTGGTTGCATATTTCAGAGCTGGCGGCAAATGAAGGTCTTGAAACAAGTTCGACCGGGCACCTGGGTAATTGCTGGTTTCGTCGCTTTCTTTGCGCTTATCGGCACCCTGATGACCATAAACTACATCGCCAGCCAACCGGTAAAGCGTGAGGTGGCAATCGGGCTTTATAACGATGACAACCCAAACCGTAAGGTAAATCAGCGCATTGAGATAGCGGTGAAACTCGATTTGAAAGATAAAAGTGCCGAGAAGTATCCAATCCAGTTAGAGGGTAAAGCTTCTGGCGATTGGCAAGTCGTCAAGAAATACACCGCGACTAGTCCAGATAACACAGTGGTCTTTAGGGTGACTCCAACAAAAGTCGGAGAAATCACCTACCGGGCTGAGGTGGCAACCCCAAGCGGAGTGCTTATCTCAAACGAGCTCGTCCTGAATATAACTAACTGAATTAGACTTGGCTAATGCCCATGAAAGTTACGGTAATTGGATTAGGTTACCTAGGCGCTACCCATTCGGTGGCGATGTCCAAGTTGGGCCATCAGGTAATTGGCATCGAGCAAAATCCAGAAAAATTGGCCGAATTACAAGCTGGCCGCGCTGGCTTTTTTGAGCCGGGGCTAGATCAGGCACTGAAAGAGGAACTGGCCAGCGGACGACTTAGTTTTCAGTCCAATCACAATGCCGATAGTGCTGAAGCGGAAATCCACTTTCTCTGTGTGGGAACACCGCAAACTGAGGGTTCTTTAGCCGCCGATACCTCATATTTGTATTCGGCGATAACAGATTTAGCTCCGCTTCTAAAACCAGGTTCGGTGGTTGTTGGTAAGTCGACAGTTCCAGTTGGTACTGCAAAAGCATTAACCGAGAAGCTCTCCAACCTGACTGGCTTTGAGGCAGAACTTGCTTGGAACCCTGAATTTTTGCGTGAAGGAACTGCGCTTGGTGATTCGCTAAGACCGGATCGACTAGTTATTGGTGTGAATAGTGCTCTCGCTGAAGCCAAGCTTCGCGAAGTTTTTGAACCAATGATTGCCTCCGGTGTTCCATTGATTGTTACCGACCTAGCCACCGCTGAGTTGGTAAAAGGTGCAGCTAATGCATTTTTGGCCACCAAGATTAGTTTCATAAATGCCATGGCTGAAATCGCTGAAGTCTCTGGGGCTGATGCCAGCCAATTGGCTATCGCCATCGGCTATGACGAACGTATCGGCAATAAGTTTTTACGCAACGGTGTTGGCTTTGGTGGCGGCTGTCTACCTAAAGACATTCGTGCACTGATGGCTCGCGCTGAAGAACTAGGTGTTGGTGAAGCTGTTGCTTATCTAAAAGAGATAGACAAAATAAATCTGCGCAGAAGAATTCGTGTGATTGATTTACTCAAAGCGGAGTTGGGTGAATTAGCCGGTAAGAAAGTTTTGGTTTTAGGCGCAGCCTTTAAACCAGATAGCGATGATGTTAGGGACTCACCAGCATTAGATATCGCACTACTAGCTAATCAAGCCGGTGCAAATGTATTAGTGCATGACCCAATTGCGCTTGCTGGGGTTAATAAAAAACATCCAGAGTTAGCCACAGAAACAGATTTGCATCAAGCATTCGATAACGCTGATGCAGTTGTGTTGGCAACCGAGTGGCAAGAGTATCGTGATTTAGATCCAAAACTTATTGCCGATAAGGTAAATCGCAAGTTCATTATTGACGGTAGAAATGTTTTGGATAATTCACTTTGGCAAACCGCTGGTTTCAAAGTTGTCAGTTTAGGTAAGGGCTAATGCAAACTGTTGGACACTACATAAACGGCAAATTAGTTCCGGGTTCAGCTCGCCGACTAGGTGATGTTTATAACCCAGCCATCGGCCAGGTGATTCGCCAGGTAAGTTTTGCCGAGACAACAGATGCTAATTCCGCCATCAATGCCGCCAACGAAGTTTTTCCAGCCTGGCGGGATACCTCTCTAGCCAAGCGAACTCAGATCATTTTTGCCTTTCGGGAAATACTGAATGCCAGAAAAGAAGAACTAGCCGCCATTATCACTGAGGAGCACGGTAAGACTTTGGCCGATGCTCTCGGTGAGGTAACCAGAGGCCTCGAGGTAGTTGAATTTGCTACGGGACTAGCTGGCTATTTGAAAGGCAGCTACAGCGAACAGGTTTCTACCGGGATTGATGTTTACTCCATCAAGCAGCCACTAGGCGTGGTTGGCATCATCAGCCCGTTTAACTTCCCAGCCATGGTGCCGATGTGGTTTTTCCCAGTCGCTATAGCAGCCGGTAACACCGTGGTGCTAAAGCCCTCGGAGAAAGACCCATCAGCTGCAATCTGGATTGCCGAGCGCCTAACCGAGGCAGGGTTACCAGATGGCGTCTTCAACGTTTTGCAGGGCGATAAATTAGCCGTCGATGAATTACTAACCAATCCGCTTGTCAAAGCAATCAGCTTCGTTGGTTCAACTCCGATTGCTAGATACGTTTACCAAACTGGAACTGCAGCAGGCAAAAGAGTGCAGGCTCTAGGCGGAGCAAAAAATCACATGCTCGTTTTACCAGATGCTGATTTGGATCTAGTTGCCGATTCGGCGATCAACGCTGGATTCGGATCAGCTGGCGAAAGATGCATGGCTATTTCAGTGGTAGTCGCTGTTGAGCCAATTGCCGATGATTTGATTTCTAAAATCTCGCAACGCATGGCGGGGCTTGTTGTTGGCGATGGTCGATTGGCCTGTGATATGGGTCCACTGATAACTCGTGAACATCGCGATAAAGTTGCATCTTATATTGACTTAGCTGAGACCGATGGCGCCGAAGTAGTCGTTGACGGTAGGTCGGTGGCAGTAGAAGGCGACAGCAATGGTTTTTGGTTAGGCCCAACTCTGATTGATAATGTTCCAACTTCTTCTAAGATTTACCGCGATGAAATATTCGGACCGGTGCTATCTGTTGTTCGAGTTAATAGCTTTAGTGAAGGTGTTGAACTTATCAACGCGGCGGATTTTGGCAATGGCACCGCGATATTTACCAATGACGGTGGCGCGGCTAGAAGATTCCAAAATGAGATTCAGGTGGGCATGATTGGCATCAATGTACCTATCCCGGTACCTGTTTCCTATTACTCTTTCGGTGGCTTCAAGTCTTCGCTTTTTGGCGACACTAAAGCTCACGGCATGCAGGGATTTCATTTCTATACCCAAGAAAAAACCATTACCAGCCGCTGGCTTGATCCAAGCCATGGCGGTATCAACCTAGGTTTCCCGCAGAACTAGTTAAGCGCTCCGTAGCCGTCAACGTTGTAGTAGCGGACGTAGTCGATACCCAGTTGGGCCTTAGTCAAACCACTCTCGATTCCACCACCGTAGTTTCCACCCATCGCCAGGTTGAAGATCACATACATCTTTGGATCAACTCCTGTTGAGCTTGGCCCAAAAGGCCAACGGGCTAACCCGGTGTCGTTTTTGGTGAGGCGGAATATCTCCCTACCGTTGAAATAGAAAGTCAACTCGTTAGGTAGCCAGAGCATTCCATAGGTGTGGTAGTCGTTGTATAGCGCAAGTGAGTTGTTGTATGCACCGGCTTTGTATTCGTGCGAACCGAACGAGTTAGCGTAGTGAGCAGCCGAGGTGGTTCTGTTCGGCACGTTACCGGTGTATTCCATGATGTCAATTTCACCGCTACGAGGCCAAGGCAGGGTGTCAATATTTGACCCGAGTAGCCAGAATGCTGGCCAAGCGCCACCACCGGAAGGCATCTTCATCCTTGACTCAAAATAACCATAGGTAAAGTTGCGCTTACCCTTGGTAATCATTTTTCCGCTTGTCCATGTGCGGTTAGATGTGCAGTTAGCTTCACCTGCCGGAGTTGAAGCCGTAATAATGAGTGAGCTTCCATTGTGCTTAATTGCACACGCTGCATAAGACTGTGATTCATTATTACCCCAACCACAACCCGGTGGCTTGTTACAGCCATCGCCGAGATCGATTGTCCAGTCGGTGCTGTTTGGTCCAGAACCAGCAGTGTCGTTGAATTCATCTGACCAAAGTAGTGTCTTATTTAGTTCGCCCAGCGGAGCGCTAATGGTAATTGTTCGTTCCTCATCAACCGCAGCCGCGTAGAAGGCGTCTCCGGCATTACTGGCGATGATAACGCAATCACCGATGGCAAGTGCTTTTACGTAAACGCCATCAACTATTTCACAGCGATTAGGAGTGGTGGTGGAGTAGGTCATCACGCCACCGTTAGGTAATGCGTAAAGTTCCTGATTCGGATCTCCCATCATCATGTCCGATGGCTGACCAAAGAATATAGTGTTGAACATTTTTGCTTTTTTAGTTGCAACTTTTAGAGAGGTAGCAGGGGAAACCGAGGACCCCTTGATACCGACCACGCTGAAGGTGTAGCTGCGGTTCGAAGCTAAACCGGTGAAAGTGTAGCTAGTTGCAGATGAAGGTAAACTCTTGATCTTTTTACCGGTTCCATACTGAGCCTGCACCCGGACACTTGAAACTTTGCCGGTGGCAAATTTAGTCCAAGTCAACTTTGCAGTGGTCGTAGTTGTGACCACTTTGAAGCCGGTGGCTTTGGGAATCGATGCAGCCTGAGCGTTGAAGCTAAGCCCAAGCAGCAGGGCAATTGCGCAGGCGAGAGCGGTTATCGGTTTTGTTTTTTTCATCAGTACCTAATCAGTGTTCCGTAGCCATCCAAACTGGAATAGCGGATGTAATCGACTTGCATTGTTTTGGTGTTCGTATCGATGGCTTCGACAGCAATTGGCAGGTTGTTATTGCCAATCATCCTGCCACCGACCGCTAGATTCAAAATCGCAAACTGAGGCTTATTAAACTCCCAGCCACCTTTTTCTAGATCTAGATTCCAAGGGGCTTTGGTTAGATCCGAAGCGGTAATAGTTTTATAGACCACACCGTCGAACGAGAAGGCTATGTAGTCTGGCTTCCAGTCAATAGCGTAGGTATGCCACTCGGCCAAAACACTACTGCTTCTGGTAACTTCGCCGCCCGGCCAGTAAGCGGTGCCGTGGATGGTTCCCCAGTTCTTGTTAGGGATTCCGCCATTACCTTCGTGGATATCAATCTCGCCGCAGTAAGGCCAGCCGTTGACCGAGTAGTCCGTGCCTAGAGTCCAAAAAGCTGGCCAGGTGCCAGGTGCACCACTGGATTTAATTCTTGCTTCTAGACGTCCGTAGAGAAAACCGATTCTTCCTTCGGTGGTGATCTTGCCGCTCACCCAGTCGCAGTAAACCGGAGGATCATAAGGTTGTTTGCGCCAGTTGTAGCTATACCAGCAATTGAATGGACCGTCCGGGTGCGGATTGGTTGCCTGGTGGGTAGCTGTAAACAATAAACCTTTACCACCATCGGCACCAGCCAGCTCGGCAACTTTTGCCGAACCCGGTAAGTAATACTGGCGCTCAAGATTTCCCCAGCCAGTGGCAACAACGCTGTATTGGTCCTTATTATCTCTACCGTTACCGGTGACGTCGTGCCAATCTAAAAGGTTTGGACCACTGCCAACATCACCGTTAAATTCATCAGACCATAAAAGCACATCGTCGGTAACTGCCGGCGCAGCAAAATTTATGCTGTTACTTTTTACACTCAACGGTTTATAACTTGTACTTGTGAAAGTTACTTTGGCATAAACCGGAAGTGAATCAAATCTCTCATCAATATCTAGCTGGTCAGCCTTGGCACCTTGAATTACGGAGCCGGAGGCATACCAATTAATGCTTTTTGTGATGTTTGCAGCAGGTGCTACCGGTGAGGTCAAAATTAGTTTGTTATTGGCAACGTCTTTAGCGATGCTTACCGTTCCAGAAACTTTCAGATCGCCAACTACACGTGCCAAAGATTTGGCAGTGAGGGTTTTCTTGTCTGGGAATTTGGCTGTCTCAACGACGGAAAGTTTTTTACCTAGAGCGGAAACCGGAACCAGGTAGGTATTTTTGGTCGCAGATTTGATTGTCTTGCCATCAAGTAGCCACTGGTAGCTCAAGCTAACCTTTTGATTCCAGCGACCTGCTGTCACCTTTGCGGTTTCACCGGTGCCAATCATGGATTGTATTTGAGGCAGGGCAAGATTCTTTTTAGCCAAAACCGCAGTGGCGGTGCTTGCGCTAGCGACAAGAGCTAAGGCTATGACAAAAGGGATTAAACGCCTGCGAAACATCAATTACCTTCCAAAGGAATCAGCGTTTCGCACACAACGCAGTTATTTCTATAACTCTACTTGTTTTGGCCCTGCGAGTTGGGCCTGTTTAGCGCTTGAAAATGAATTTGAAGTAATTTCCCAGAGTTAATTCCTTGCCCAACTTCCTTGCCCCAAAGCCGATTCGGGCTAGGTAGGGAAGAGTCCGATTCCCCCGAAAGGCTCGGTCAAAGACAACCGCTCTGGCTTTGCGGTCACGATCGGTTCCCCAGCCACTACCTGAACTAATGCTCGGATGTGTTGCCAATACAATCGGCTCAAAGACACAGCTCAGGCCAGCTGAGATTAGGTCACAAATAAAGATGTATTCATCGCCGAGGTAGTTCTCCTTCGCCCCGGCACCAAAGTTTTCATCAAAGCGGATTCCCTTGGCTTTGATTTGTTCAAGATCAACAACCATCTCATAGGTGGCCGCCTTAGCGCTATTGAACTTATTCAGCTTTCCCGCCTTGTCCGGATAGCGCTTTCGAAGTTTCCCTGTCTCATCCTGAGCCATGCCTAGAAGGAGCGCTGCCCCAGAGCTTTTTAGTTTTTCAACTGCTAGGGCAAGGCAATCAAGGTCAAATTCAATATCATCATCAGCGAAGACAAGGTATCTAGTCTTCGCATTCTCTATTGACTTATTTCTAATTTTGCTGACACCGGCTCCACTAAAACCTAGAACTTGAACATTGCCGGGTGCGGAAGACAAATCAGGTTGACTGTCATTACCTGATTGAACTGTGATCAATACTTCCCAGCTTTGATGACCGGATAAGTCAGGTAGCGCTATCTTGCCTAAACGATTTGTCAGAGTGCTGTATGCGATAGTCAGCATTAGCCAAGTTCATCTTCATCAAGTTTAACTTGACGATACTTTTCTGGGGCTTCACTAAGTGCTTTAGCTCTAGCAAAGCGCATCAAAGAGCCGCTGGTTTGAGTCAAGTTTGAATTTTGCATTCTGAAACCTAAAAAGAGCATGACTGCATCTGCTGGGTTTAGTCGACCGAGGAAACTAAAGGCTAGTAGTGCGGCTAGCGAAACAATAAAAGCCGCGTTTGCAAATAATGTGCTGATTTCAGCTGATCTAACTCTGGCTCTAACCTTGGTGACATTTTCAATGTTCTCTTTATTTTTCTGCGCCAGAGCAAAACCTTCTTGGGTAGCTACCTGTTTTTTGAAGGTCATCTTTATAAAGATCATGGTGATCAGAATTAGGCCAAGGTTAATTAGTCCTGATTCCCAGTTGACCACAATAAAGAAAGTCGATAGCACCGCTACTTGGGTGAAAGTGTGCAGCAGGTTGTTGGTTTCAAAAGCTAGAGCGAATTCCCAAGACTCTGTCATCCGAGTTCGCTTACCTTCTCTGGATTTCAAGGCGTCATTGAAGACTTTAACCCGGTGGGTCTTTTGCCAGAATGTGGCGAGGTGGGACAGGCCAAAAAGCCCGAAAAATAGGGCAAAATTCAATGCCACAGCGGCCACCTCAGCAGATGGACCGTCCAGGATCATCTGGCTAAAGATACGAATTACAAAAAGCTGAGACAGCGGCACAATTGTTGCGACGGTGGCCAGCAGGATTGCCCGATTGCGGTGGACACCTCTTGGAAATAGCTGAACAAAAGTTTTCAGGACCAGTCGGATTAGAAATATCATCGCTTGCTCCTAATCAAAATAGCTAAGGCCAGTTTGAATCGCCTTAGCCACCTCATCGAGTTTCTCTTCACCAATCTTGTGATCGGTGGTGATGTTATCAAAATCGATTTTTCCGAGATTCAAGCCAACCGCAACCGGATTGATTGCTTCCAAGCCGACCCCTTGGGCGTAGTCACCGTATTTGATTCCGTTGCCGTGTACTGAATCTTCGAAACCTTCAAAGGTAATCAATGCACACGGTATTCCATAGGACTGGCAAGTGATAAAGATGTGCATGGCAGAGGTAACCACGCGCTCATATTCATTCAACTCTTGAACTAGAGTCAAGATCTCATCAGGATGAGAAATCAGAACATCTAATTCGTCCATGTTTGGGTGAAGTGTTAGCGGTATCGCCTTGTGAGTGAAGTGTCTAACCAAAGCCACTCTGGAATTATTAGTTCTAGTCACCGGATAAATTCTCGAAATTAGAACACCGGGATCTCCAAAGCTTTCAACATTTGGGCCACCTGATTCGCGAACTACTCTTGCCGTTACTGGCCCACGAACAGAAACATATTTTGCCTGTTTGGCTAAAGTGAGTTCATCGGTTGAGATACCCGTTCCGATAACAATCGAATTAGGTTTAATAAATCTCCCGATTGAGCCCAAGCCAATCAGGTGATCTTTAATAGCAAGTTTTACCGGTGATTGGAAGAGAATGCTTTTATCGGTGAAGTGACTAACCACAAGTGGGGATAACCAGTCACCGAAATTACCTGGAAACGGTTTAGTCCACCAAGCCAGCGGAACCGATTCAGTTGAGCTTCGAGTGGCGAAGTAGTGGAAGCTTCTTGAAACAGTAATGTGATTCATTTCAGCTTGAGTGAGCAGATACTTCTCTTCGAATTGTTTTACCGCAGCCAAGTAGTTTTCGGTTTGGCCAGTCTGAGCATTCTCGTGAATGTTTGTAAGCGCAGCATTTCTGGCACGTTGTTCCGGATTAGATTTGCTGCTGGTAAGCACCCCTGTGATGCCGATGGTATCGGCCAAGAGCCTGATCTTGCTTGAAGCTTTAGCTGGCAGCTTGGCCTCTAATTTCTTGGCAAAGCGAAGCGCTTTCCTGCGCATACCTTGCCCGCCGGTGTGCTGCTGAACCTTGCCCTTGAACTGATCAACGTTACCGCTAGAGCCAAATTTGAAGAAGGCTTGGGGTGAGTGTTCATTGGCAACTCCCATACCGACTACCGCATTGGAGGGAATGATTTGGAAGGTCATGTTATCGCAGTTAGCCCGCCAGGCCTCTTCCATGAAGTAGTCATCGGTTGCTTTAACTGTTGAAGTTCTCTCCAGTTCGGCTGCATCGCTAATCATTTTTCTAGCTAGCGCAGTGGTGTTGATACCCCAGAATGATGGCTCCCAAAATCTAGATTTCTTTTCGTAGCCGATGACGACTGGAGAACCGTAACCCCTTTGAAAGCCAACGATATCTGCGGTTGAATCAAAAATGTATTCTGGCAGGCCCAGCAGCATGCAGTCGACATCCATCCAAAAAACTTTTTTATCTGGATGCATCTGACAAACTTCGGCGATGAATGGAACTTTCTTGCGGCAAATATCCGCCCAGTCTTCACCGTCTTTTTTCTGAATTTCTCTAAGCACAACTTCGACACCTAAAGCAGAAAGATTTTTAGCTAAGCGCTCCCCATGCTGGCGATAGTAATCATCTGCTGTGTAGAAAGAACAGACCACTATCTTGCTTGATGACATTAGGAATATTCCTTAGCGCTTAGTTTGATTAAATGTTTTTGTTAAAGTCTTTGAGCCAGTCACGTAAGTCTTGCCCGATATCCGCACGGTCAACACCAAGACGAAGAGTAGCTTTGATGAAATCCAATTTATCGCCGGTGTCATATCTTCTTCCATCAAAGACAACACCTAGGACACCGCCGGCTCGATCTGGATTCTGAGCAGCAACCATCAGTGCATCGGTAAGTTGAATCTCGTTGCCACGTCCTGGTTTAACTTCTTCCAAGATCTCAAAAATTTCTGGCCGTAAAACGTATCTACCGATTACCGCATAATTTGATGGAGCATCTTCATTCTTTGGTTTTTCCACTAGACCGGTAATTCGTAGCACTCCGTCAACCGGCTGTTCCTCAATAACGGCGCAACCGTATAGATGAATCTGTTCCGGATCTACTTCCATCAATGCAACGATGTTCTCGCCGGTTGATTCGTGCAGCTCCAACATTTTGGTAAGCAAAACGTCTCTGGCATCCATCACGTCATCGCCAAGTAGTAGGGCAAAAGAGTTATCGGCGATGTGCTGTTTGGCTCTAAGCACAGCGTGGCCTAAACCTCTAGGATCGCCCTGGCGAACGTAGTGAATGTTGGCAAGCTCTGTGGATGCCATCACTTTCTGTAACCGCTCGGTATCGCCTTTTTGCTCAAGGTTCATTTCCAGTTCGGCAACGCGATCAAAGTGGTTTTCAAGAGCGTTTTTGTTACGCCCGGTCACCATCAAAATGTCTTCAAGCCCAGCAGCTACCGCTTCTTCAACGACATATTGGATTACCGGCTTGTCAATAAGCGGGAGCATCTCTTTAGGCATTGCTTTGGTGGCTGGGAGAAAGCGTGTGCCCAAACCCGCGACAGGTATAACTGCCTTGGTTACTTTGAATCTAGACATCGGCTCCCTTTGACTATCTGCTCCAAGTTTAGTTTCAACGCTTGGATAACAGTCCTGCTAAAAAGCCCGAACCCCAGGAAAAATGCATGGCTGGTAATGCCAATAAGAGGCTGAACCTGGCCCTAATCGAAAGCCCTTTGGCAAAAACTGCTGCCAAAACCAACATGGCAATGTAACTTCCCAGTGGAATTAGCCCCAAAAGACCAAGAAACCCAGTAAAAACCAAAATTAAGCCAGCTAAAACGCCAATAACTAGTGCTGGTGGAGCAAAATACCGCAAATTAGCCTTATTCGGGTGGGCTTTTGTAAGCCAGGCACGCCATTTTCCGGTTTGGAAGAACTGTTTGGTTAGTTTTCCAAGGCTAGATCTCGGGTGGTAGGTAACCTCGAGTCTTGGATCGAACCATACCAGTTGCCCAGAATTGCGAATTCGAAGATTTAGCTCCCAGTCCTGCCCTCTGACCAGGCTTTCGTCAAAAGCCCCCAATTCAACAAGGGTTTTCCGTCTAAAAACCCCCAAATACACCGAATCGCTAGGTCCGGCTTGGCCTCCGACGTGGTAGCTTCCGCCTCCTAAGCCAAGTCTCGAATTATAGGCGAAGGCTACCGCTTGCTGGAAAGGGGTGAAACCAACGGCTTTCATGACCCCACCCACGTTAGCGGCTTGTTTTTCGTTCAGGATTTGGCGAGCTAGATCGGTGTAGTTGGGGGAAAGTGCACTGTGAGCATCGACCCGGACCACGATGTCTGCGCTTGTTGCTGAGATGGCTAGATTCAACCCGTTTGCCGTTTTACCTGTTGGATTTGGCACTAGTCTGACTGGATATTGGGATTTTAGGGCTTCTGCAACCTTATTTGTATTGTCAGTGGAGGGACCTAGCGCCAAAACTACCTCAATTTCACTCTTTTCGAGGTTTTTCTGCTCAAAAATGCTCTCAACTGCGCCAGCCAGGTGTTTTTCTTCATTCAGCACCGGCATCACAAAAGCTATGGTTTGCAGATCTTTCGACTTGGTCACACCTAAACCTTACCTAAAATACTCTCGAAAGAGGTTTGTTCGCTGAGCCGAAATAGTGCCTAAGCGGGAGTTATCCACAGGTAAAAAATTGGTTACGTTTTGGGTCACAGCCCTATAACTGCCTAGAAAACCTAGTTTTTTTACCCCATTTTGGTGGCATACTAAAAATCTAGTTTCATACTGTTTTAGGACTCCTGAGAGGGGAGAGCCTTGAGCTTATCTATATCACGCATGCGTGGCCTAGTTTCCATACTCGCCGCGGCAGTTCTAATACTTGCTCCAATGCAAGTTTCAGCTTCGTCTGCAGTCGGAACGGATACTTCCCTGCAAACATTTACCGTCAATGGTCAGGCGGTAGAAGACGGCAGCAACGTAACACTTCCGATCGGTACAACATCTGTTGAAGTTGTTGCCGATGCGACAGACCCCGACGCATCCGTTGATGTTGTTGGCGCAACCGGCTTAGTTGCAGGTGACAACCCTCTCACTGTCACTGTTACTAACGATGAAGTAAACGTTCAGGTATATAGTGTTAATCTTTTTGTTCAAAGCCTAAGTTCAGACACCTCTCTCAAGTCTTGGACGATCAATGGCGTCGATGTTGTTCAAGATGAAGACGTATTCCTTTCGTATTTAACTGAATCTGTTACCGTCGCAGTCGAAACAAACGACGTAAACGCAACATATGAAGTTCAAGGTGCGACCGATCTGGTTTCGGGTATAAACATTCTTAGCGTTATTGTCACAGCTGAAAACGGAACTACAGAAACAGTTACCGCCAATCTAGTAGTGGCATTTAATTCCGACGCATCACTAGTGACATTCCAGGTCGCTGGTGAGGATGTCGTTGATGGTTCAACAGTTGAAGTGGAACCACTGACTGCTGAAGTTGATGTTCTAGTTGAAACAACCGACATTGATGCAACCTATACCATTTCTGGCGATACAGATTTGCAGCCAGGCGAAAACATGGTAGCTGTAATCGTTACTGCAGCCGATGGTGAGACCGTTGGCGAATACTACGTAACTGTAAATGTTGCGCTAAATACTGACGCAAGCATTCTTGGAATTTTGGTAGACGGCGTTGAACTTGTCGACGGCGAAATCCTTGATATTGAAGCTGGAACTACTTCAGTCGAAGTAGAAGTTCAGACCACTGACCCAGACGCTACCGTCGAAATCTCAGGCCACGAAGAACTAATTGTTGGCGAGAACCTAGTAACCATCCTTGTTACTGCGGCCGATTCGACCACTACTGAGGAATTCTCCGTCACCCTGAATTTGCTTAGAAACGACGACGTTTCTCTAGCTACTTTCCAGGTCAACACCATTGACGTTGAAGATGGCACATCGCTTGATATTGAGCCACTAACTACCTCGGTAGACGTATTCGTCGAAACCACGGATGAGTTTGCCACCTATGAAGTTTCTGGTGATTCTGAACTTGAAGTTGGTGCTAATGAACTAACAGTTCGAGTTATGGCTGCCGATGGCCTTACCGAATTCACCTACACGGTAATCCTGAACGTTCTTCCTAACGTGGACGCCTCAGCCGAGGTTTTGGTCAACGGTGAACTAGCAGCCGATGGCGCTGTACTTAATCTTGAATGGGGCACCCTAGATGTTGACGTTGAAGTTACCACGAGCGACCCAGACGCAACCGTTGAGATCAATGGTGATAGCGGTCTAGTAGTTGGTGAAAACCAGCTAGAGGTTACCGTTACTGCTGCAGACGGTGAGACTTCTGCAACCACCTTCATCACATTGGTTGTCGCCCCGAACAGTGACACTTCATTGCAGACCCTGTCGATCAATGGCGTAGATGTTGAAGTCGACGGAATCTTCGAGGTTGAGCCAGGCACCAAGGATCTCGAAGTAATTGTTGAGACCACGGATCCAGAAGCTACTTTCGAAATTACCGGAGACACTGAACTTGAAACTGGCGACAACGAGCTTGTTATTTCCGTTCTAGCTGCTGACGGTGTAACTGTATTTGAACACGTTGTTACCGTTATCGTTCCATTCAACGACGACACCTCAATTGTCACTTTCCAGATCGATGGTCAAGATGTTGAAGCGGATGATGTTGTTGACCTAGACCCATACACAACCGATGTTGAAGTTGATGTTGTAACGAACGATGAAGACGCAACTTTTGAAATTATCGGCGCTTCTGGTTTGGACTCTGGCGAAAACACTTTGACAGTTATTGTTACCGCTGCAGATGGTGAGACTACTCAGGAATACACCTTAACCCTTCGCGTTCTACCTGGTAATGACACTAGCTTGGCTGTGTTCCAGGTTGCTGGTGTTGATGTTGAGGATGGTGCCACTGTTGATTTGGCTCCTGGCAGTGTTGATGTTGATTTGGTTGTTGAGACTACTGATCCTGATGCTACTTTTG
>Ga0315903_10004011_pt1 | contig 19968 bp, 17 predicted proteins | sample LakEriMetagenome_7_FD_203524 | JGI IMG/M metagenome (GOLD analysis project Ga0315903, IMG submission 203524) | Freshwater fungal communities from buoy surface, Lake Erie, Ohio, United States - Buoy 2 MA119 | ecosystem: Environmental > Aquatic > Freshwater > Lake | place: USA: Lake Erie, Ohio... | reverse complement strand
TCATGACTTGTGTAACTCTAACCGAAGACATCGCGATGATGCGAATCGACCGAAAAGCCCAGATGCCATCGTTCCTGCACAGACTCCTTTTTTGTTCGCTTCTCTGTTTGCATTTTGGGGCACCGACGGCGATGGCCCAAACCGATGCGTGGAAGCCCGTCTGGAGCGATGAGTTCGAGGGCGATTCGTTGGATTTTTCCAAATGGGAAATCGAGATCAACGCCTTTGGCGGAGGGAACCAAGAACTTCAGATCTACACCGACCGATCCGAAAACGTTCGCCTCGAGCAGGGGCATTTGGTCATCGAAGCCCACAAAGGGAGGACCGGGATTGCCGGTACCGAGCGAGACTATTCCTCGGGACGCATCCGCAGCAAGCGGCGAGGCGATTGGACCTATGGCAAGTTCGAAGCCAGGATGAAGTTGCCTGCGGGGCAAGGGCTTTGGCCCGCTTTTTGGATGCTCCCGAGCGATGAAAAGTATGGGACTTGGGCCGCAAGTGGCGAGGTCGACATCTTGGAGTTCAAGGGTCAGGAGGTCGATACGCTTTGGGGAACGCTCCACCATGGAGGTAGTTGGCCACGAAACAAACATACAGGATTGACGAAGAAGTTCGACGGCATCGATTTCACCCAAGACTTCCATGTCTATGGCATTGAATGGGAGCCCGGTGAGTTCCGCTGGCTGCTCGACGGTCAAGTGTGGCAAGTCCAGAAGGCATGGGGATCGGAAAATGGCACGTTCCCCCAGCCGTTCGATCAACCTTTCCACTTGGTTTTCAATCTTGCAGTCGGTGGGCAATTCGTCGGAGCTGTCGGCGAGCAGACACCTTTTCCAGCCAAGATGCTCGTCGACTGGGTCAAGGTCTCCCAGCGGCAATAGGTTTCAGTAAATCCAGGGAATAGATGGCACTGGGTAACACCTCGCACTCGGCCCAGCATCCTGGGCACTTCCTGACCCAATCCCTTTGGCTTTGAATTTGATCGCATCGCCATAGCTCGGAGAATGCCATTTCCTTCAGATTTCCTACAATATTGCTGTTGAATTGGCAGGTAGGGACATCCCCATTTGGAAATATTCGCAGGTGCGAATTCAATGCAACACAGCTAGGGTTGGTATACTTCTTCGTGCCAGGATCACCAAGCAAGCGTTCTGCGATCCCCCGAATGTAATAGGACTTTGCGAGTCTTGCCCACCATGGGATTTGACGTAGATCTCTCTGGACGTTGGCGAAAAGCGATTCGAGCTCTCCGTGTGGGATCTGACCGAACATCGCGAATTGTCCAACCTGTTTGGGTGCAACATCTTTGTTGCGTTCGACCGAGTAGGTCGCGCTGGTGTCATAAGCCATCACCATTTGGTGTCGCACCCTCATGGGCTTTAGTAGGGATTGCAAAAGCTGGTACTGCTCGATGCCCTCCTGGTCGACAATCGTTTGATTGACGGCAATATCTAGGTTCCATTTTTTTCGTAACTTGACGAGCGATTCGATGGTCTTCATGGCATTCGGGAACGCGATACTGCTTCCTCGGATATGGTTGTGCTTGTCCTTGAGACCGTCGAGACTGACCATGATCTGTAACGGGACCTTTCGGGGTCTTTGCGTGCAGAGATCGACAATCCGGTCCGTAAGAAAACCGTTGGTCGTAATGTGAACCCCCAGGGGCTTGAGGTATCGAATCGCCAGATTGGTGATCTCAAGTAGATCGGTGCGAACGAAGGGTTCGCCGCCCGTGAGTCGTACACCGTCCATGGGTGGAAGCTGCTTGAAGATCGATTCGATCTGATCGATTTGTAGATCGTTGTGCCCTTGCATTTTCCATGAATCGCACATGATGCAACGTGCGTTGCAACGAAACGTGACGGTGTAAGTAAGGAGCCTTGGGAGCACGTCTTGTCCGTTTCGTACCTGATACGAGTGCGCAACGAAGCCCGGAAATCGACGTAGAGCAGATAAAATCATGATCTTAGGCTACTTTTTGAAAGGGAATCTCTTGGGAATGGGTTCGCAGGGAAGTCTTAGGCAAATTCGATTCGATAAACGCACGGGCTTGTTCGTTGCCAACGCAATCGATTCCTTCGAGCCGTTTCCTGAGCAACGGTAGCGAGAGCAAAAACTGACCTAGCACATGTGGGGTCACCTGATCCATCGGCAGCGACCAACCGCCTTGGGTCTGGGATACCAGCCAACCATTGACTTCCTGCTCAAAATTACCCTCTTCAGGCAGGGCGAATACGGGTTTACCTAGATACATTGCTTCACCGACGAGCTGGTTGCCTGCGGTAGTAATCAAGGCATCGCATTTGGACAGATGACGGATGAAGTGATCGTTCTGAATTCCGAAGAACTCGATATTTTTGGTGACCGGAGGAATGGACTTGCCGAAGGCGTAGATCGGTCGGTCTATCTTAGAGAGGGCCTCCCAAAACGAATCGGGGGCTTTCCGTCGGATGTAGACCAGCAGATGCCCTTCGTTGCTGGTATGGGGGCGGTAGTCTTGGATCTTCTTGCGGACCAATACCCCGATCCTCTCGATACCCTCACACCCTTTGCGAGGTGGCAAATGCGCGAAGGAACTGACCGCCTCACCGGATTGACCTTGATAGAACATACCGATCGAGAGACGAAGCAAACGGCTTTGCCACCGCAATCTCCAGGGAAGTCCCTTGAAATCACTGATGCTCAGGAAATGCTGATGATCCAGGCTCAACCAAGGGATTCGGCAACGTTCAGCGGCTCTAGGTAGCAAGGGTTCGAAGTCGGTGATCGCAAGGTCGGGCTGCTCTCGCATAAGCACCCGTTGGATGGCACGAACGGACTTGCGCAAATTGCACAAAAACGGCACTGCGCCCAAGACCGACCTGAAATAACAGAGCTTTCCGTTCCTATACTTGAATCGCATGCCAGGTAGCGGAGAGACCTTGACCCAGGGATGATCCGAATACTCGCTGCGGAAATGTTCGTAAGCATCTTCCGATGCCAAAAGCACAAACCGATGATCAGGGACTAGCATCTCGATGATCGCCTGTACCCTTGTTGCATGCCCTCGTCCTTCACCATTAACGCTGTACACGATAGTGCTCATCACCGGCATCCTTTCACTGAGTTTTTAAGGTCAATTCGCCATCGGCTGTCTCGGCGACATAGCTACGGTGCTCCAACCAATCACCGCAGTTAAGATACTCGAGATTATTCGCACGATCGCATTCCGGCACGTGAATGTGACCGCATATGACTCCTTGGCAGTCGTGCATGCTTGCCAATTCAAGCATCAGTTCCTTGAACCGCCTGGCATGCTGTGCGAGCAGCGGATCGCGATTCTTTCTTGACTGCATTGCGCGGACCAGTCGAGTCGAAGGAAAACGATCGAGCAGCCTGACATAGAGCGGATAGAGTCGTTCTGCAACAAGCTGCTTACTCGATATACGACGCGGTGCGAAGTAATCGTAAATGTCGCCATGCACGACCAAATACACCTTGCCGTTGCCTGCGGTATAGCGCTCGTGGGTCCGTATCTGGATCGAAGGCAGGTACCTTCGTATCTCGATGGTCTCTTGATTCCCAAGATAGACTCGCTGGTCATGATTGCCAGATATCCAAGTGATCTGCGTTCCTCTGGATTGAAGACCTCCAAGGGCACTGGCAAAGCGATCAAAGGCAGGTCCAACCACACCGCTCGGCTTGTACAACCACTCAAGAACATCGCCGACAAGATAAAGCGCTCGGGTTCTTAGCCCTTCGAGGAAATCTAACAAATGCGATTCAGAGACTTTTCCCCATCCAAGATGCAAATCACTAAGAAAAACGGTTCTGAAATCTGTAGATCCTTCTACCACCATCCTAGCCTCCCAAAGCATCCACCAAAAACATGGCGATCGAATTTGAAATGCGATTCCCGCTATCGGGCTTCTCCTATAAAAACGTATCACACTTATCGAATGGATCGTTGTGCAGCTCGGTGAATTATCAAGGATCGAAGCATGATGAATTGATGAAGTCGTAGAACTCAGCCGTCGACTTCGATTCGAAGATCCGGTGTTCCGCTTGCAGGCACCGTCACCTTGATCTTCGGATCTTTGGGGTTTCCATACCTTCCCCCCAGGCGATCTGCACCAGATCCGTTGCCTTCACCCGAGAGCGAAAACTCTTGCTTCCCAGAGGAATTGCCGGGCCAAACGACCGTCACGCCATACTCCCCGGGCGCTGCTCCATCGTCGATCGTATGGGTCCTTACAATAAACTCTCCGTTCGACTCGGCAATCGCCACTGGCTTGGCGTCATTGACCCGAGACTTCTCCAGAGGATGGAAAACAATCAACGCTTTGTCGCAGGCTTGGCCCTGCTTGGTCTTGATGACCCCTTTGACCGACGCGGTCTTCGGATGACTGTCCGAACAGCCAGCCGTAACGAGGAGAAGGACCAAAATAGCAACCCGAGTAACAGCCGTTGTCATTGAATCACTCTGAAATGGGTTCGATGGAGTCGAAGGCAGAAAACACTAGAGCCGCCCGTCGGTTATTCTTCGGTTGCCGATGGCGCAAGTTCGGCAGGAGTCAAGCCATTGCCCCGGGCGGTCAACAAAGCTGCGTAGACCTGTGGAGAGATATTGGCATTGGTGAACTGAACGCTTCCGTCGGCGATCGCATGCATCGCTCCGCTGCCGTGAAACGAATAAGTTTCGTTGTCGTTGTGGCAGTTGATCACGCAATTGCCCGGACTGGTTCGAGTGCCACTGATGGCCCCATCGAGTCCATAATCAGCCTCATGATGCCCCCAACCACCGTCGTTGAGTTTGACCGATGGGTCGAGCCTGCCTTGAATATAAAAATCTGGTCTCCCAGCATCCTCGCACAGCAAAATCGTTCGGGAAGTACCGTCCGTGATGTCTGCGATTCGAAACGACTTTCTTTCGGTCTGGCCGAGCAAGGGCCGTGCGCCGGCGCCCTTGATCTCAGGTGCCAATGCACTGAAAAGATCATTTTGGGTTGTACCTGAAGGGTAGCCGAAGAAAGTGATGCTACCTGGATTGATGGAACTGCACGTCGCGTAGTCGGAGACAGCTAGATTTTGGTAAGGGAACGCGGCACCAAAACTGAATGTTCCAGAGACCGTCCTTGAGGATCCACCGGGCGATGACGGGCAAATCAACGTGTTGATCGGCGTTCGCAAGACCGCTTGGTTGTCAGGCGTACCCGGTGCGATCAGCGGGGACGAAAACCAGGGGAACTTCATGTTGTACTGCTGATAGAGCGTACCCTGTTCCATGAACGGTAGAAGAAAAACGGTCCAAGCTTGGACGTTCGCAGGATAGGGAGATCCGGGTTGTCCTGGACCTCCTGGTGGAAAACCGATGTCGACAAATAGACTCGGCGGGAATCTTTTGAAGGAGCTCTCGTGATTATGTGCAGCCAGCCCGATTTGTCGGAGATTATTGCTGCAGGACATCCTGCGGGCTGCTTCGCGTGCAGCTTGGACGGCCGGTAGGAGCAGCCCAACCAAAATCCCGATGATCGCTATAACGACCAAAAGCTCAACGAGCGTAAAACCATTCCTTCGAAAACTTCGCTTTTGCATTTACCACTCCTGCTTGAAAGATACTTGACATCATTAAGAGTCAAGTATCCCCATGCAGATGAGTATTGAATGAAGCTAAGCAAGTGAGTTCGATGAAGTTCCCCTAGATCTCTCACTCATCGCCCGAAGGGACAATTTCGCCTAACTGACAACTGATCCAGGCCGCGACAACCGAAACCGGGGTGTTTGCCGACATGAACCGAACACTCCCATCGCACATCGCAGCATGGGAACCGGCTCCGTGGAACGAATAGAGTTCGTTGCTGTTGTTGCAGTTCATCGCACATGGCCCCAACGAAGTGACCCCATCGTCGGTGAAACCATCGACCCAGAACTCCGAATCCGGATCCGCCCAACCCGCTCCGCTAGCTCGGGAGTTCGGAAACGCAGTCGTTCGACGGTAGAGCATCGGACGCCCCGCGTCCTCTACCCAACTGAAGGTGTTCGACGTTCCGTCGAGAATATTCGCAAGACGGCTCTTTGGACGCCTGTTGTAAAATGGGGGATTCATTCCCGTCGTGAACGAAGAGATCGTACTCATCGGGAGGATCGCACCGATGTACTGCGTCGCATCGGTGTTTCCATTGGTTGGATCGTACCCGGGTATCGGACGCATCAGGTTGTAGGGGGCCAGTCCCAGTCTGCCGTTGACTCCGTTGGCGATCGAATAATCCGAAGGGGCTGCCTGCCATCGCGGCGCCGCAGAGCTCGAAGGTGCATTGCCCGTATCGAGCATGCGTTGCGGACTCGATGGGCAGAGCAAACTTGGTACATAGGTCGCAATCGCTGCTGCGTTGACTGGCGAATTCCACGAGGCCCTCAAATTGTACTGGTTGTAGAGACTCTGAGCTTCGATATGAGGCAATAGGAAAATCCCAGGCCCGTGGGTGATCGGCCCGGTCGTCGAATCAGGGATGATGCCCAACTCGGTCACAGGAAAACCAACCAATGCATCGACCCGTGCGGGTGGAAAGAACTTGTTCGCACTCTCAAAATTCTGGAGCGCCAAACCGATCTGCTTCAAGTTGTTCGAGCACTGCATCCGACGCGCTGCCTCTCGGGCCGCTTGCACCGCAGGCAACAACAACCCGACCAAAATGCCGATGATGGCGATGACCACCAACAACTCGACCAAAGTAAAACCGTAACTTTTTCTCATTTCAATCACCTCAAAATCTATATTTGAAAAACAATCACAATGTCATTTGGTAAGTTCAAAAGTCGGGATGGTCGAAGACTTTTTCTCAACCGTCGCCTTCAATCCAGAGGTCTCTGGATCTGCGTACTTTGGCGGAAAAGCCGGCTGGGCCGCGTCGCGCTTGACCTGATCTCCACCCTCGTCGTCGAGCGGTTGCATGAATGCAAGTCCAACCTTGTACTCTCCAGCCGGTGCACCGTCTTTGGAGCTGTAGGTGTGGATCGAGTACCTACCATTCTCATCGGTGATCCCTTGAGGAATTTCTTGCCGCTTAAAATTGGTCTTATCCACCGGCCTAAAGACCACCGTAACTCCCTTGTACGGCTTTCCATCCAATCGAACTTCTCCCTGCACCGGATAAGTTGTTTGGTTGATGCTCTCGCTGCAACCCATGACGGCAAGCAGCAGGCTTAGACTCGCAATTCGCTTCATGGTCCACCTCTTGAAACTAAGGTCGGAATACTTCATCACACATCCCGCATCTAGCAGGTCGATTCGACGGGCGATTGTAGGGGTCCCGGGAGATTCGCCATGTGGTATTTTTGGCAATGTTCCATGAAGTTTCGATGAAGACGCGGGCAAGAGAGCCCCACTCCGTTGAACCGGCAGCCGTACCACGTGATCGAGGCACTGAGGATCCGTTTTCGGATTGGCTCGAACGCCACAGCCCCCCTCTTTGGGGGGTTAGGATTTTACGTTTTTTTGGATTTTATTGGTTGGAATGGTCGTGTCGAGTGTGTAATTTGAACACTCAACCAAACGGCGCTGAATGCGTTTTTCTACAATGAGACCTTCCATCATGATTCAATCCCGCTGGCTGATTTCCCGTCGGAATTTTCTGTCGTTCCTAGCCGCTCTGTTGATTGCTCTCGGAGGGGTTCATCGAACGTACGGAGGCCTTGTCGATGGCGGCGGGGATCTTGCCAACGACCTGAACAACGCCGTTCGTTTCGATCCCTCGACTCCCACCAACGTCATCGTCGCCTACAAAGATGCTAACCTGCCGCTCGATCGGTATATTCAAGTCGGGTTTTCAACAAGCAACGCGATCCCATTCAACATCACGGAGATTGCTTGGTCTCGCAATAACCTGACCTATACCAATTTCGCGCCGAGCAATTTCGTAAACGACATTGCGTCAGGTGGAGGTATAAAACTATCAAATGTGATCGATCTTGGCACACCAATTGGCGGAAATGCGTCAACGCTTTTTTACCTTCGCTACACACTACCAATTGGAATTAACGTCGGTTCGGTTGTACAGTCAACATTTTATGCAAACTCAAATGGCGCAGTTTCATCAGGTCGTTTAGCAGATGAAATCGATAACAACTTCCTATCGATTACAAGATCGCATACTGCGGTACCTGAGCCGGGTAGTATCCTGATGGCTTGCAGTGCCGGAGGCTTATTTGCATGGCGTTTGCGCAAACGAGGACGTTCGAGCAAAGCTTCGACCTAGCGAACTTCAATGTCTTGCGAAACCTTCGCTTTCTACGATTGAAAGGAAGCGACTTCTTGGCCTCCATTCGGCTTCATGCCGAAAGGCTTAGCGGCTAATCACCTCCGTAGCATGGCCCTCCGAGGCCGTGCGTCCCCATCCTCATTAGCCTCCATTCGGCTTCATGCCGGCGGGGCCAAGACTCTTGAGCTACATGCAAGTGCTTCCCCTCTATCATTCTTCCGCCCGCTGGGCGGAAGAATGATAGGGGGGGGGAGTGAGGTCCGGCCTTGGTAGCTGCAAACTTCTGCCTCCGCCGGGACAAGCCCGACGGGAGGCTTTTGCCTTGGTAGCCGCTTACTTCTGCCTCCGCAGGGACAAGCCCGACGGGAGGCTTTTGCCTTGGTAGCCGCTTAGTTCTGCCTCCGCAGGGACAAGCCCGACGGGAGGCTTTTGCCTTGGTAGCCGCTTACTTCTGCCTCCGCAGGGACAAGCCCGACGGGAGGCTTTTGCCTTGGTAGCCGCTTACTTCTGCCTCCGCCGGGACAAGCCCGACGGGAGGCTTTTGCCTTGGTAGCCGTTTAGTTCTGCCTCCGCCGGGACAAGCCCCACGGGAGGCTTTTGCCCCGGTAGCCGCTTAGTTCTGCCTCCGCCGGGACAAGCCCGACGGGAGGCTTTTGCCTTGGTAGCCGCTTAGTTCTGCCTCCGCAGGGACAAGCCCGACGGGAGGCTTTTGCCTTGGTAGCCGATTAGTTCTGCCTCCGCCGGGACAAGCCCGACGGGAGGATTTACGATCGGCGAGGCCTGCTCTTCTTGCCAAACTCTTTGTTTCTTCTCGGCTCCTTACGCATCGACTCCAAAGGGGCCGAGAGCACCACGGCCCGGTCCAACCCATCCGAGCCGAGCATGTTCTCGGCGGCCTTCGATGCTCGCCGAATCTCCAAGACTTGGACGTACTCGGCACCATAAAACAAAATCGAAATGCCGTAGTAACACCAAAGCAGCAACGCGATGAACGATCCGATAGCCCCATAAGCCGTCGTGTAACGCATGCCGATGAAGAATGCACCCAATAGCCCCCGGCCCACTTCCCAAATCACCGCTGCGAGAAGCCCCCCTCGAAACGCATCGAGCCATATCACCGGCCGCTTGGGCAAAATCCGATAGATCAACATAAAGAGCATGGCATTGATAAAAATAGTCGTCAGCAAATCCATCAAATTGAACAGATGACCGACGCTCGGAAGGGTCTGAGTGGTCAACGAGCGCACTTGGGTGATCCCCATCCCCACAAAAAACAAAATCACCAACAAACCACCCAAAGACAATAGCATCAAGAATGCTGCAAACCGACTGCGAATCACGCGGAATACCGTTCCTAACAACGAGGCGTCCTTCTGAGGCGGTATGCGAAAAATCCGGTCAAAGCCTCGATCGATCTGAGCAAACACCCCGATGGCCGCCAAAATCGCCGTAAGCAATCCGGTCGGTCCACCCACCAAGGACTGGGTCGCCAGATGATCGAGCACTTGGTCGACCTGAAACCGCAACTCAGGGGTCGTTTGGGTCTCGACAGTATCGAGGATCTCCTGCTGAATATCGATCCCGAATTGTGTATACCGAAGAAAGATCCCTAACCCCGAGATCAAGAGCAAAATCATTGGGAACAGCGACAAAGCCAAATAGTAAGCAACACTGGCAGCCAGAGATCCCGCATCGTCTTCCGACCAACGGACCCCTGCATCCTTGAGATTAGGGAAGAAGTCCAAAAGCCATCGTTTGCTATGCTCGACAGCTTCGGATTTGGCCAGACCGGTTTTTTGCGGATCCATACTCATGGGGCGATTGTAGAATTGAAGGGAATCGGCCGCTAGCGGAGCCCCAAACCAAGGTGTTTACTTGCAATTCTAACCGCGATAGGGGCTCGTCGAATCCTGCGTTTCGTAAATAATGATCCCCACGGTCCGTCTGCCCCTACCGATCTTACCCACTTACCCCAACGACTTGACCTATGTCCACCGGACAACCTCAGCCGACATCCGTCGCGCCCATGACCCCCTCGGCACCCTTGGGCCCACTTCCGCCCCTGGATGTGGTTCCCATCGATGCAATTTTGATGGTCTCCTTCGGGGGCCCCGAAGGCCCCGAGGACGTGATGCCCTTCCTCGAAAACGTCCTGCGGGGGAAAAATGTGCCGCGCGAACGAATGCTTGAAGTCGCCGAACACTACAACCATTTTGGCGGAATCAGCCCCATCAACGAGCAATGCCGTGCACTGATCGGGGCCGTCCGAGCCGAATTGGACCGACGGGGGATCCGATTGCCCATCTACTGGGGAAACCGAAATTGGCATCCCATGCTCACCGACACTCTGACTCAAATGACAAACGACGGACGTAAACGCGCCATCGCTTTCTTCACTTCGATGTTCAGTTGCTACAGCGGTTGCCGCCAATACCGAGAAAACATCGCCGCCGCGATCAACCTTGTCGGCCAAGAAGCTCCTTTGGTCGAAAAAGCTCGGATGGGTTTCAATCATCCGAAGTTCATCGAAGCTCAATCCGACTGCTTGAAAGCCGCGCTCGATAAGATCGCCCCCGAACATCGCGCCGCGACACCGGTGCTTTTCTCGGCCCACAGCATCCCCAAATCGATGGCGGACCACTCTCGCTACGAATTGCAATTGCGCGAAGCGGCAAGGCTCGTCTGCGAATCGGTCGGGCACTCAAACTGGGAAATCGTCTACCAAAGCCGATCCGGACCACCTCAGCAACCATGGCTCGAGCCGGATGTCTGCGATCGCATCGAAGCCCTCCATAACGAATCCCAGATCACCCATGTGATCGTCCAACCCATCGGATTTGTCTCCGACCACATGGAAGTCCTCTACGACCTGGACGAGGAAGCTGCCGCGAAATCCAAAGAGCTCGGTATCGCATTCTTTCGCGCCCCATCGGTCGGGATCCACCCGGCATTCGTCTCCATGGCCGTCGACCTGATCGAGGAGCGGCTCGTCGCTGGAACCCCACGCATCGCAGTCGGAAATTATGGACCTAGTCACGACATCTGTCCGGCCGATTGCTGCATGTACCCGCAACCTGCCAGACCGACCGGCTCGACCAGACCGACCAACCCAGGCAGACCGACTTAGGCTCCCGCGCAGAGCCCCCCATTTACCCTTCCTTCAAATCGACTCGCTCTCTTCGAGCTTGGTCACCCTTTGACCGTGTACCACTTATGAGATTATTCGCTAGATCCCTCCCATCCTTATTGCCATCTCTCTTGCTCGTATTCCATGGTCTGCTAGGTCCTTTCGGCCATGCGCAAAGCCCCGAGCCGGTCCGAGCGCTGCTGATCGTCGGAGGCTGTTGCCATGACTACGACAGCCAAAAACAGATCATCAAACAAGGCCTTGAAGCCACCGCGCACATCGATGTGACGGTCGTTCACCAAGGTGGTTCGGGGACCAAAGCCGAGATCGAACTCTACCGCGATCCAAAGTGGGCCGATCGATTCGATGTGATCCTCCATGATGAGTGCTTTTCCGATGACAAGGACCCGCAGTGGCTTGCAAGGATCCTCGAACCGCATCGCAAGGGGAAGCCTGGGGTGGTCATCCACTGCGCCATGCACTGCTACCGTGTCGGTAACGACGATTGGTTCGAGTTCTGCGGCGTGACGAGCCGGGGGCACGGCCCGCATTACCCTCACGAAGTCCGAAACGTCCAAGCTTCGCATCCGATCATGGAAGGGTTCGGTGCCGCTTGGGCAAACCCCGCCGGAGAGCTTTATCGTATCGATCGACTCTGGCCGACGAGTAGCCCGCTGGCCACGGCCAAAGACCGCGAGAATGGGCAAGACCAAGTCTGCGTCTGGACCAACGACTATCGAGGCACGCGTGTCTTCGGCACCACGCTCGGGCACCACAACGAAACGGTCGATTCCCCGGAGTTTATCGGCATGCTCGCACGCGGCACGCTATGGGCAAGCGGTAAACTCGCGCCAGAGTATCTCAAGCCCGCTCCAAAACGCTTCGAACGCGAAAATCTTGCACTCGGTTCCAAGGTCACCGCTTCCTCGGAGCAGAAAGATCAAAACAACCTTGTCGGATTCGCCGTCGACTCGAATCGAGCCACCCGATGGTGCGCCAGCGGCGGGAGTTTCCCTCAGTGGATCCAACTCGATCTTGGCAAACCCCAATCGATCCATGGTGTGGGCATCGACTGGGAAAGCGACCAGTCGACCTACCGCTACAAGATCGAAAGATCCCTCGATGGCGAACGATTCGACATCCTCGGAAAATCGCCCGAGGAAGGCTGGTCGGGCAAGCTTGCCGATCATCCGATCGAACCGACCATGGCTCGCTTTGTCCGCGTCGAATGCAAAGGAGCTTCGCCCGGAGCTTGGGCCTCCATACGCGAGATCAAAGTCTACGGCGGTGCGACTAAGGAGATCTCCATCGAGGACGCGAAAATGAAAAAGGAGCGAGAACTGCTCGGCGAATGCAAATTGCCCGAGGGTTTCGATGCGACCCTTTTTGCCTACCCACCGGCGGTCAACTATCCGGTCTTCGTCGCCGCTGCGCCCGATGGAACCTTATTTGTATCCAGCGATAAAAATGGGTCCCTCGACCGCGAACTCAAGCGAGGCTCGATCGTTCGATTGCAGGATTTCGACGGGGATGGTCGCGCCGATGCCTCCAACCTCTATGTCGATGACGTCGATTCCCCACGAGGCATCGTATGGGATCACGATCGACTTTACGTCCTGCATCCACCTCATCTGAGCGCATTTATCGATGAAAACAACGATGGGGTTTCGGATCGTCAAGAGATCCTCTTGAAGGATGTCGCGTTCGGTTTCAAGGATCGACCTGCCGATCACACCAGCAACGGAGTGACGATGGGAATCGATGGTTGGCTATACTTGGCGATCGGCGATTTCGGGTTCATGAACGCCGTAGGTACCGATGGACGAACGCTGCAATTTCGCGGTGGGGGAGTCGTGCGAGTCCGCCCCGACGGAACTCAAATGGAACTCTACAGCAACGGAACCCGCAACATCCTCGAAGTCGCCATGGACCCACTCCTGCGAGGATTCGCAAGAGACAATACCAACGATGGTGGGGGTTGGGATGTCCGCATGCATCACTTCAGCGGAGGCGATGACCATGGGTACCCACGCAAGTACATCAACTTTCCGAATGAAATCGTCCCTCCCCTTGCCGACTACGGCGGGGGTTCCGGGTGCGGGGCGCTGTTCCTGGACGAACCGGGTTGGCCCAAAGAGCTCAACGATTGCGTCTATACGGCCGATTGGGGACGCCAGATGATCTTCAGCCACCGCGTCGAACCCAAAGGGGCCAGCGTCTCGATCGATCAGCGGGAATTCCTCGGAATCGAGCGCGCCACGGATTTGGATGTCGATGCGAATTCCAATGTCTATGCGTCGAGCTGGAAAGGCGCGACTTTCAACTACGCAGGCGAAAACGTTGGATATGTCGTGCAATTGCGCCCCAAAGGTTACAAGCCCGAGGCATGGCCAAGGCTCGATCCAAACGATCCACAAGGATGGTTCGAACTGCTGAGTTCGCCTAGCCATCGACGGCGGATCGAAGGGCAACGAGGACTGCTCCGCTATGCAGCCCAACATCCGAGCCAACAAATCCTCGTCCTAGATCGCCTGACGCAACTCGCCAGCAACGACCAGACCACTCTGAAAACTAGAATCGCGGCGATCTTCACCATCGGCTTGATCCATGACCAATCCGTCCGTGGAGGACAAAACCCCTCGAACCTCGCTCCACAGATCGATTCTCTCGTAGGCTTGGCCTCCCAACCCGCCGTGGGGGCCTGGGCCATCCGAGCCTTGAGCGATCTACAACTTTGGGACCGATCCGAGGTGCTAAGTGCGATCCGTAGGGGTTTGCAGTCGGAGGACCCAAGGACCAGGGTCGAAGCGATCCTGGGGGTGACCAACGCGCCCAAGGGGAACTGGACAAACGACCTAGTACCGCACTTATCGAGCGCCGATGCACTCGTTAGGCATCTGGCGACCAGGGCGATTTCCAAACAGGATTGCGAACAAGCTTGCTGGCATATCTTCAACACACAATCCAAGGAGAGCTTGGCCTACGAGCATGCCCTCCAAGCCTTAGCCATGAAGCATAATCCGAAGTTCATTTCCGAGCGGATCGAATCGCTCAAGCAAAGCGATGGGAAATCCCAATCGATGGATGAAACCTCGGTTCGCATCCTGAGCAGGCTCGCCTTTCGCGAAGGAATTTGGAACGGCGCCAGCTGGGGGACTAGGCCCGATACTCGAGGCCCCTACTATCAACCAGAAGCATGGGAGATGACCAAGCCCATCGAGGAAGCCATCGATCGGCACTTGGCCAAGAAAGACGCGGCCGATCAGACGGAAATCCTGCGTATGCTCGCTTTGAATCGATGGAGCATTTCCGAGCGAGTCGAAGGCTGGATGCGAACGCCGCAATGGAGTGAACTTCCTTTCGCCCAAAGAATCAGTTTGCTGGAGGCAGCAGGCAACCTACCCGATCCTGTGTTGAAATTGCTTGAGACCATCTCAGGGGACCCGAGGCTTGCCGAGTCCGATTTGCTTCCATTGCTGAGCGTTTTGCTTAAGCAGAATTCGGAGCAGGCGATTCCGGCGATCGAAGTTTTGATGACCAGGGCTGGCGATTTCTCGACCCGTTTGCAATCCGAAGCTTGGAAGCGTTGTAGCCAGAGCGACAATCTCGCCAAGAACGTGCATGGGTTGCTCCAACGTGGGGAATCCGCATCGGGATTCCCGAAGGCCTTGCTCGTTTCGGCCGTGGCCTCTCGCAAAGACCAAGCCCAGAAACCCGAGTTGCTCGCGGCGATCGATTCAGTCTGGTCGTCTCCCGAAATCGTCGCACGCCTCTTTGAAGTCTTTCGACAGGGTGAATGCAAACAAGCCGAACCGCTCGTGAGGCGAGCGATCCTAGACAATCGGCCCGCGATCGAGAAGCTAGGCAAGGAGTTGGCAAGCCATTGGGGGTTAGCCGATTGGAACCAGTGGAACGGTCCTAAGATCTCTACCATGAAAAAAGAGGATGTGCTCAAGCAGGTCGTTGAGGCCCAGGGGGACAGCAAGCGGGGCGAGCAGGTATTTGGATTGCTAGGCTGTGCCAAATGCCACGATGTCAAACCCAACGAGGTGTTGCGAGGCCCCTACTTGCCCAATGTCGCGAAGACATACAAACGAGATCAGCTTACCGAGGCGATTTTGATGCCGAGCAAATCGATTGCCCAAGGTTTTGTTCAGAACGTATTTCTACTTGACGACGACCGGGTCGTATCGGGGTTTGTGACCAAGGAGAGCCCAGAAAAAGTCGTCTTGAGAAATGCGCAGGGCGAGGTCATTGAGATCCAGGTCGAGTCGATTTCGGAGCGAAAAGAAAGTCCCGTCTCGGTCATGCCCGAGGGGTTAGTCGACGGAATGCCCATAACGGCCCTGGCCGACTTGATCAGCTACCTGGAATCCCTGAATTAGGGCTGCAAGGCAAGTACTGGTCCTGAAGGAGCATTTCCGCAAATTAACAAATGGGTCTTCGCACATCGCATCGGATTTCGTCGTACTCGTACTCGTACTCAGTGAAACGGTACTCGTACTCGATGGCGGCTTCATCTGCGGCGTTGCCGATCGTTGATCGAGGCGGTTTGCGGTAACTTGCGGACCAACAGGCCGGATTGCTATACTGGTTGGCCTCGAGTACGAGTACGAGTACCGCGATGCTGAGTACGAGTACGAGAAGAAGCACGAACCAAGCATTAGATCGAAATGCTCGATCCAGCGTTTTTTGACTTGTGTAAAGTCTCCTCATCGTAAACAGTCCATAGGGTTCTTTCGCACATCGCATCGGATTTCGTCGTACTCGTACTCGTACTCAGTGAAACGGTACTCGTACTCGATGGCTGCTTCATCTGCGGCGTTGCCGATCGTTGATCGAGGCGGTTTGCGGTAACTTGCGGACCAACAGGCCGGATTGCTATACTGGTTGGCCTCGAGTACGAGTACGAGTACCGCGATGCTGAGTACGAGTACGAGAAGAAGCACGAACCAAGCATTACAAGCATTAGATCGAAATGCTCGATCCAGCGTTTTTTGACTTGTGTAAAGTTTCCTCATCGTAAACAGTCCATAGGGTTCTTTCGCACATCGCATCGGATTTCGTCGTACCCGTACTCGTACTCAGTGAAACGGTACCCGTACTCGATGGCTGCTTCATCTGCGGCGTTGCCGATCGTTGATCGAGGCGGTTTGCGGTAACTTGCGGACCAACAGGCCGGATTGCTATACTGGTTCGCTTCGAGTACGAGTACGAGTACCGCGATGCTGAGTACGAGTACGAGAAGAAGCACGAACCGGGCATTAGATCGAAATGCTCGACCGAGCTTTTCTGACGTGCGTAAAGACTTCTCCTCGCACTGGGTCAATGCGGTGGATCGTTGGATGCACGGAGTAAAGTCGAGCGCGACCATACGTTTCTCAAGGGATTGCTGAGCAGGATATGCCGGATTTGATTGCCCAAGGCCCGACGCCCAACGACCGCTGGCGACGCCCGTTGCCGGCCGACGGGGAGCCGTCGGTTTTTGTCTTGGGCAGGACCGCTCAGCCTTGGGCGGTCCCCTGGGATGACCGAATCTCCCGTCAGCATGCCGAGTTGAAGTGGTACTCTGGCCGCCTGATGATCCTGCGGCTTGAGCATTCCCGGAACCCTATTTTTCATCGTGGTCTGCGCAAGGACGAGTTTGAGCTCGGGATGGGGGATCACTTCGTCATCGGACAGACGACCTTTAGTTTGGTCGATCAGCGTGTCCGCGTGGTTGCCAAATCGGAGATTCCCCCCGCGCTGACCGAACAGACCTATGCACCAGGGCGATTGCGGAGCGTCCAGTACCGCGATGCAGACCGCCGGATCGAGGTACTGAGCCGATTGCCGGAAATCATTTCGAGCAGTTCCGGGGATGAGGAACTCTATGTGCGGGTCGTGAATTTGCTCATGCAAGGGATCCCACAAGCGACGTTTGTTGCGATCGTCTCGAAACATGCCCAAGAGCCCGAACCCGAGCCCGAGAAGCTTCCCTCGATCGAGATGACCCCGTGGACAAGCCAATGGCCTGTTGGCAGCGAGACCGGTATCCGGGTTCTGCACTGGGATTCCCGAGGATTGGCACTTCGCCCGTTCTCTCCAAGCGCGCAATTGATCCATCAGGCGGTAGGATCGAGTGAAAGTGTGCTGCACGTTTGGAGCCGGAGCTTGGATCGCAATACGCCCTTGCAGTACACGCAGTCGGAGAACATCGATTGGGCTTTTTGCACCCCGATAGCCAGTGAAGCGACCCCGGGTTGGGCGATCTACGTGGCGGGTGATTTTTCGAGCATGGACGCATCGGCCTCGCGCCATGCTACGTTGATGATCTCGGACGATCTTCAAGACGACATCAAGTTTGCGGAGCTTACGGCAACGACCGTCGGAACGTTGAGGCAAACCCGATTGCTCCAGCGTCGACAGGATTCGCTTCGACCATTCTTTGCACCGATCGTGCGAAAAGCGTTGTTGGCAAGAGATCCCGAAGAGATCCTCGCACCCCGCGAGGCCAAGGTATCGGTGCTGTTTTGCGACTTACGGGGATTCTCTCGCCAGAGCGAGGAATCTGCCGATAAGCTCCTTGAGCTGCTTCGGCGAGTCAGCGATGCGCTCGGGGTCATGACCCATCAGATACTTCAACGCAATGGAGTGGTGGGGGATTTTCACGGCGACGCGGCGATGGGTTTTTGGGGATGGCCCCTCGAGCAGTCCGATTCGGTCCAACAAGCTGCTGCGGCCGCTTTGGCGATTCGCGCCGAGTTTGAACAGTCGGCAGCGATTCCCCATCACCCCTTGGCAGGGTTCCGTGCCGGGCTCGGAATCGCGACAGGCAAAGCCGTCGCAGGTCGCATCGGCACCGTCGATCAGGTCAAAGTCACCGTCTTTGGTCCGGTCGTCAACCTAGCGGCCCGTTTGGAGAGCATGACCAAGCAGTTGCATGCGACCATTTTGGTCGACGAGGTGACAGCCGATCGGATCCGCAGGGAGGTCTCTCCGAGCGTCGCTAGGGTTCGACGGGTGGCCAAGGTCTTGCCGATCGGGATGAGTACTCCGTTGATGGTCAGCGAGCTCTTACCCCCTGAGACGGCTGTCGGGAACGATTTGTCTGACCTAGACGTGGCGCTCTATGAGAAGGCATTGGATAGTTTCCAGGACGGGAATTGGAACGAAGCGTTTCGTCTTTTGCATCAGGTTCCGGCCGAGGACCGCGTCAAGGATTTCTTGACCGTATTTATCGCGCAGAACGGCAGGGTGGCGCCCCCGGATTGGAATGGCACAATTCGCTTGCCAGAGAAGTAACGCATGGGGCTACTCACTTGGGCCTCCGTCGGCTTTACGCCGGCGGGTTACGCCTCCGCCGGGACAACCCCGACGGTAGGCGAATGCGGATTGGGCCGGTGGGTCGCTTTAAGCGGCTTTGCGGTTTTGGGAGGGCATGGCGGTCGCATCGGAGAGGACCCGGCGGAGTCGTTCGAATTCCTCGATGCTGGTAAAGTGGATCGAGATACGGCCGCGTCCTCGGCTCGATTGGGTGATATCGACGAGGGTTCCTAGAGCGAGTTTGAGGTCCCGTTCGAGCGAAGCGATTTGATCGGTTTTGGAGGACTTGCGTCTTGGGATTGCCTTGAGGATTGACTCTTCGTCCTGGGCGGCTTCGGCGACGGCTTGTGCCACGCGAGCTTCGGTTTCGCGGACGCTCCAGCCTTCTTGACGGATGCGTTGGACGAAGGCCAATTGTTCGCGTTGGCTACCGAGGCTCAGGAGCGCCTTTGCGTGCCCGGCGCTGATTTCTTCGCGTTGGATCGAGTCGGTGATGACGTCGGGCAGTTCGAGCAATCGCATCATATTCGCGATGGTGCTGCGGTCGATTTTGAGTCTTTTGGCGAGATCTTCTTGGGTGCAGCGATGTTCCGTCAAGTAGCGTTTAAAGGACATCGCTTTTTCAATCGCGTTGAGATCCTTGCGTTGGAGGTTTTCGATGATCGCAAGTTCGGCGACAAGACGATCGTCGGCATCGCGGAGTTCGGCGCGGATGGTTTTGAGACCCGCGCGGACCGTAGCGCGGAGGCGGCGTTCGCCGCTGATGAGCTCGTAGCGGTCCCCGGAGCGTCGAACCAGGATGGGTTGGAGTTGTTGGTGTTCCTTGATGCTCTCGGCTAGGGAATCGAGCTCTTGGTCGCTGAATTGGCGTCTGGGCTGGAACGGGTTAGGATCGATCGCATGAACATCGATCTCCAGGGACTTTAGTCCTTGGGATTCGGGCTCATGGGGCCCATTGGCCAGCGGGACGGACTGAACGCTCGGAGTGTGCCCCGTGGAATGGAGGTTTGTTTGATGGAGGTTCGGTGATTGGGAATCGGCAGCATCGCTCTGCGGTGCGCTGACATCGTCGAGTGGGGTGCCCAGGAGGGCGGCCAATCCGCGTCCGAGTCGTCTGTCTTTAGTCACGATCGAGTACCTCCATGCAAAGTTCGATGTAAGCCCTAGCGCCGCGGGATCTCGGAGCGTAGCTCAAAACGCTCTGTCCGTGGCTTGGGGATTCGCTGAAAACGATGTCCCTGGGGATCCTTGTATCAAAAACGATGTCGCCAAAGAAATCCCGAACTTCGCGATCTACCT
>Ga0315903_10004010_pt1 | contig 19977 bp, 22 predicted proteins | sample LakEriMetagenome_7_FD_203524 | JGI IMG/M metagenome (GOLD analysis project Ga0315903, IMG submission 203524) | Freshwater fungal communities from buoy surface, Lake Erie, Ohio, United States - Buoy 2 MA119 | ecosystem: Environmental > Aquatic > Freshwater > Lake | place: USA: Lake Erie, Ohio... | reverse complement strand
CCTTTTCTAATGCGGAACATGCTATTTTAGACAAGAACCAACTTTTACCGATACCAGATGGTGCCATAACTACTCCCAATTCACCGGGGCCTAAACCACCATCCATTAGTTCATCAATCACCGGCCATCCCGTAGGACAAGAATCTCTTTTGACATTCTCTAATATAGTTTCAAAATCTTCAATAAAATCCAAACCCAAATCCGATTCAACACCCACTTTGGATGCCTTCATCATTGTATCTATAATCTGTTCGTATTGTCCGGTTTTCAGTAAGTCTACTGATTTGAATAGGGCTTCTTTAACTTTTTGGTTTTTACAAAATGTTAGATACTCCTTTTTTACATATGGTATATCTTCTGCACCAATTTGTAAGTAAACATTCTTTAGTTGTTCTACTACAGTTTGTTTTAATACTTTATCCTCAATCCCACCAACCTTAATTTTAAATACTTCCATGGTTGGAGTTCCACGAAACTCATCGAAATAAGTTTGTGTTTGCTCTACAATCCATTGGTTTGCTTGAGATTCAAAAAAGTTAGGTTTTGTAATTTCGTTTACCTGTTCTAAAAACTTAACATCTGTGATAAGGGAAGCAACGACTTTAGATTGATACGATTGACCATATTTTACCAATGTATCTACTACTTCCATTATTTAGATTTTTTTCTTTTCAATTGCTTTTCAGAAATTGTTACTGAATCTGTAATTTGATTATTTACTGCTTCTACAATGGGAGCGGGTATACGTGTAGCTGATTTCCATTCTACTTTAGATGTATACTGCCATTCTTTGCCCACCATATTTTGAGCTTGTTTATCATCTACTCTGATGATATTTCCTGTTTTTTGATTTTTAAGACACTTCATAGTTTACCTCCATGTTTTTATTTTATTTTACAATCATTAAAATTTCCGATTCTCTCATTAAGAGATATTTTTTTCCACCAATTTTTATCTCTTGTCCTTGGTGATATGGTGGTATGATTACCTCATCGCCAACATTTACATTCATAGGAATCAATACACCATTTTGGGTATAAATTCCAGGTCCAATTGATTCTACAATTGCTCTTTTTACATCCTCTTGTTTAACGGAATCCGGAATAATAATTCCACCTGCAGTTGTTTCTGCAGCTCCTTCTAATTCTGTTAGGAGAACTCTATCTCCTAATGGTTTTGCTAATCTGTCTGACATATTATTTTTGTTTTAAAATTTTGCTATGTGTCCAAATGTTGATTGTAACCAATCATTTATATCTTTGAATGAATCAACAACTCCACACTTTAATCCTACTTTTAGAAATCCTTGCTTATCAAATTTAGGAACCGGTTCATCATATCTATCCATAATTTTCATACGAAGATTACCACTAAACTCTGGTTCGGATAACTGCATCAATCTACGATTTCTTTCGCAAATTGCCAAATTATTTTCAAATAATTCATGTGCTTTTATTTTCTTATCCAATCCACTTATATACTCTACCATACTTTCCGTTGTATGTGTGGTTTCTTCGGTAAGAATTGGAAATGCTTTGATAATCGATTTTATTCCCAATCCGTTTATACCCTCAATAGAATCGGATTTATCACCATCAATCATTCTGAAATTGATAAAGTTATGTGGGTGGATTCCAAACTCCTCCAATACTTCCTCTATGTTATAGATTTTCTTTTTTGTGGGAGAATAAACACTAACATCTTTATTTACCAATTGTAAGAAATCTTTATCGGATGACATTAATACAACCTTCTCACCATCTTGTCGGAGTTGTGTAGCAATGTAACCCATAACATCATCAGCCTCAATACCATCATATAACATAATGGTGACCGGTAAATGTGTTAGTAGATCCGCCAATGCAACCATCTGCCTACGCATTGATACCTGCTCATCTTCAGGGTTCATATCACCACCGGTAATAGCACGGTTAAGTCGGATTTTGTTTTTAGCTCTATCTGCCTTATATCCTGCGTAAATATTCTGTCTACTCTTTGAACCACCCTTACCATCGAATGTGATAATAACTCTTGTAGGGTTAATTAAACGGATAGCGTAGCCGATACTTTTTAAAGTACCGACTATGCCTCCAATATGGTCACCATTATCTGAAAGATTTGGTGCTGTTGACCAGGAACGGATGAAGGTATTAAGACCATCAATAACTAAAGTTTTGGAATTTTTATGTAAATCACCGAAACTTCTATGCTCCTCATCTATTTGTTTTAGTATCTCAAGATACTTTTTGTTAATCTGACTCATTTGCTACATCCGTTGTTATATCAACTTCCTCTGAAGCGGAACTTTTATATTGTAAAATTGTAACCTCACATATCTTACGATAGATTTGGTCTTTTAGTTCTTCGTTTTTAAGAATTTCTGCGAAATCTTTTGATTGGAATTTGATAATTTCGCCAGTATCAGTATCGGTATATTCATACCATGCTCCTGCTTGCTTTACTAACTTATTATCTTTCATTACACCCAACCAACTTCCGTAGTTATCGATTCCTCTATCGAAGAAAATAGAGAAATCTGCATGTCTCAATGGTGGTCCTAAACGATTTTTGATAACTTGTGCTCTCACTTTGATACCAACAATCCTATCACCCACTTTTAACTGCCCCATAGATTTCAAACGGAATCTAACAGAAGCATGGAATGCTAATGCTTTGCCGCCTGATGTTGTCCAAGGGTCACTAAATGCCATTGCGTTCATCTTTTGTCTTAACTGATTTGTGAATACTAAAGCGATTGATTGTCTGCCAATCATATTAGTAATCTTTCTCATTGCTTTCGAAATAATGATTGCTTTATCGGTTGCATATCCATCCTTATCGTAATCGGCTTCCAACTCTTTCTTTGTAGATGCCGCCGCAACGGAGTCAACTACAATTGTAACTAGTCGGTTCTTATCGCCTGTTCGGACTTTTTCAATGATTGTTTCACAAGCTTCAAAAATACCTTCAACCGTATCTACTGAAACGTATAGTAATTTTGAAATATCAACACCAATTGCTTCCAAAAACTCCCTATTAACGGCAGTTTCGGTATCAATCAATACGGCTACTCCACCTTTCTTTTGTGTTTCAGCTAGGAGATGGGCAGAGAGCAGAGATTTTCCACTCTGCTCTAAACCCGTAATCTCTGCTATACGGCCAACTGGCAAACCACCATAAGGTCTATTAGAAACTGCTACATCCAAAAGAGCGTTACCCGTAGATACCCAATCTTTTACGTTAGTAGGAGCATCACCCCCACCATCGGTTAGGAAGTATGCAATTCTACCATCCTTATTTTGTTTGTTTAATGAATCGGCAAGAATACTTGCTAAATCCTCTTGTACTTTGGCCATAATTGTAACCTATTAACTGTTAAATAAATCATCGAATGCCGATGCTACATCATCTGCTTTTTTAGCAGGTACTTCTTTTTCCCAAGGAAGATCGTTTAGTTCTTTCGTACCACCCATATCTGCAGATACCTGTGATTGTTTTGGTGCTGCTTTTGGTTTTGGTGCTTCTAATTCTTCAACGATTTCATCATCTGCTGCTGCAGAGCCTGGGTTCAACCAATTCTCCAATACTGCTTTGAGTTCAGCGTATGATAACTCCTGATACAATTCAGTAATGTTCTTTTGGTTTTCCAACAATTGTTTTACAACAGCTGGGTCATCCGAAAGTTTTGTTTGAGTTGGTTTGATTCTAATTGCAGTTGTTGGATATGCTGCATTTGATTCTTCTGCAGATGTTACATCCAATACGATATCTCTACCGGTCATTGGGTCTGTAATATCTCCGTAATCAGGATCTGCAATATATCCTAAAATTTCTTGGTAAACTGTCTTTCCAAATCCCCAAAACTTAACACCTTCGTTTTCTTTACCTCTTACGATAACAGGTACGAAAGTTCTCAATTTTGGTTCCATCTTTTTACCTGCTTTCCAATCATCGGTATCACCTGTACGTTTAAGTTTTTCTGCAAACTCAACGATTGGATCAGGTCTACCAAATGACATTGGTGACAAGTAAGTCTTGTTGTTGATGTTGTAATGGAAATAAAGTTCGATAAACGGAATGTCCTTATTGAATTTGTAAGGAACGATACGAATTTGTGATTTTCCGTTTGCTGGCTTCCAAATGGAATCAGACTTTTTTGATGTGTTTTGAAGAGAATTAAATCTCTTGAGTGCCAATGAAATGTCCATTGTTTTTAGATTTTAAGGTTTAAAAAAATTGTTTAAAGTTTAAGGTTTAGTAGCTACTTCCTACATAACTAAATATAACCTTTTTTACTTTTCATATAGTAAATATACGACTTTTTTTCGAATTTTCCAAATTTATTTTGCCCATTTTCCCCTCTGCACTAATTGAGCAATTATACCATAGACCGACAGGTCCTGATAGGTGTCCTGTATGGATTCTCCCACTTCATCCGGTTGTCCTAAAACAATCAATTGTTTCAATCGTTGAACCTTATCATTGATTCTAAACCATAGGCCGGTGAGTGATAACTTTACATCTTCTTTGCTTTGTAAAGGTGTTCCTACTGATATATTTCCTGGTCCGTAATTCCTTTGTTTTTTACAAAATGTTTCATACATTTCTGATTGGATTTTTTTAAATTCATCCATCATTTGTGGGAATTCTCTTTCGCAATATTCTATTGCCGATTCATTGATAACTTCTTTAGTTTCCATACTTAAATGCTTCTATTTTTTTGATTTTTAAATTATTTGACCAGGTAATTTTATCTACTACTTTTAATGTTTCATCACCAATACTTACTTCCAATGTATTTGTTGTTACATTATCGGAACATTCAATACTATATACATTTACTGATATATCCATATCGAATAATTCTTTATTTATTTTTAATACTTCTTCCAATCCTCTTTTATTTACAACCCAATCTATCAGTTCTATATCGGATTCATATATATTTTTCAATCCATCTATATTATGTTCATTAAACAATTCAAAATATTGTAAAGATAGTTTTATTAAATTTTGACAGTTATTCATATTTTTTATTTAAATTTTATTTCCAAAATTGCCACCATTTTTTTTCTTTTGGATTTGGGTTTACAAATGGTCGGTTGTTATCCCATATATTTACCAATCCCCCATATCTGACTGCCATCATTTGACAAAATATATCATGGTACTCCTGTGGTATATTATCAAAATCTGCTTTTATTTCAACATCCAATATAATTGTACTTCCCTCACCTGTCATCAATTTTAAGTAATCGTGCATTTCTACAATCGTAGAACTTTTAACTATTAAATGAGCTCCATCGCCTATATGAAATTGTCCAGCTTTTGTTTTAGTTTTTGAGGCCATAACTTATTTTTTAGTATCCCAATATATTTCTCTAACTCGTTTACCGAGTTCCATATCATTTGTAAGTTGTGCTATGATATCTTCACTTACTTTAATGTATCTTTGATTTCCATATTTTTTCTTCATATAATCTATATACCTGTGATACTTTCTATCATTGTATAACATCGGTGCTATATAAAAATCAAACAACCATTCTATCTTTTTTAGTAACTTTTTCATTTAATTTATTTTTTAATTTTACCGCAAGGGCGCATGATTCATACTCTTCGTATTCTATAAGCGTTTGTAGATTTTCATCTAACAAATCTATAAACTCTCTACTTTCGATAGAAAGTGTTATTACCAATAAGTTTTTAATTATTACCTGTGCGAAATCTACACGCTTTTTTCTGTATTTTATTCCGTAATCGATTCCATCTACTATTGCTTTTGATATCTCTCTCCTATGTGATTGAAATATATCCGATGGTTCTTCGGCGTTGATTTGTATTGGCTCAAATTTTCTTTTTCTTCCCATATAAATCTAATATAGGAAAAATATTTTAATATTCCAAATTTTCCTCTAATCTAAAACTTTTAAAAACTTTGGTAGGAATTTTTTTATATCCCATATTGGAGGTTGTTAATATACAATTTTGAAATTCTTCCCAATCTATTATATATGAATTATCTATTTGTCCGCCTGTTTTAGATTTAACCACTTCGTTAAGTGCGTTAATTGTGTATATTGTATTTGATTGCTTCTTTCTGTGAACAAGTATTGTTTTCCATTCGGAAGGTATTGCCGCAGACCCTTTTTGGACATTAAAGGTAATGAACATCTCCTCTGGTTTTAGTTTACTTTCTAAAACAAAAACATTTGGATTAGTTAGAGTGTAGTTGTTGATTATAAAATCATATGATTTATCTAAACTATCCTTTGTCGTAAATAAGCAAAGTAGTTGTGTATTCATTTTATCCTATTCCGTTTTTTTGTTTAAAGCAATTTATGGTATCTTTATCCCACTTATAAACCGTATTAAATCTACCAGTTTCGCCTGTTTTGCTTCTTTGTCTTTTTTCTCCAATACGAATTCTTTCACCTTTATCATTTAAAAAGTATGCAATTCTAACTGAACCCGTAATATTATTAGTTTTACTTCTTTGCAATTCTTCCTTTTCTGAACCGAATTTTTTTATAAAATCATCCATTTTATTTGTATTCATACAATTTCTGATGATATCATTATTGATTACTCCAAATCCACACACAACTTTGAATAATCCATCGTATTTAAAAACTCCATGCGTATCTCCCATTGCGCCGGCCATATGAAACTTATCTACAAAATTCAAAGCGTCCATATAATCACCCATTCCAACTTTACCACCCGTTATTGGAATTTTTATTTTATTCATTTCATCTAACATCTGCCTCTCTACATCAACCGATTTCTTTCTAATTTCATCTATTTTAGATGCTACTAAATTATCCAAATTAAATACTTTTTTTAATCTAGCAATAATTTCTCCCTCATCTTTAGATAAACTCTGTGGATCATTTTTTGCTTTAGTTAAAAAGTTTGATATAGCTTCTTTTTCGGTTTTTCCATATTTTGGTACTACTTTGTTATAATACTTCATTGGGTCCGCACCACTACTTATTGTTTTTAATGCGTTACCTACTTTTTTACTATCAAGTTTTAACATAGCGCTTGCAGGGATTGCGGCAACATCTTTTAATCCTTCTTCGATTTTATTTAATTTTTGTGTTTGCTTATCGATTAATTCTTTTATTTTTTCACCTCCAGCTGAGTTTAATTTTCCAGATTTAATCAAATCATCGATTTGTCTCTTTTTTATCTCACCCTCTTTTGCAAATGATGATTGTGCAACTATTGCATCAAATGAATCCTTATCGGATGAAAATTGAATAGCAAGTTCTCCTGTTTTGGAATTATATGTAAATTGTGCAGTATCCGATGGATTAGCTGCTTTTCCTGAATTTTGTATAAGATGCATTGCAAAATCTCTTGGAATTTCTGATCCATCTGGGCCCACTATTCTAGTCGCTTTTTCTACGATTTTTGCCTGTGCTTCTAACCCTACTTTATCACCAAAATATCCATGAAAAACGCAATCATCTTCTTTCCACCCATTATTTTTAATCGCATTTCTTGCATCATTTGCTTTTATGATTCCAGAACTTGCTGCAATTAATATTCTGGATAATGCGGCATCATTTAATTTTTTTAATTCAGGATTTTTAGCTCGTAATTCATTTAATGTTTTTGTAGAGATACCTGCGGCCGCTGATCCTTGGCTATTTGCTTCTAATAATTTTCCACCTTTTAATTGTGAATATAAATAAAGACATGCCTTTCCAATATCGGTATTTCCACTTTCCATAGAATGTTGCGCCACATCGTTAGATCCATTTTCATTTAACATAGATCCCGCATTACCGGGTGCAGCACCTGCTACAAATCCATTTTTGTAATGTTTTTTTGTTTGATTAGTGGTTAAATCATTAATCGAATCAACCATATTATTCAATTCAGGTGAAGCTTTAGAATTAGATGTACTTGGTTTTTTTGAAAATACATCTGCCCCTTTACCAGGTCCAAATACACTTGCTCCCTTAACTTTCGGTTGTTCAGGCTTTGCAGCACCTGATATTTTATCTATTTCTTTATCATCATATCCAGCCTGTTGGAACATTGCCTGTGCCTGTTGGTACGCTGATTGTTGACCTGCGTTATCAGAATTTTTATATTGAAGTGCAGAACTAACTTTTATTTTTTTCTTGGTATCCGTATTGGTTACCGTTTGGTTCATTATTTTTTCAATCGGAACCTTTACCTTTGGTTTTGCTTCATCTATTTCTTTAAGGTATGAGAAATACACTCTTGCTTTTTGTGCAAGTTCATTTGGATTATCAAATCCATTTTCTCTTAAAATATTTACTAATTCCGTTACTTGGTGATCCTTTGTTAAATCTACAATTCCTCCCGGAACTCTATAACCTAATTCTAATAGGATATCATCAAAATTATTCATCATTTTGGACATACTTTTACTTATATATGATATAAATATAAATTTTTAACTAATAACTTCCAAATCGGAATAATTAGTTCCTTCGTAAACTCGGACCGGAAAAATCGGTGGTTCTAACACTCCCTTAACAATTCGGATAATCTCATCCCTTTCAATCGGATGTACATCAAATAAGAGTGCATCGTATGTATACAAAATCGGACGTGACATTTTTCCCTCCAACTTTCCCCACAATTGCTCCATCTTCATATAGTTCACTTCAGTTTCAAGGGCTTGTAGTAGATAGTTGAATACTTTTTGTTCAGTCGCACCTTCGATTCGGGCAAAACCGATTTCCCTTTTGAAGAGGGGTGTCGTTAACTTTCCCGAAATGATAAACTTTTGATAGACATCCTTAATCCACACTTCCGTTTCTTTAAAGAACGGAATACCCCTTGCAAAATCATCCAATCCACCATAGAGATATCGGAACGTCATTCCCTTTGCCGTTTCATAATCTACACCATATTCGTTCGCAAGATGTTGGTGAGCAGTAATCCCATCCGGAAACTTATACCCAATCATCCCTGCAATCAATCGTATGTGGTATGACTCGTAATCGAATTGGAGCAGAGTACCCCCTGGAAACCGGCTAACGAATCCTTCCCTACTACCATCGGATTTGTTGAGAGCAGAATAGTTTACACCCATATGTCGGTTCGATGGTCTGCCAGTTATTGTGTATGGATTGTATTGTGTATAAACAATATCATTTCGTTTTAGGTATTGTTCTGGGAAGCTGAAACTATCAATAAATTTTTTCCTATCGACTTTCACCCCGGCCCCCTCCAGCCTCCCTAATGTTCGGATTGCTGATGAATACTTTCTATTTACTTCCGATTTGGTATTTACCGATGGTATTGTTTTTAGTAGTTCATACCATTTCATTAAAGGTATACAATCATTAAGCTCTTCAAAATCTCTACGATACCCTCTATAAACTGCTTCTGCGAACTCATTGAATAGAAATGGTGTTCCATACTCTTCAAAGTAAAGCCACTCATAATCGTACCCGGATTTGCTTACATACCTACTATCCAATACAACCGTATCTTCCCCAATGAATTTAGTTACATCAATCGGATTTATTTTCTTTGCATCTATGTGATTTATGTTTATTATACCATCATCACTACCATTTCTGTAGTATAGAAAGGATATACGATTTCCAAATGGATGCGCTTTATGTGAACTCCATATAGGAACTAATAATTCAATATTAGGATTGTTCTTTAGAAAAGATTCTAAAGTTTTTTTATCTTCAATTAGGTTCATAGAACTCTAATATACGAAAAAAATATCTATTTCCAAAATTGTTTTAGATTTGGAAGGTATAAACCTATATTTTTTAAACTACTTTGTGCAAGTGCAATTGCTGCCTTATTTGAATTTGTAACACCTACATCATCAATTTCACCATTATCTTTATATGTTGGTTCAATTGGTCCACGTATTCTCCACTTTAATGTTTCAGTTTTCCAAAATGGATTATCTTCATATTCGGAGTATGTATCTTTTGATATTTCAAATATATGACCGTTTTCATCGTTTCTTTTTCTAATAAAATATCTTCTCATAAATCCAGAACTATAATCCAAATCGGATGGTATCGGAACTATTGTTTTTGGATATTTTATTTTGTATGTGTTCAAATCTCTTGCTACGTCTTTGTACATAATACTGATTTTAAGGTGTAAGATTAAAACTTGCTTCCAATGTAGTTATCCAACCATCGTTACTAATACTATGTTTTGTATTTGTTATCTGAAAAATTCCAATTTTATTGTATATTTCAGGAATACCATCTACGTTAAAATATTGACCACATCTAAATCCACTAAACCCATCTATAGTCAGAGTTATATCAATCGGTGATAGTGTTGGTTTTTTTGTATTATTTATTTCTTGCTTTATTTCATTTTGTATAATCTTTGTATCTTCAAAAACTAATGTTTCTATTTTATCTCCCGAATCATCCATTACATATTTTACGGATTTATTATTTATGATATCCGCCCAGTCTTCAGCTGATTTTGTAGTGGTTTCATCTTCTTTTGTATCCGATGCTACTACTTTTGGAACTTGTTTTGTATTTTGTACATCTTTTATTATTCGTTCCAATTCAATTCTATTTATAGAATACCATCCATCGGCATTTCCAAATGTGGAATTATCTACTGATTTAAATACTTCATCAGGTAGTTCTGCAAGTTTATCTTCTGATTTTAATACGGCTTCTGCATCCTTTTGACTTGCTTCCGCTAGAAACTTTCCACTATTAAAAATGGTTCTACCTGCAACCAAATTACTCATTTCAAAATTAAAAGAAAATGAACGAACTATTGAATTAATCGTTGTTGGTTTAAATCTATAAGTTTTATCATTAGATTTTGTTATAAGTGAATTTTTCATTTTAGTATCTATGATGGATGGGCCAGAGTTTTCTGCTCTCAATCCAAACGATAATGCAAATAACCCATAACTATTCTTATTTACTAATTGAAGAACTTGTTCTAAAAAATCGGCACGGGTGTAACTTTTATTCCACATTTTTACAACTTCTTCATAATGTACAAATATGTTTAGTGCATTTCCTGTTCTTGCATCTGTGTTTTGTGTATCGATTACTACTCCATCCCAAACTTCTTTTAACTGACCTGATATATGAAAATTATATCCATTAATTAATCCATTTACGGGTTTGCTATCTTTATCTACTACAATCTCTCCATTTGATGATTTAAATTTTGGTAACTCATTTGTAGGATATATCACAGATTCGTTACTCGATATTATGTATTTATTAGATGTTACAGGTATTATTTCTATCTCCTTTGTTCCTAATTTATAAGTTGGTATTACCAATTTAAAATAATCAGTATCAACACCACCACCACTAACTACATAATTTGCTAATATTTTGAGTACAAATCGTAATGATATGTATCTTTTATCGTTGGCAGTAGTTTCTTTATTTTTTGTGTTTATTTTAAAAAAATTAAAAAATTCTTTTTTTAACCAATTTTTGGTATTATCTCCATCCGGATGTTGAGTTGAACTCAATAAACTAACCAATAATTCTTTTTTTATTTTTAAATCGGAAGATAAAATTTCAATAAGTTGCTCTTCTTTGGTTGGTGCCGGATTTGAATTTTGTGCACCTGCAGTTGATTTGTCTACTTTCGGTGTTACTCCAATTGCCAAACTTATTTGGTTTCCTTGTGATACTTCTATAGTTGCCAAATACGTCCCATCATCTTCTACGGAAAAACTATAATCCAACACCTTGCCGGCTACCAAATCATATGTACCAAGTGAACGTTCTATTGTGTTCACATATTTTGCAAAAGCGGTAGTTGATGATCTAAAATAATCTGAAAAATTATTATAAAATTGTGAATAATCGTTTTTTGGAACAAGCGCTTCATCCACACTTGAATATGGATTGAAATTTATTGCTTCACCATTTGAATTATATGCATCATATGTAAAATTTGACAGACTTTTATTCATTTTAAACAAAGATCCATCTCCGAATTCCACTAATACATTCATTCCTGGTTTCATATAAAACATCTCAAACATTTCAAGTTGTTTTAATGAAAAGAGTCTTACCGATACCCTTGCTGTTTTTAGGGTGTTATTTGCACCATCCGTATCTATTTCTAAATTTTCAATTATGGGAGTTGATATATTTCGGCCTTCTTCTCCTATTACTTTTATTTTTTGGCCGGTGAAATCTATACCAACTATCGTTTCATTTTTACTATATGTTAAATCTCTATCATTTATATTATTTGAAATAATACATCCTTTATATGATTTTTCTGATCCAGGATCTTTTATTAATTTTATTATTTGTTTTTTTCTTTCGGAAGGATCACTAGATACATTTCCAGTGCTCTGTACGACAAGTGCTCCGGATGTTAAAATCACAAATGGGTTTTTTATACTAGCTAGTATAGGATTTTTTTCTCTTTCTTCCATTACATTTACAATCCATGGACTCAATGGAGAAAAATAGGGAAATGCCATAACTTATTTATTTATTTTTGATAAATCATTTAATATAACTGTCGTATTTGCCGGTATTCTTAATTGTCTACCAGCATCAACATAAAACGTACCATCGTTGATATTGTTTGCTACCGCAATTATCCACCAAAAGTTTTTATCACCATAGTATTTGTTTGCTAACAAATCCAATCTATCACCATCTTCGGATATTATATATAAATCATTATCCGTTGGTTTAATTTTTGGATATATTGTAGATTCATAATACCTTTTACCGGTATCTTTGTTTTTTGTAATATTTGATTGAGTATATCTTCTAGCCATTTTATTTAATTATTTAATAACTCATACTAGAACTTGTAAAAGAATAAATTAACTTTGAATCTATTTTTTCTTTTCCATCGTTTCCTTTTGTTTTGGTAACTTCTATTTTATGATTTTGTAATACTTTAAATGAAATAGAAACATTTATTACCGATGGATGTGATTTTTCAGAAATTTTATCCATCTCATCATTGGTAACGGACCAAGGAACATTATCTTCTATTGTAAATGATAATGCCTCTACAAATCCAAATAAATTTTCATATACTCCATTTATAGTAAGATACATAAAATTTGGTCTAAACACTATTGGAGAATATCCACCATTGTTAGGATATTGAATACTAACCAAATTCTCATCAGGATATACCGTTTTTCTTAATTTATCCAAATTAGAAATCATTGAATTTTTTGTATCTTTATCAAGATAGTATAATGCTAATGAAAAATTTATATTTCTTTCAACTCCACCATATCGATAAACATTGAATGGTGATCCAACATATTTAAAACCATTCCATTCAGGAGAAAATTCTTCAGATAGACCAGTTACCGTTGCAGGTAAAAATATCTTTTGGTTATTATTATAAAATTTAAACATTACATACGGAATATTTAAATCGTTATTTTTTATTTCAAACGTACCACTATTGCTTTCATCTGTTTTTAAAAGTTGTTCATTTACTAAATCAAATACATTTTCTATTTTTCTTTGTTTAGTTGCAGTTTGTACAAAATCTCCTTTATATTTTTTTCTCTTTGGATCTAGGTTTATTTTTTGATAAACAGGAGCATGTTCTGAAAATATTTTTGTTTCAGACATTGGTTTACTCCCAATATCGGCAAGTTGATATTTTCCTCCATATCCTTTATTATCATCTTTTCTATCCTTCTTTAAAGTATCTTTTAAAGTTTTGAGTGTATTTTTTGTTGCACCAGGATTTCTCAAAGCATCTTTTGCAACATTTGCTACAGCGGATAATGGAGATGATATTGCACTCTTTATATCTAAATTTGAAAAAGGTGCTGGGGATGTTTTAATATAATAATCCGTATTTGCTTCTATACTATTTGGATTGATTCCTGATATAAGTGATATTGGTTTTGCGAATGTTTTATCACTTTTAAATATAGTATCACTTGGTCTATTTGCGGAACCTTTTATTAATCCTGCAACTTGGTTACCAACCATATCGGCAATTGCGTTTGGAGAAGTTACCGCTAGGGCGGCCGCTCTACCTGGATTTATTACACCCTTACTTTCTATATAAACTTTACCAGCAAGTCCGTAAAGGTCTTTATTTTGTTCTTTAAATAAATCTAATATTGTTGCCATTTACTTATAGTTGTATTTACTATAAATATCCTATATAAAAATTTATATAGTGATTATTAGGGATTACCTCCACCCACTTTAGTATTATCTTTGTATCTTACCAAAGATGTATTTAACATCTTACCATCTATATAAAGTTGTGTTTTCGCAGTTTCCTTACCAAAGAATCCTTCTTTTAATAGTTTCGCCATTGTGTTATTTAACTTAATTAAGGCTTCGGTATTTGTAGACATTTTTTTAATATCATCTGCTGCCTTTTGTGTAACATTAAAATTATTATTTGCAGATTTTGCTAAAACAAAATTTCCACCCGGAGCTTTACTAAACCCTGCCATTTGTGCCCAAGGTACTTTTGTCAAATTAGCAGTGTTAATTGCAGATACTTCACGTAATGCCTCTGCCATTCTCAATAATGCGGCAGTTGCTACATCCATACCGGCAGATATTTGACTATAAACGGATAAACTTTGTAACAGTCCTGTCAGTTGTGGATTTGCAGCTGCAAGAGATGTTCCTAATCCGTTTGTAGCCTGTTGGAATGTAGATAAAGATGTTTCAAGTGTTTTCAGTATCGGTGTGCCTGTTGTTATTTTTGACATTACATCAGGACTTAATAATGTTTGTATTTGTGATGTTAGTATAGGTAAATTCGGATTTGCTTTAACATTTGATAACGAATATGCACCTGTACCTATTTGAGACATTGATGGTCCAATTGCTTTCATTCGGTTGAGAGTATCATCATCTATTTTACCAACAGATGACTTGATATTATCCATAAGTTCTCCCAAATTTTCTCCATCATCAACATCCGAAAGCATTGCAAATGCAGGTGCTAATACACCGACTGCAGTTGCAGCGGCCATTAATCCAGGTCCATATGTAGATAATTCTATTAATTTATCCCAAATAGATTCGCCACCACCAAACAGAGAACCAACAAATCCAAGAATTCCATTAATCAATTCAGCTGCACCCAATGCAAGTAATCCCGCCGATAGAGCAGGTAGTGCCAATGCTACTCCCATTAAATTAACTGCATTAATACTACCTATTGTGGCAAGTGAAGTACCAACCGCTAACATTACATTTGCAATTGCGTTACCAACAGAATTTATAACAGTCCCTATTCCATTAAATATGGATGTAATAATTGGACCGGCCATTTCTAATGCTTTTACTAAAACCGTCCCTATAACTTCTGCTATTTTGATTAGTACAGGTGCCAATGCCATTAATGCCGGTGTTGTTAATAAAACTGCCGCACCGAACGCCAACATTACGGGTATTGCCGGTGTGAGTGATATCAATCCCGTCGATAGTGATACAAGTCCTTGTCCTAATCCCTGCAATACACTTTTTATTGCAGTTCCTACTCCCATTCCGATTTCTTTTATAAATCCACCCAAACCAGCTCCTAAATCTTTTATTTTTTCACCAAAAGTCATTGCTTTTTCCAAAGGTGCTTCCAATGCTTCTACTTGTCCTGCTACACTTTCAACAACTGCTCCGGATCCAGGAATCAATGCATCTGCCCCTGCCGCTGCTGTTGAAACTGCTGCTTCCTTTGCCACATCAGCAATTCCTCCTCCACCTCCACCATCTCCTGCGGGTGCTGCTGCGGATGGTGCACCTCCTTTACCCTTAAACATTCCTGCTACCTTTCCTATACCGGCATCTAATAAACTTGTACCAATACCACCAAGTATTGCAGCTCCTCCGGACATCAATGTTTCCTTAAGTCCACTAACAAAATCCAATTGCATACTATCCGATAGAGATTTTTTATATGCATCGGTTTGTAACCAAGCATCCTTCATTGCTGTTGCAAGTTCTGATGCAGCAACTGCCGCTTCTGATTGTTTTTTCTTATATTCAGCGTACCCAGGATCTGCCAAATATGCATCACCTATTTTTTTAGATAATTCGGCATCAATTATAGCCTCCTGTGCTGATATTTGTGCCTGTTCGGATTGTAGTGCTGCCTGTGCAGCTACACTTGTTTTTAAAAATTCTTGATTAGCTGCTCCTGCTTTACCTGCTTGCAATCCACCAACCTGTGCACCTTCTTTTGTTGCTATTTTAGAAAGGGATTGTAAATCTAACCCACCCAATGCCGCTGATAGGGCTTCTTGTTGGAACATATCCATTTGTGCTGGATCCAAACCTTGAGCCTTAATTGCATCCAATGCTCCTGCTGTATCACCTGCTGCGAATTTTGCTCTAACTTCGGAAAGGTCAACTTGTTCTCCCAATAAAGATGATAACTGCATTTCTGCCTTTATACTATCTTTATAGTTCATTACCATACTTTTACCAGCCTTTGCAACATCACCGAAACTAACACCCATAGATTGAGCATACGCTACTGCTTTTGCTAATGCGGGCCCACTTTTTATTTGATATCCTAATGCCTCTTTAGATGATTCGGCAACTTCTTTCATTAAATTTCCTAAAGATATTCCTGCCTGATCAGCCATAGTACGCATTCCCTCTGCCATATTCATAGACATACTTGCACTCATTCCATCTATTCGTTGGAAGTGTTCTGTTATCTGTGATATATCATCTACCGATGTTCCAGTTCTTTCTGCCATTATGGCCATATCTGCAGCTGCTTTGCCTGTTGGCATTTTACCTGTTGCTGCGGCTGCGGAACTCATTGCTCCTGCTATCTTATCTGCACTAATACCGGCCATTTGTAGTTGCGATGCACCATATCCAACACTACCCAATCCCTTACCGAACAATGCCGTTTTTGATGCCGCTCTGAATTCAGCTGCTGCGGATTTCATTGCAGCTGAAAATGCATTTGCTGCTTTTTGTGCAGCAAATTGAGCATCTATTTGAGCTTTTCTTATTTGTTCATTTGCTTCAATTTCTTGCTCTTTTCTTTCTTGTGCTATTTGACCTGGTATAAATTCGGCATCACTTCTTATTTTTGCGACTTCAGCTATACCATCTATTTCATTTTGCCTTCTTTCTTTATCTGCTTGCATTCCGGCTTTTATGGGTGCACCGAAATAATCATATGCCGCCTTACCCAACGCAGCACCTAATGCAAAAACGGCTGCTTTCCACGCAACCGTATCTCTTATGTTTGTTTTTATGAGTGTATTTAATTCACTCATAGCAGGGATTCCGCTAAAATTACTAAACACATCATCCAGCCGTTCGGAGTTTATTTGTGCTTTTTGAATTCCTTTAGCAAAACTATCCGCCTCATCACCCATTGCATTTAAAACATCCAATAATTCTTGCGATGTAACTTGTGATTTATCTATTAATGATATTTGCGTTTGAAATGCTGAATTTGCATACTCTATCGCATTTAATCTTTCTTGTTCACTAATAAGGCCCATTGCCTTATCTTTGTTGGCTTGTGCAATAGATACTTGCGACTGCTTATATGCAGTTAAAGTATTAATAACTTGCTGATTGGTTTTTTTATTTGTTGTTCCACCATTTGCAAGTTCTTTTGTAATAACTTTCGAAACATCTTTTGTTAATTCAAATTTATCCGATATTATTGCGGCAAGATTACTATTTTTTTTGAGTTGATTTCCAATACTAATCATAGTATCTTCCATTTCTTCGAAATCTTCCGTCTGTGCCTTTATTTCATTACTCTGTTGTTTAAACTGTTTATTTAGTTTATTTAGATAGGCTTGCTGCTCTTTTATAAGTTTAAGTTGTTCTTTATCATCGGCAATAAGATTTTGTTTGAGTTTTGATAACTTCGCAGTCGTATCATTTATTTCTTTTACAAGACGTGCTTGGTTTTCTAAATCTTTTGCAAATCTGCCCGATTCATCTCTTACAGCTTTAGCCATACATCAAAGGTATTATCCTGCATATTTTTTAAGTAATGCATCGGTTGTTTTAGTATCAATATTATTTTTTATTTGTGCCTTTCTTGTTGCTTGGATTAATTTCACAAAATTTCCTTCCCAGCCAGAAAGTGCTCTTGCTAACTGGGGGTCAGTTTTTTTTACTTGATCTAAAAATTTATCTTTCTTTGGGCTATCACTACCGATAAACGATAATAGTTTATCCCACAATTTTGCTTCAATTAATCTGGGCATATTAATACTTTATATTTTATATAAATATAAACACATTTAATTTATCTTCTTCTTACTCTCGAAGATGATGCTTTTGATTTTGAATTTATAGCATCGTATTGTTGCTTCTCATCTTCTTTGGCTGCAAGAAGTTCTCTATAATAGAATTCTCGAAGCTTAATAGGCATGTAGTATATATCGTTCCAATTGAATCCACCATTTGCATAGTAAACCATTTGAAAGATTCTCTTATGTAAATAAACGCTATAATCACTCGGTAGGGTAAAAAAACCCAATCCCAAAAGGAATTTTAAGCGCCTCCGTCTCACCAGTTACGGGTGATGTATAGTCGAATGTTAAATCCAAGTCTGGACTTACTTTTGCAATTTCTTTTCTCAAAGCCTTTGAATCACCAGCTAATAATTTGTTAGATACAAAATTACCAATATATCCGGCATCTCTGTTACCATCAACTTCTACAATGATTCTTCTATATCTTGTAGTTATTTCATTCGATTGCTTCAATGTTTTTTGATATGCTTCAATATCTTTATTTATTGCAAGTTCATCACCATGTGTCAATAACTTAAATTTTATAGAAGTTTTTGATACAGGCAAAATGAAACTATATTCATTTTCTCTATTAAGAAGAGATTCATCTACTTCTTTTATTTTTATTGTGGACAAATCTATTGTAGTTTCAACTTCCTCCCCATCAAACGGGTCCGATAGTTTAACGGTGTATTCCGGTCCAAATGCTAATATTCTAGATGTTATTAGAATAGCATTTTTATCACCAATAACCAAATCATTTATGTTTACTCCTGGTTCTACAACAATAGATTCTAATAATTTATCTAACTGAATTCCTTTTTTAATTAATGTAGCAGAAGTTAATATATCCTCCTCTTTTGCTGTCATTAATTTAATAGTAATTTCTCCCTTTGATAATGGATTACTTTCAGGATATACTAAACCTTTAGATGGTAAACTAATAATTTCCGTTGGAAACGGATAAGATTTTTGTGTAGGTTGTGGTTGTACTGCACCTCTTGTAACCTGTTGTTCAATTTTTTGTTCCATAATTAAATATAACTTTGTGTTTAATAATATATATAGTGTTTTTGAAAAAATAAAAGGGGAACATTACTGCTCCCCTCTTCTTTTTTAGTATTTTATTATTAGTATTCTAATACTGCGTAATCGTATGATAAAGTCAATTCTATACTTAAAGGATCGTTACCTGACCAATCCAACTCTCCAAAGTTTGCTGAAGAAATGAATGCTCCTTTCAAAGTCCATTGTTCAACTTTATCTCCTACAGGTCCTAATAAATAGAATGTGATATCTTTCTTATAGAATGCAGCGTATCCATCTCTACCCGTAAGTGATTCGTGTGATTGTCTAATCCACTCCATTACTTGCTGTGCACCAGATGGTACAATTGGATCATAGAGTGTGATGTTGATATCATCCCAAGTCGACTTTCCCTTAATCTTTCTCTTTACGTTTATATGGTCTAACTCAACAACTTCAGATGTAAACGTAGGTCTTGATGCTGTTTTGATGATGTATGACTCTATACCATTTAGTTCCATAATGAACCTGTTTGAAAGCTTCGGTTCAAAATTTTTATAGAACATTTTATCAAACTCTAATATTTCTGGCATTTTATTTCTATTTTATTTATTATAAATATTCAATTTTTAAATTATCCGTTAAACGCTGCACCTGTTGGTAAGATGTTGAAATCAATTTGAATGAATTCAGCTGTCTTTGTTGGTTGTAAGTAGATAGCTCCTTTT
>Ga0315903_10004009_pt1 | contig 19981 bp, 25 predicted proteins | sample LakEriMetagenome_7_FD_203524 | JGI IMG/M metagenome (GOLD analysis project Ga0315903, IMG submission 203524) | Freshwater fungal communities from buoy surface, Lake Erie, Ohio, United States - Buoy 2 MA119 | ecosystem: Environmental > Aquatic > Freshwater > Lake | place: USA: Lake Erie, Ohio... | reverse complement strand
ACTCTATGTTGTAGAGCTTTGCCGCCTTAATGATAGGCTTCTCGAATCCAGAGAACAGCTTATGCAATCCAGTCAATACGTTTACTGGTGTAATATTAGGAGGATTTGTAACCAAATAGTTTGTTACCGCATCTGCCTCTACTATAACCTTCTTGAAGTCTACCCCCAAATTGAATCCACTCTTCTCCAGTACAGGAATAAGAACTTCAAGAGAGGCATTACCCGCACCAGCACCAAATCCACGGATGCAAGCGTCAATGTAGGTAGCACCATTCTGCACAGCGACCAGAGAGTTTGAAATAGCACAGCCCAAGTTGTTATGCGCATGGAATCCCACACCGATGTTCAGACCATTAGTCAATGCAACAACTCTCTGGCGTACATCCTCTGGTAGATATGTTCCAGTAGAATCCATGATTAGTACTGCGCTGGCACCGTACTCTTCCATGATTTTTGCATTTTTCACCAGTGTTGGGATGTCCGCAAGAGCAGACATCATAAGAACACCAATTACATGCTTGTCATGCTTTTTAAGGAATTCAATATGAGACTTGGTGAGGGTAGCTTCAGTGCAGTGTGATGCCACGCGATAAACATCTACGCCGATATCAATAGCATTTAATAGGTCTTTCTTGACTGTGGCTATGCCGGGGATGATATGAATGCCCAACTTGGTATTCTTCAGATGCTTTCTGGCAGTCTCCAACATCTCAGTGTCAGTATGCTTTGCTTCGCCAATGAGCAGAGAAGATGCACCGATTCCATTTCCATGACCGACTTCGATAATCGGTATCTTGGCATCCTCGGCAAACTTGCAATACCGCTCAATGCTGTCGAGTGAAATAGTGTGCTTTACACTATGGTTTCCGTCTCGTAGTGAAGAGTCCGTTAATATAATATGGCTCATACCAACCTCTTTGTAATTTCAATTGCAGCACAATTGATTATGTCTAGGTTTCCTGCGTACTCTGGCAGATAGTCACCCACGCCCTTTACCTTGATACTAAGTACAAGAACATCATCATTGATGACTGGTGGGATAGTCAATTCATAAAATGGAATGTACGTCTTTAATTCCTTAATCTTTTGATATATCTGCTCACTTAAGGTTTCGTAATTAATATTCTTGAACTTGATGAACATCGTGGTTTGCATATCAACACACGGCTCAGCAGGGTTTAGATTCAAGATAACCTTGCACTTCTCGGCACTTGTAAACTTCTTAATAGCAGTTTCCGTTGTCTGTATATAATTGTCAACGTTTATGCGTGTAGCCATACCAGCACTTTTCGAGGCAATCTGCGAAACCACTTCAACATATTCCAACGATTCACAGTTGTTAGAAATGAGGTGTAGCAGTGGCAAAGATGCCTGACCACCGCAGGTAATCATATTGACGTTACCTTGTGTGTTTATAACATCAGCATTGATGCTAGGGACACATAGTTCTCCGACCTTTGCTGGGGTCAAGTCAATAACTTTGATACCCTGTTGGCTGAATACCTTTGCATGTTCAATTGCGTCGATAGCGTTGGTACAATCAAATACCACATCGCACACGTTTGGATTATCAATAAAGTATTGTATTCCAGTATCAGTGACAGGAACATTGTGCTTCTGTGCTATGATGATACCGTCAGAATCCATGCGCCGTCCACTAAAGATAACTGGAGTTAGGAATTCCGTACGCAATACCTTTAATAACAGGTCAGTGCCGATGTTTCCTGTACCTAATATTCCGATTTTAATCATCGCTTAATCCTCTTTGATTTCTCACTTACTCCCACCTTCATTTCATTCTCTATCACTTCGAACGGAAGTAACGGAGACATTTCTTCGATTGGCGGGGCAAGGATAGTGTTATCTTCTTGAAGCACACCTTTGACCTTTGGAATGAAATCCTGTTCTGGGTCCATAAAGACTTCTAGTACAGCCATCTTCGGATGTGACAAGAAAGCAGAAACTGTCTCATCGAACGAGTCCCACTGCTTCAAGGAGTAGTAATCGTATCCAAACGCAGGAAGTAGCTTGCTAAAGTCAGGCAATCCAACTCCAGTCTTCTTATCTACACTTACATAGTGTGACTTGAAGAACAGCTTTTGCGTGTGCTTAATCATCAAATACCCGTCATTGTTAAAGATAATAACTTTGATAGGCAGGTCATTTTCGACGATGGTATGCAGTTCTTGGAGGTTCATCATAATACCACCATCACAGTTTAAACATAGCACAGGACTGTTAGGCTTGGACAGTTGGGCACCAATCGCCGCTGGCAACCCATACCCCATCTCACCAAGTCCCTGCGAGGTGAACATGACCTGTCCATCGCGCAATGAGATAGCTTGGTGACCACTCAACAATCCCGTTCCCATATCAGTGACAACGATGTGCTCATCTAACAGATGTGCAGACAGTCTTTCCATAAACTTATAAGAATTAATATATCCGTTGTCTTTATGCTCTTCATTTACCCACGGATATCTCGCACGAATGTCATCACAGTAGGCAGTCCATGATGTCCGTTCCTTCGGTTCAAGCGTAGCAGAATTCAATGCAGCCAGCACATCCTTACAATCTTCTTGGAGGTACAGGTCATTCCGATACTTTGTTCCTTCGTTAGAATCCAAATCCACAACAATGATTTTAGCACCTCGTGCAAACTGAGTGAAGTCATATCCCACTTGGGGCAGTGCCATTCTACTACCAAGGACTACCACAAGGTCAGAGTTCTGCACGACGAAGTTGGCGGCTCGTTGTCCGTACAACCCGAATCTACCATAGAAGTGTTCGTGGTTACTGGGTAACAAGTCTATAGCAGACCAACTCAAACATGTGGGTATTTTAGTAGCATCTACGAATTTACGAAATGCCTCCTTTGCACCAGATAGACGAACACCATTTCCCCCAAGAATTACTGGGCGGTCTGCGGTATTAATCATTGAAATAATTTCGCTGACATCAACAGACTTCTGTTCTACTAAAGGAGTAGTCCATGCTCTAGACTCTACCATCTCAGACTGAATATCTAGTGGGAAGTCAATCCAGCACGGACCCGGCCTTCCACCATAGCTTATGTCAAACGCCTTTTCTAGTTCATCCTGTACAGTTTTGGCATCGAATATGGTAACACCATACTTCATAACGTCACTTAACATCTTTACGATATTAAATCCTTGTGTGCCATACATACGAAGATGTGCGTGTTGTTTGAGATATCTGCTCGGCTCTTGTCCAGACAAGATGAGGCCGGGAACAGAATCTGCCCAGTTACTTACAACACCAGTAACAGCATTCGATGCCCCGCCTCCAGCAGTTACAATAGCCGCCGACAACTTACCAGATGCTCTGTAATATGCACCCATAGCCAGTACTACAGCCTGTTCGTGGTGCATATTAATTATTTTGGTATATCCTAATTTATTAATAGAATCAAAGATATGAGCATTAGCAGAGCCAATGATACCAAATACAACCTCTATTTCCTTTTCCTTTAAGAACTCGGCAACCAAGTCACTGACTTTTCTAATCATGTATTCCTCTTTACCAAATGAAATTATTCTTATAATATTCAATAATATCTTTTAATTCATTATCAAATACCGCTTTAGCTTTCCAGCCAAGAGCTTGCAACTTAGAATCATCTAGTGCATATCGCATATCTTGGCCGGGACGAGAGATGGACAAATCTAAATACTTTTGATAGTCTTCGTCACCATTATATAATTTAACCAGTTTTTGTACCGTTGTCAAGTTATCTTGTTCGAATCCACCACAAATGTTGTATATCTCGTTTTCTACACCACTTTCGATGATAGTCATGACAGCGTTCGCAGTATCTTGGGCATGGAGCCAATTACGAATAGGTGTGCCATTATTATGAAGTGGAATCTTTCTTCCAACCATCAAATACTTGCATGCCTTTGGAATAAGTTTTTCTACGTATTGACCAACACCATAGTTATTTGTTGGTCGGACAATCACATAAGGTATCTTATATGTTCTTCCCCAAGCCAAGATAAGCATGTCTGCCGCCGCTTTTGTAGCGGAGTATGGATTGGATGGTTTCAGTAGGTCATCTTCTACGTGCGCCCCTTCATCAATGTCACCATACACTTCGTCGGTTGAGAAGTGTAACATGGTTGGGACTTCCTTGTTCTCTGCTCGGTAGTTTCTGATAAGTTCGAGTAGGTGATGCACACCATTGATATTGGAATGTACGAAGTCATCGCTCTTTACAATAGAATTGCCCACGTGAGTTTCTGCGGCAACGTTAATTACATAGTCGCATTCATATAGGAATTCAATATCATTGATATCCTTCTTTTCAAATACAAAGTTTTCATATTGGTTGAATTCTTCGAGTAGCTTTTCATTAGATGCATAGGTGCACTTGTCAATCCCGCGCACGAACCAACCACGCTTCAAGCATTCGCGAGTTACATACGAACCTATAAACCCAAGACATCCTGTAACATATACTATTTGTTTCTTCATATTTCAAATCCTCTATCAGTTAGATACTTATCTACCATATTTAAGAAAACTTTTGGCTTTCCTTTCCCTTGGGTGTGCCCGATGAAATGTGACACCTTTGACTTCAAGCACAATCCCCACCCTTCTAATTCGTCTGTGTGGTCAATTTCACCAAAGACAGGGTGGGTTCCCCAATTTGGCACTACATAATATTCGCTGGCATCCAAGAAATGTGGAGTTCTATTAGACAGCACGATGTTGGATAAACTGAAAAATGATTGCTGTTGCGTGTCAATCATGAATCGCTCATTACCAAAGAACTCTGTGCCGTCTGGGTTCCGTACACTCTTGTAATTAAACAAGGACAACAGTTCGTTGAATCTGTCAACGGACAAGAAGTTGTCGTAAACGCTTAAATCTATTCCCTGAAATCCTGCATTAAATCCTGCCATGCTAGGATTTTTCGACTTGTAGATTTCAAAGAACTCCATACCAAATAAGTTAACCAACGACTGCATAAATACCTTATCACAATTGACGTTCATAGGTTCGGAAATCAGTACAGGAACCTTGTCAAGCAACAGGGATGTTATGTGAGAGAAGTCATCGTTAATTAATATATCATCATCATAAATCAAATAATAATCGTATAGCTTTACCCGTCTAAGGTACTGTGCCATAAGGATAAAGTACGAGGCAACCCACACATCAAACTTTTCTACGTCGGTGATACCATACATGTCTTTGGCATAGTCCTTGAAGAACTGTCTGTTGTATCCATGCAAGTTGACAATATGTTCATCTATCAACTTACTCCATCGTGGGTCATCTTGCTTTTCCGATATACTTTCATCGGTATCCCACAAGATATGAAATTCCACCTCTATCGATGGGTCAATTGCATGTATCTTACTTTGAAGCTGATGCAGAGCAAAGAACGACTGCTTGTTCTTACACCGCATCAGATTAGATACTACAATCTTTTTATCTGTTTTGTTCATAATGAGTTACCAGTTTTTTCACGATAGTGTCAATATCATACTGACATTCGTATCCTATATTTTTAAGTTTAGTTGTATCTAGATACGAATCTTTGACTTGTACCACATTGTGAAAGTGTGTAGGATTTATATCTATAATCTTCGAAGAAGAGTTTGCAATTCGTATGGCTTTCTTTATGATGTTCAGAAACAAGTATGGTTTGCCACTACCAATATTGATTATCTGATTAACTGGGCCGTGGTCCATGCAGTATTTGATTGCATTGCATACGTCATCGACGTATATGTAATCTCTAAGAACGTTGCCCCCATAATACAACTCAACATCATTTCCGTTTACAATTTCCTTTATCAAAAATTGTAAAGCATTCTTCTTCTTTGAAATCTTGTTATCTCCTTCTCCAATAACGTTTGCTAACCGAAATATACGGTATTTAATATCAAACGTTTCGCAGAAGCTGATAATCATCTGCTCTGCACATCTCTTGGTTATTGAATAGAATCCCGTGGGATTGCATTCTAAGTCATCTTCTCTAAATGGGACATTGGTGTTCTTCCCATAAACAAACCAAGAACTAACAAAGTTGAATACCAAATCTTTATTGGTGCGGTCTATGTTAGACAGCACCTTCATTAATATAGTCAAATTTGTATCAATGTCAAGGAATAAATCTTTATGAATATTGTAATTATCGATTGTGCTAATCAAATACAATATTTGGTTAGACTGAGGAACGTAATCATTTCGTGGAATACGAATTACCTCTGCTTCGTGTAACTCGCAGAATCTATTCCCAACAAATCCAGTTGGTCCGAATACAGAAATATTATTCATCTAATATTATCCTTTCAAATTTCTTTATGTTAAATCTGTTTCTTCTAACAAACGGTTCGTATGGATATTGCTGGTAATCCTCAAATACTCCAGTCGATGACAACGGAGTAGGATTCATTCCACAGATTCCGTTAGGGTCATCGGCATATTTAATCAATGCTATTTCGCGATTGACTGTCGGTTTGTTATTGATGTGATTTTCTGTGTTCTTCATTTTTAAATGGTAGGCAGCACCATTATAGAATCCATCTATTGGAAGGGTGGGTACATCTCTCCCGAACATCTTTATGTAGCGATGCACCAAGTCACCATCTTCTTCCCCATACGCCAATAACCTTTCGTCAAAATATCCAATTTGATGGAGGAAGGATTTGGTTAGCACGAAATGCGAGAATCCATTATTGATGGTAAAGAACTCCTCTCCAGTACGCTCCGCATAGTCAGACGCAATCTTGTATACGTCTGGGTTGGATATAACCAAATCGTCGGTCATCACAAAGTTATACTCAGTCTTACTAAACAGAACTAATGTATTCCACAACTTGCTTAGACTCATGAAATCTGCGCAGATAATAGGATATACATTTTGATGTTCCATACTCAGTTTGAGCATATCTGACCGATAGTCTTCTGGCATCGGCTCTTCAAAGTTTCCATTGACAGCAAGAATGATATCCACTTCCGCTGGAATGGTTTCTCGTATACGAGGTATAAGCGACTTAATAAGTTCCCGACGTTCTTTAAATGTAACCAAGCAAACCGACATATTAATCATACGAACATTCCTTTCATGTATTTTTGTTTCATATTTAATTGTTCTGTGCGAACCCTATCATTTTGCCGTCTGCTTACGGTTGTCTCGTGGTCAAGATAGATACACAGAACTTCTGGTATAAGTTTGAATTTTGCACCAGCCAATGCAAACCGAACCCACATTTCCCAATCACCAATAGTGGCAAAACTTTCATTATCAAAGTACCCAACTTTCTCGTGCAGACTCTTTTTCCACATAGGGTCTGGTCCTGCATAGCAGTTATCAAAAACTATTTCATGGAAGTTGTCTGGGTATTGCGCGATGAACGTATTAGCAAGGTCTATAGTATAGAAGTTATCTTCTTCCTTGTGCGTAGCTGCATACCAATTGTATACCATATCTATACTAGGATTGTTCTCTAATAAATCATATTTAATCTTTGTATTAATTGGGTGACGTAAATCGTCAATATTCCAGTTGGTTATGTATGGAGTGGTAGCAGCTTTGATTCCCGCATTCCATGCATTGTACATTCCCTTATCTGTCTGTTTAATTAATACAAAATTGTCGAGAGTTTTCATTTCCTCAAAATGCTCTGACCACTCTTTGTATACAATAATATGTTCAGTCTGAGAGAACAGATGTTGTTCTTTTGCATTAGAAAACCACCGAGGAATATACTTTTCGTATATGTTGTTATCACCTATGGCAGTGACCACAGTTACCTTCAGCTTATTGATAGTTGAGGGAAGCGTTTCGTCCATTGAAGTGAAATCGTATCCCCAACTTCCAAGGTCTGGTATGTTATATTTTTGTATGCGGTCTTTAATAATAGAAAGCCGATAGTTGTTGTAGATAGCGTACTGTTCAAATATCCATGGTTTGATTTTGAGAGTAGTGAAAGTATACTCCTCTTCCCAGTTAAAATCATTTACAGAGGCATCGTACGCTGAGTTCCCCACCACCGCAGCGTTATGAACCGTGTTGTTTACATAATCCTCAACTTTCCAATAGTACTGCTTGATAGCTACGTAAGTCTTGTTAAGCCATTGTAAATGGGCAACAAACAATTTGTCTTGTGATATCCCCAGTTGTTTACTAGGTATGGGGAGATGGGTTGAATGCATTTGTGCATGGGCAAACTTAGTGTCAGTGGTGTATGACCCCATGCGGTCCTTTATATTATTTCTCCACGGACCATCCACACGAATAGTATTGACAGAAGTATACTGTACCCACTGTAAAAAGAATACGGTATCTGGGTTATTCTCTAGTAGTGATTCGACTTCTGCCTTTGTCATTTCACCATCTAGGTATTCATCAGCATCCAAGCATATAATCTTATTGGAATACTTACGCCCAGTGTCAAACAATAATTGTCGCTTGTCTGTTTCTATAGGAAGTTTAGAGTCTGGTTCGCTGACTTCCAATACCTCTAATATATTGTACTGCTCCTTGACAGACTCTAAATACTGTTTGGTATCATCAGTATTCTTGTCTAAAAGAAATACAAATCCATCAGCGTATTGCTTCCACAGAGGAAGAAGTTCTTCTATGAGAACACGTTCATTTCTTGCTAATGTTATTTGTACTATCATAATACCTTCATTGTAGAATTAAATTTGTCTAATGAAAAGTGTACCTTGTATTGTTCTTTTGCAATAGTGCTGCAGTCGTTATAAAACTCAACATCTTCGTGTAATTTCCTTGCCAGTTTCCGTGCAGTATCTACATCGTTTACATCAACCGAAAGCATAGGGTGACAGAGCCGTTGAGTGTCTACATCTATGTTACCAATTGTTGGTATTCCAAAGTAAGCACAGTTTAAAGAAAACGTACCTGCCGCCACCGTGGGCATAAGATGTACTGCATATTTAAAGTTGCTGAGTTCTTTCATCCAGTCTATCCAACTTAATCGTGGAAGATGTGTCAGGTTATCCAGCAACTCTTCTCCTTCCCTCATCGCATGGGAAGTCTGTGCCCAAATGGGAAGATTAAATTCTGTTGCGACTATGTAGCTTTCAAATCCACCGTACCATCTAGCAAAGTTGCCACCAATGATAACCTTATCTTGTGGATTTGGTTGTATACTGCTGATTAAAGTTTCGATAAGTAACGTAGGTATTACCTTTACATCTACGCTTGGAAATAATCCTCTATAATATCTGGCGTCGGATTCATTGTGCGCAAAGATTCCGTCACACATACTGACCAAGTTGTACTTGTTAACTTGGTCTTCTATCTCATAGTCATTCCACAACCAGTGTGGGCCTTCTTGAATATAAAATACCTTTTGATTGCCTTGTTGCTTTAATAGATTTACTATGTCTAACTTTAACAAGTTAGAGGTAGGAGTGGTACCACTGGCTAATTTAGCACCAACAGAATTCAAGAACAGATTCCCTTTTGGAAATATCATATACACAGCATCATAGTTCTTGACCTTCGTAAAGCTTTCGCTTCTGTATATACAATAGTGGTCTGCATTCAATGCATGCATCCATGCAAACTCTGTTCTCATGTTTGTGTGGTCCGAAGGTACCTTTCCCTCAAATCCCATCTCAGTTAAAAATGCAACACTCATATTTAAATGTACAGTGCAGAGATAAAGTAATCTAAGATGTACGCGATATAATCTGTCTTTTGCTTGTCTATGACAGGACTGGTTCCCAAGAAGAATGTATCGGTGGTAACCTTACGAGCAACAGGGAACTTCGTGATAACTTCTTGTGTATCGTACAATCCTTCATATGCTGGTTGCAACATGATATTGCCAGCAAAGTATGGACGAGTTTGAATCATGTGAGACTCAAAGAACTGACAGATATCAGAACGCTTGAATGGTGCGCCATCCTTTACGGTGACGGGAAATGCAAACCAGTCGGGGTCCGACTTTGGTTGTGCCTTATGAAGATGGAAGAACTGTTCATACTTAGAAAATGCCTTGAACAAAGCATCATAGTTCTCTCTGCGCTTTTGACCAATCTCAGGAAGCTTTTCCATTTGAGCAAGTCCGATGGAAGCTTGCAGTTCAATTGGCTTTAGGTTGTATCCGATTTCTTCGTACACATACTTGTGGTCGAATAGATAGTCTGGAAGTGACTTTACCCATGCGCTGAATCGGCACCCACAGGAACCCTTCTCCAATAGATTTTGCTTACCAATGCAGTAGCACCCACGACCCCATTCACGGAATGAGCGTACAATACGTTCTGTGGCTTCGTCCTTAATAGCAACGAACCCACCTTCGCCAGTGGTCATATGATGTGCGGGATAGAATGAGCAACTTGCCATCTCACCAAACGAACCCAGCTTCTTTCCATCATAGGTAGACCCAAGTGCATCGCAACAATCTTCAAGAAGAATGAGATTGTACTTTTCAATAATTTCCATCAAGCGGTCCATGTTAGGTGGATTACCTAACACGTGAGCAAATGTAATTACTCGTGCATCTGGATGTTCTTGGCAAGCACGTTCTACGGCATCCAAGTCTAGATTGAGGGTATCCAATTCAATATCTACGAACACTGGCTGGAATCCAATCTGTAAGATAGGATTGATTGTGGTTGGGAACCCTGCAATCGGAGTGATAACCTTTGTTCCCTTCGGAAGATTGCGACCACGCTTTGAAGTGAGAGCCAGCAACATAAGAAGGTTAGCCGATGAACCACTGTTCACGAACAGTCCATAGTCCTTGCCCAACAACTTAGGGAACTTGGTTTCAAACTTGTTAGCCTCTGCACCAAGTACCAGCCACCCACTAAGCAAGGTCTTTACTGCACGAACATATTCGTCGTGAGTAAAATACGGACCTGAGTACTGTACCCAATCCTCTCCCGCCTTCCAAGTCTTTTGGGAGTCCTTTTCTTTTATATATTGTTCTACCAGCTTAAGAATTTCATCCATATAACCATTACCATTTTTCTAGTGGACATTTTGATGTAACGAAAGCTACTTTGACTTTCATGAAGCACCCGCACTCCAAGCATCTATCATTTTGTAGTCGGGGGCATGTTTGACATGTTGACCACCGATGTATTCGGACGGAATCTTCTACCAAGCTTTTGTTACCTTGCATAGCATTTTTTACAATCTTAGAACCATCCGACATTAAGTTCTTTGCCATCTCCATTACAGATGGCAATTCATTCTTGTCAACACAATCCTTTTCTTCTGGACATATATTATCGATTGTCATTGTTCAGCTTCAGTTTAGGTAATTCTACCTTCTTTAACTTTGGCATTGATAGCGGAACATACTTTGGAAACTCTGGAACATACTTGTCAAGCAATTCCCACGTTCTCTTTTGTATGCTTTGATATGAGAACTTCTTGAAGTTTTCCTTCCCTAGCTTATGTGCCCGTTTTCTGAATTCTTCGTAGTTCATGAATACTGCTGCCATAGCATTTGCACTTTGTTGAATGTCAGCAGCAAACCACGAAGATTCCTTAATCAAGATACTGTCCCATACAGCGGTGGGATGAATTTGCTTCAATTCTCCACCAACCAATACCGCATCCTCTGGATTCAAGAAATCCATATGTCCAGACCATCCAGAGGCGATTACTGGCTTACCACTGACCGATGCTTCAAGAAGAGGTCTGCCAAATCCTTCGCCCTTAGTTAGACTGATATGTGCCTTGACCTTAGGGTGGTTATATAGAGAATTCATTTCTTCGTCTGTGAGTTCTCCATGCAAAATATATACGTTTGGTAAGGTCTGACCTTCATGAAGCTCCACGGTGTTACGTATCATTTCTATCTTCTTTAGAATCTCATTTCTATCAAGGATAGAGAAGTTACCGCCACTAGTCTTTAGTATTAATGCGGGATGTGGTGTATCCTTTATTTGCTTAAAGGTTTCTAAGAATATCTTTACCAACATACCAACATTCTTTCTATCTTCCCCAATGTCTCCACGGAGCCAGTGACCAACGAATAGATAACAAAACTTCTCAGGGATAACGTTCAAAGTTTCTCTAACAGAAGGTAATACATTTGCTTCATATTCCAACTTCTTAAATATAGACTGGTCGATACAATTATGCAATACTTCGATTGGCTTTTCTATTTCTAAAGTGCCCAAATCTTGTTGCTGTGGTCCTTGCTTCTTGTACTTAGATGACAAGAATACATTCTTAGAATGTTCAGAAATGGTAAAGACGACATCCATCTTGTTACATGCAGTAATCCATTCTGCAGATGCAATCGTAGTTTCGATTCCAGCGGTGATACCAATATTATACTTACCAAGGGTTTCGAATTCACTGGGGATGGTGATAGTAACAAATAGCTCTGGTTGTCTGGTTAACTGTGTGGTGAGGATTCTGTCTAGAATCATCTTATCTTTTGGATTGTTTTCGTCCAAAGCATTCATTGGAGTCTCACCCCAATTTACCGAAATGACCTTTACATCATACTTGTCATACTCAATTAGATGTCGAATGATGTCGCGAGACATATCGCCATATCCAGAACGAGTAGCGCATGGTGCGCGAACAACGCATATTGGTTTAGATTCTGTGCTCATATATTAACCCTTTAACTTTTGAATGTCGTTATCAACCATCTTTCTAACCCAAGTCTCAAACGGAGTCTTGGGAGCCCAACCTAATATTTCTCTTGCTTTTGTGGCATCACCACGAAGAACCTCGACTTCTGCTGGTCGGAAGAACTTGGGGTTTACCACAACATGATTATTCCAATTGTCGATTCCTGCTGCTGCAAATGCGGAATCTAAAAATTCTCTGATTGTTTTTGTCACACCCGTGGCAATAACATAGTCATCTGGAACTTCTTGCTGCATCATCATCCATGCTGCTTCTACGTAATCAAGAGCGTACCCCCAATCACGACCAGCATCAAGATTGCCTAATTCTATAGTGTCGCTAAGTCCAAGAGCAATTCGAGCAACGCCATCGGTAATCTTTCTGGTGACGAATTCAATACCACGGCGTTCTGATTCGTGATTGAATAACAATCCAGACACATTGAACATACCATAACTTTCACGATAGTTTTTAGTAATCCAATGTCCATATAACTTTGAAACGCCATAAGGAGAGCGTGGATAGAATGGCGTAGTTTCCTTGGCAGGGTTCTCTACCATACGTCCAAACATCTCGCTAGAAGAAGCTTGGTAAAACTTAATTGGTTCCCCATATTCACGAATAGCTTCTAGCATCCGTAGAACCCCCAATCCAGTAATGTCACTTGTCTGCTCTGGAGTATTCCAACTCTCTTTAACAAATGATTGTGCGGCAAAATTGTATACTTCTTCTGGATGTACAATTTTTAAACACCGAAGAAGAGAGTTCTGGTCTGATAGGTCACCAATGATAAATTCGAAGTTTGGATTGCCAATCAGATGTCTTGTGTTTTCTCTATTCTTAACAGATGCTCGTCGTTCCATACCATAGACCTTATACCCTTTCTCCAATAGAAAGTCAGCCATGAACGAACCATCTTGACCAGATACTCCAGTGACAAGTGCTACTTTCATGCTTTCACCAAATCAAACATCTTACGAGGAGTCCAGATTTCCATAGACTTGTCGATATGTTCAATGAAAGAATTACACATATGTTCTGCGGTAAACTTCCCATAGGTTAGTCCATACTGGCGTCCAAGCTCACCACGGCGCTTACGTTCTTCGCGACCAAGTAGATAGACTTCCATAATACGCTCTGCCGCATCTTCAAACTTTGCACGGTCATCAAATATGTACGGGGTCAGTGGTGAACCTTGAATCGAACGATTGGATGGGAAGATTGGGAATGCCCAATCACCATGCTTCTTATATCGTCCATTGTGGTTACTGCCCCAATCATAAGTGAAATGGGTTTCTGGGTCTAGGTAATTACCTTCATCATCCATGAATCCACATTGGTCTTGTAAGCCACCAGTGACATTTACGATGATAGGAGTACCCGCAGTAATACTTTCACAGGTGCCCAAGCCAAATCCTTCATTGCTTGAAAGATTAATTGTTACGTCAGCAATATTGTAGAGATGATTGAGATAGTTTGATTCTGTTCTGTTTGGAGAGAACACAACATACTTCTCAATATCTGGTGTGACATCACGAATTACTGCTGGTAAATCCGTGCCATTCTCGTCTACTGGTTGCGTGTGCAGAACAAATCGGCAACGCTCCCGCTTTTCTTGTGGAAGCTTTCGCATAAACTCCGCAAATGCCAGAATGATATCTGACGTTTGCTTACGACGAATATTACGGCTGTTGTAGAAAAGTACGAAGTCCACTTCCGCACCACCGAACAATCTATTTCTAGTTTCCAGCATAGCGGCGTCATCTGCTGGAAGTGGGTGGAATCGCTTGGTATTAATACCATGAGGGATGTATGCTTGATATCTCTTGTTTTCTGGACCAAGCACGTGCTTATTCAAATTGTAAGTTTGCTTGCTGATTGCAAATAGCGCATCGCAAGACATATAATATCCTTGATTGTACTTTGGATATGGAAGGTCATCCCAAATGTTGTAATAAAGGATGGGCATCTTCTGACGGATTTCATGCTCCATCTGATACAACCAAATCCAATACCGTGGGTCTGTGAAATGCAGAATAGCATCGGGCTTTTCCATTTCGATTAATTGGCGAATAAGTCTGCTGTCGCCGTATCCATTATAAGGATAAATTCTGCACGAAGCATCATCGATTCCAGTTTCCTGATTCAATGCTTGTGAAATATCAATAATCTTTCCAGTTTCTGGGTGATTCACACCAGCACCGACATGAACCCAGTTATAATGATGACAGGTACCTTCGATAATCTCTCTGGTCATTACGCCGATACCAGAGGTAACGCGCATGTCATCTGCTAGAAATAAAATCTTTTTTCTTTGGTCTCTTGGAATATAATCTTTCTTCATATTATTACGGGGCAGTGAGTTTACCAGCGCCGGGTCCTGCAGGTGTTGCGACCTGTACGGTCACGCTGGTTGTTAGATACGTTTGAACCGCAGTAGCGATTGCATTTGCCAATACCACTTGTTGTGACGCTAGTGCGGGGTCCGCAGACGCTAGTGGTATAGCTTTTAATTGTGCTTGTATTAAGCTTGAAAGTACTTGTGACATAACCTACTCCTATAAAGTAATACTACCACTCACGCTAGCAGAAATATAATTGGCCCATAGATGTTCTGTCAATGGTCCAGCATTCACGAAGTTCTTTTTACAGAACTCTCGTATATGCTTGTTTATATCTTTACTAACCTGAATGGTAGTATATTTGTGTTTATCTTTTCTCATATATAACCCTTGTCTATAACCTTCTATAATATATAGTGGGTTAGACTGCTAAAAGCTCATTTATATTCAAAATTCTATAATTTGGTCCTTGAATACGTTTGTGCATATGACCAGAATAAACTGGTGGATATCCAAGCCTTTTCCAAATATCTTCGATGATAAGTTGATTTGGGTCTACCCAATCTACACCCACACCGAACCATAGTTTATTTAGAGGGTCGAAGTGCTTTTGAATTATAGAATGCGGTGGACAGTGGGTTAGCAGTATATCAATTGTCTTGTGCTTGGAGTTTTTTGACAGACGGGTAATCTGTTCATCACTGATATTTTCGTCAGCGTCCCAATGCATATTATTTTCCAACCGCAGTTTTTTATCAATACTGGATGCCCCACCCATGAACGCAACAGTGCGCCCGTCAAGTTCCATCACAGTTCCTCGTGGGACATAAAATAATTCACAGTCATCCCAAACACGAGTTACTTTATTATATCCAACCCACCGTTTACAGTCATCGTGATTACCATCGATGAAGTAAACAGGGATGTGTGCATTAATGATATTTTGACGGAACCACGTTTCATTGTCAAGAAACAATCCAAAATCACCAAGTTGCACAATAGCCACAGCGTTAGACTCTTTTGCGATGCCTAACGCCTGTGACAATATAGATGCATTTCCGTGAATGTCCCCTAACAGTAAAATCATATTATTTTCTATCGTATTTGTCCTTTAGTCTGACCAAATCATTTAAATGGTTGGTAGATACTTCTACAACTCGTAAATCCGTGTCTGCGATAATTCTGTGAATCTGGCGGGGCGGAATGTGGAAAGTATCACCAACATTCATCGTATTAATACTGGTGACCTGTGGCTCTCCGTCCTCATCCATCACATACAATATCATACGACCCGCGCCTTCTAGAACATGCATTGTTTCCACCTTCTCCTTATGATACTGTACGCTCAGTGCTTCTCCAGCCTTTACTTCCAGAATTTTCCCAACATAATGTGCCGTATGTGCAAATTTAATTTCTTGTCCCCACGGCTTCGTAATCGTCTCAATCATTTTTTCCCTCCACCATTTTCTTAAGTTTCTTTCCTTCTTTCTTTGTATACGAGTCTACATTAGAAATACCATCAGTGTGCTCAATCAACACCCGCATGATGTCCAATGCAGTTTCTTTGTCATCTACACGAAACTCTAGAGGACCCCATTCATCTGTATCAAAAAGTACCAACAACTTTCCGTTGAGGTCAAGTCGTAGTGAGTCCACTCGTTCGATGCGTTTCTTTTTCTTTTTCATATGTCACCATCCTCCCAATGCCAATCCAAGAGTAGTTTACACATCCAACGAGCCAAGAAATGTGGTTTCTTCGTTAGCATGATTTTAAAATTTCCACCTATTCTGTAACCACCTACATCTTTGGGCGGTGGTTTAATTGTAAATACATTGTAATCCATTAGTCATCTCACTTACAAGTTCGTCTACGACCACTCTTACACTTATGAATTTCATAGGGTTGTATCTTATAACCGCAATACTCACACTTACAATATGGTGGTCCCAATACCAACCGAGTTATACCGAACGCTATAGCGACGAATAGGATTGCTAGAAAGATATCCATAACTATACCATCACCTTGAATGCCATAGCGAAGTAGGACATCGCCAGTCCCAGATTCAGTACGGACGATAACATCCCAAAGAGTTTAAAACCTCTCATAGATGAAGGTAACATTCTCACCGTGTCCAGTTGGAATCCTGCCGCTACAATCCACAGTACGCCGAGTACTATATAATAACCGAAGGGATTCATATCACCCTCCCAAGAATGTTGCTGAAATCCAAATCCCTAAGTAACTTCCTGCCACACTACCCAAAGCGTATCCTGCCCATTGGTGAACATTGTCCTGCCCGTGTGCAATCTTTCGAATAACGAAGAAGTTGATAGAGGCAATCAAGAAGTCGCTTGCTGCCGCAACGTGGTAATGCGCATCAGCAACCGCACGAAAGTTAATACACCAGATAGTATAACTTAATACCTGAATAAAAAATAGTACTGATGCTTCTTTTATCTTGGTTACCATATGTTAAACGCCTCTGTAATAAGTTTCTTATCAGTTTTCGTATACTTTTTTAACAGATACGTTTGTATCTCTACAAATTCTCTATTGTGATAATCGCATCCGATAGCATGTACTAGTTCATGAATCAGTGTAAGAATATCCTGTTGCGTGGGGACTAGTTCAATAGTTTCCCCATCGCACCAACTGTACTGCGTGTCACCGTGAGAAATACCAGAACCAAATCTAATTTCTGGCATAGATACTTTACACTTCTCGCCTTTCCAAATACGATTGGCAAGTCTGCGAAGATATGTAAGTGAACGCTGTTTGGTTAGTTCGTCAAACTCCCACTGCTCGTACATAAACGCTTCGGCAGCATAGACCTTGCGGGTATTAACCATCTCACGGTAACGTTTCTTCATAGTGATTGTGCAATTAAGGTTTTGAATTTTGTAGTAGACCAGCCGTGGTCACGACTAATCCAATGAACGGGGCAAAATCCTTTTCCTGTATAGTTTTTGTCTTTATAGTCATCGCCAAGAAATCTAACACTTGGGTTGTATAAAATCAATAGCCGCCACAAATCTTTCTCTGTATTATAAGGTATTATTTCGTTTATGTATTTAATACCGTTTAATATCTCAATTCGTTCATCAACGGATAAGATAGGTTTAATTTTTTCTGGTCGTTCGATGGATGGGTCAGAATGGAGGAATACCACGAACTTGTCACAGTGTTCCTTACACTCCTTAAACATCCTCATGTATCCAGGATGTATCACATCAAAGTTACCTGCGATGACTCCAACTTTCATAGATAAATCTCTTTGATAAAGTCCCAACAAATAATATTCATAGCCGCACTCACATTGAACGACCTGAGGACACCGCGTTGCGGAATACTGATACGCTCGAAGTTTGCAAATCGGATAACCTCTGGAATTCCGTGACTCTCCGACCCAAAGATAAACAACGGTGTTTCATTGTGACGGTGCAGACTATCGTAGAATTTCCAATTGTCCTTCCCCATCACATGACCACCATGCTCACACAACACGATATTGTGGTGCATCAACTTTAGTTGGTTCAGAATTGATTCGTCGGCATGCATCGGGTCATCAAAAGTATATTGAACGATATTAATATATTTCTCGGCACCTACAGTGCTCCTCTTATCAAATTTCTTTCGTCCAAAGATATAAAAATTCTCAGCCCCAAAAAGACACGCCGAACGAATCATCATTCCGATATTCAGTTCCCCCGTGATATTGATACAGCCCACGGAGAACCTGCGTTGCTCACTCATTGTGATAGCAACATTCTGTTCGTAGGTATTTTCCTTATACTCGTCTCGCACATTGTAATGGTTACTAGCAGTGTCAGCAATAATCTTGCTATAGTTCACCATCGGATTTTCCACTTTACACTCCGTGTTTGCAAAGGTCTTTGCGTTCCTTGTACACACAAAACTTACAAGTTGACGGCGAAGCTTTGTGCTTAATCTCATCTATCTTGTATTGACCAGACTCGTCGAAGCACTGGTCAAGGAATGTTTCGAAATCTGACCAAGCTCTGTTCATCGAAGGTCTGCCACTTGGCGGCTCGAACGAACTTACACGAGGTACTGGAAATGGACTATTCTCTGATAACAAACGTTTAAGGATAACATACTCTACACGAACCAGCATAGGGTCGATTCCAAACATATCAGAAATAAACTTCTTATACAACAGCAACTGACTTGTCTTGACCTTATCGTTCTTCTGATAATGTGACCATCCAGACTTACTTGTTTTCAAATCGTACAAAGTAACTTCACCAGTCTGTTCGTTCTTAGTTATAATGTCAACAAACCCAACATACTGAACACCCTTTCTAACTTCAATCTCAATAGGATATTCAATGCCCACCAGCTTCACATTATCTGTGGGGAATAGCTTATCCTGATTCTCTTGAATGTATGAAAGGATTTCGGTTCCTTGGTGGTAGAACTCTTCCAGAGTCTTGCGGTCAGATGGAAATATCTTTTGTCCGTCTACTTCCTTAATAGCTGACTTGAAATGTAAGTGAAACTTGGCTTTTAGATTCTCATCAAGGTCAAGTGAGTTCGCAACGGTTTTGCTCTTGTTCATCAAGGTGTCCAGCCACTCCTGAATAACTTCGTGCATCGCTGTGCCAAATATGGTATGTATTGACTGGTCATCTATCTTATGACCATCGACATATCGAAGCTTCCATGACTCGGGACAATTGGCCCAAGTTGTATATTGACTAAATGATACTTTATTCATTAATTCCTCTTACATAATAGACACGAGGAATATACTTTACGGGGATATAAAAGTCAAGACCCCCGCTTTTTAGGGCGAGGGTCTTTAATATAAGTTATTATTTAATTATTCTTTGTCTGCCTTACGTGCTGCCATTCTTTCCATGAGAGCCTTTTTAAGCTTTTCTTCGAACATTTCTATTTGTCCTAGTTCTCTAGCTCTATCTTCTACACTTTGGTTTTTCTTTGAACCTTTGCCATGTCTTCCCTTTAACAATCTGTGGATTGCCTTTGCTTCAGCACCAC
>Ga0315903_10004003_pt1 | contig 20006 bp, 11 predicted proteins | sample LakEriMetagenome_7_FD_203524 | JGI IMG/M metagenome (GOLD analysis project Ga0315903, IMG submission 203524) | Freshwater fungal communities from buoy surface, Lake Erie, Ohio, United States - Buoy 2 MA119 | ecosystem: Environmental > Aquatic > Freshwater > Lake | place: USA: Lake Erie, Ohio... | reverse complement strand
TGCCGCTGCTGACCAGCCTGCTGCTGGGGCTGCTGTCGGGGACACTCACCGTGGCGTCGCGGCTCCCCAGTTTCATCATCACCCTGGCGATGATGAACATCGCCCAGGGGCTGTCGCGGTATCTCACCAAGAGCGAAAAATTCGCGGTCCCCCCGGTGCTGGCGGCCATCGGCAATGAAGGCCCCCTGCTGACCCCCACGTTCAAACTCCCCTACAGCGCTCTGCTGGCGGGGGGAGTGTTGCTCGTGGGGCATCTCATCCTGCAACACACCCGGTTCGGCCGTTATGTCTACATGACCGGGGGGAACCGCGAGGCGGCCCGGCTGGCGGGGGTGCATACGCCGTCAATCGTGGTCCTCTGCCTGGGGATCTGCGGGCTGACCGCGGGAATTGGCGGGCTGGTCAACGCGGGGCGGATGAACTCGGTCAGCCTCGACCAGAATGCCGACCTGCTGCTGAACGCCGTCGCCTGCGTCGTGCTGGGGGGAACCAGCCTGTTTGGGGGCGAAGGGGGCATGCTGCGGACCCTGTTGGGGGTCATCACGTTCAGCGTGCTGAACTACGGCCTCAACCGCATCACCTGGGTCGAAGACCTGATGCGCCCCTTCCTGCTGGGGGTGGTGCTGATGGTCGCCCTGGTAATCAACGGCTTGCTGGGCCGCCGGCGGTAACCCGGGAGGGAGAGCCGCACGGGCCAATTCGATCACGCGCGCACCACTGGGGAATTGTTCGGCACGACCGTCACAACCGGCTCCAACGCTCTTCGCATCCCATTGTGAGGGGCCACTCCGGGACTTATAATTTTGTGTCGATGCGTTCGCCGATGACTGTCTCACAGTCCGCAACCCTGTCCTGCCTGCGACACCCCGCCCATGGTCTCCATTGCTTCCCGCCTGGCTCTTCTTGCTGCGCTGGTCTGGGGGCTCGTCCCCCTCGCGGCCCGTGCGGCGGATGACGAAGTTCCCGAGAAGATCGAGTTCTTCGAGACGAAGATTCGCCCCGTGTTCGCCGAACACTGTGGCGAGTGCCACGCCAATGGCAAGGCGAAGGGAGGCTTCAGCCTCGAGACAGCCGACGCGGCCAGACGCGGGGGCGATTCGGGCCCGGCCTTCACTCCGGGCAAGCCCGATGAAGGGCTGCTGATCGAAGTGCTGAAGCACACCGGGGACATCAAGATGCCCCCGGCCGCCAAGCTGGCCGACAGCCAGATCGCCGACATTCAGAAGTGGCTGCTGCTGGGAGCCCCCTGGCCGGCCGACAAGGCGGGGACCGACCCCACGCCGGGTGCCGGGTTCACGATCACCGACGAGCAACGGCAGTTCTGGTCGTTCCAGCCCGTCCCCGCGACAGTGGCAGCTCCCGCGGTGAACAACGAGGGCTGGGTCGCCGGCCCGATCGACCGGTTTATCCTCGCCGAGCTGGAGGCGAAGGGGCTGACCCCCTCACCCCGGGCCGACAAGCTGACGTTGATTCGCCGGGCGACCTTCGACCTCACCGGGTTGCCGCCGACCAAATCCGAAGTCGAGGCATTTCTGGCCGACGAGCGTCCCGAAGCCTGGGCCGAGCTGATCGACCGGCTGCTCAAGTCGCCGCACTACGGCGAGCGCTGGGGCCGGCACTGGCTCGACGTGGCCCGCTATGGTGAAGACCAGGCACACACCTTCGCGGCGATCTCGTTCAACAACGGGTTCCGCTTCCGCGACTGGGTGGTGAAGGCGCTCAACGAAGACGTTCCCTACAACGAGTTTGTGCGGGCGCAGATTGCCGGCGATCAACTGACCGACAGTCCGCTGCACGAATACGACCGGAAGCTCGCCCTCGGCTACTTCGCCCTGGGGCCGATCTACTACGCCGACGCGGGCTGTGCCTTCAAGGCGTCGCTCGACGAACTCGACGACCGGCTCGACACGCTGGCCCGGGGCTTCCTGGGGCTGACGATTGCCTGTGCCCGCTGCCACGATCACAAGTTCGACCCAATCTCGCAGAAAGACTACTACGCCCTGGCGGGAATCTTCCGCAGCTCGAAGTACCACGAAGCGCCGCTGGTCACCCCCGAAGTGGTGCAGGCGTTCGAGCAGGGTCAGCAGGCGATTCGGAATGCCGAACAGGCGGTCAACAAGTACCTCGACCAGCAGACGGTGGTGCAGTCGGAAGCGAATGCCCGCGAAGCGGGGAAGTACCTCGTGGCCCTCTGGCGGCTGGTGCAGCCGGCTGCGGGGACCGAGGCCCCCAAGCGGAATGAGCTGGCGAAGGAAGCCGGGCTGCATGAGTTTCTGCTGGAACGCTGGCAGAATTACCTGTCTCCCGACAACAAGGGGAAGCAGCCGGCGCTGAACCGCTGGTACGAGCTGCGCGAGCAGGCGGCCAACCTGAAGATTCCCGCCGGTCAGCAGGTTCCCCTCGAGGTGCAGGCCGCGGCCGATCAGCTGCAGGCGGCGGTGGTGGGCGCGTTGGCCGAGCTGGCCGAAGCCCGCCGGCTGTACGCCGACCGGATGGCGAAACTTCCGGAAGGAGAACGGGGCCAGCATCCGCAGCCGGTGCTCGACCAGCCCCGCCAGGAACTGGTGAATGCTCTGGCGACTCCCGGCGGACCGTGCGGCACCCCGCGCGACAAGGTCGAGGGGGCTCTGCCCGAAGCGCAGAAGCAGGAGTTGGCGGCGTTGAAGCAGGGAGTCGAGACGGCGAAGAAGAACGCCCCCGCCAAGTATCCCTACGCCCACTCGCTGACCGATGCGCAGGTGGCGAACATGAAGCTGCACATCCGCGGCAATCCCAACCGCACGGGAGACGAGGTGCCGCGGAAGTTCCTGGAGGTTTTGCAGTCGGTCAGCTCCACCCCCTTCACCGAAGGCAGCGGACGGCGCGATCTGGCGAATGCGATTGCCAGCCCGAACAATCCCCTCACGCCGCGGGTGATGGTGAACCGGCTGTGGCAAAATCACTTCGGCCGGGGGATCGTGACCACTCCCAGCAACTTCGGTTCGCTGGGAGAACGCCCCACCCACCCCGCCCTGCTCGACTATCTGGCCCGGCGGCTGATGGAACAGAACTGGTCGCTGAAGGCGGTGCATCGCGAGATCATGCTGTCGGCGGTGTACCAGCAGTCGAGCGCCAGTCAGCCGGCGAACGAGCAGATCGATGCCGACAACACCTGGCTGTGGCGGTCGAACCGTCGCCGGCTGGATGTCGAATCGTGGCGTGATGCCCTGCTGGCCGCGTCGGGCACGCTGGACCGCACGCTGGGAGGTCCTCCGGGGAACCTGGGTGACGCCAACTTCAGCCGGCGGACGCTGTACGGCTTCGTCAGCCGGCATGCCCTCGACAGCCTGTTGCGGCTGTTCGACTTCCCCGATCCGAACATCACGAGTGAAAAACGGACGGTCACCACGGTGCCGCTGCAGCAGTTGTTCGTGCTCAACGGCGAGTTCCTCATGAAGCAGGCGAAGCAACTCGCGTCGCGGCTGCAGGGGTTGCCGGGGGATGATGCCTCGCGCATTCGCGAGGCCTACTGGCTGCTCTTCAGTCGGCCCGCACTCGACGAGGAAGTGACCCTGGGACTGGCGTTCCTGCAGGCCCCCGCCCCCGCGGCGGCGGCTGACGGAGCGGCCCCCGCGGCCAGTGGTCTCTCGCGTTGGGAACAATACGCCCAGGTGCTGCTGGGCTCGAACGAGTTCACGTTTGTGGATTGACCCAGCTGCTCCTGCGGGGACGAATTCTGGCGTGCGGCCAGCCGTCGTTCCCGCAGCCCACCTGTTTGAAAACTTTCTCCTGCCGACCTTTGCGAACCGCAGAGCCCTTGGGCCTCTGCCCTACCAGGACGAACTGAAGCATGAACATCTTTCCCGCTGCTGGCTGGCCTGGCCTGACCCGTCGTGATGCGATCGCCCGCCTGGGAGGTGGCCTGGGGATGGTCGGGCTCGCCTCCGCCCTGGCCGAAGAGACCTGGGGAGCCGAGGCAACCGCCGCCGCCGCCGGTCCCGCCCCCTCGCCGTTGACCCCCCGCGCCCCGCACTTCCCGGCGAAGGCGAAACGGGTCATCCATCTCTTCATGAATGGCGGTCCTTCCCAGGTCGACACGTTCGACCCCAAGCCGGCGCTCGAGAAATACGCCGGTCAGGAACCCCCCAAGGAGCTGGTCAACACCATGCGCCGCACCAAGGGGAAGCTGATGGGGACCCCCTTCAAGTTCGAGAAATACGGCGAAGCGGGCATCGACGTGAGCGAGCTGTTTCCGCACATCGCGAAGCAGGTCGACAAGCTGTGTGTCATCCGGTCGATGCACACCAACCTGCCGAACCACGAACCCTCGCTGTTGATGATGAACTCGGGCGAGACGCAGCCGACACGCCCCTCGATGGGGTCGTGGCTCTCGTACGGACTGGGGACCGACAACCAGAACCTGCCCGGCTTCGTGGTGCTCTGCCCCGGCAAGCCGGTGGTCGGGCCGCAGCTCTGGAGCAACAGCTTCCTCCCCGGCATCTTCCAGGGAGTGCACATCAACAACGCCAATCTCGATCCCAAGAAGGTGATTGGCAACATCGCCAACACGCAGATCACCTCGGGCGACCAGCGGCAGCAGCTCGACCTGATGCGGCAGCTCAACGGCCTGCACCGCGACCGCCGCGGCGGCGACCCCCAGCTCGAAGCCCGCATCCAGGCACTCGAGATGGCATACCGCATGCAAGGCGAGGCGCAGGAGGCGTTCGACATCAGCCGCGAGAGCGAAGAGACCCGCAAGCTCTACGGTGACGGCGAGTTCGCCCGCGCCTGCCTGACCGCCCGCCGGCTGGCCGAGCGGGGCGTGCGGATGACGCAGATCTACTACGGCAATGGTCAGCCGTGGGACGATCATGGCGACATCCTCAACCACCGCGACCACGCCAAAAAGAGCGATCAGGCGATTGCCGCCCTTCTGGCCGACCTGCAGTCGCGGGGGCTGCTCGACGAAACGCTGGTGGTCTGGGGGGGCGAGTTTGGCCGGACCCCCACCGCCGAAGGCTCGAAGGGGCGCGACCACAACAACCTCGGCTTCTCGATGTGGCTGGCGGGCGGGGGTGTGAAGGGGGGTTACGTACACGGTTCGACCGACGAGATTGGCTTCACGGCGGTCGACAAAAAGGTGCACGTGCACGACCTGCACGCCACGATTCTGCACCTGCTGGGAATGGATCACACCAAGCTGACCTTCCGGTACAGCGGCCGCGACTTCCGGCTGACCGATGTCTCGGGAACAGTGGTGACCGACCTGATCGCGTAGGCGGAGGCGGGGTGCCTCCGATCCCGGGGTGGCCGGGAATCGGCGGGCGTTCACCGACACTCTTTCGACCTGGGAGACGGCCATGCTCTATCGACGCGAGGCGTTGCTGCGTCTGGGACGCCTGGGACTGGGAGCGGTCACCCTGCCGCAGTTGCTGCGCAGTGAGGCGCAGCGCCGTACGCTGGCGGCCGAAGTCCCGGCGATCGGCCCCGGGGTGCTCCGCAACCAGACCGGTGGCCGGGCCAAGTCGTGCATCCTCATCTACCTCTGGGGCGGTCCCCCCCAGCAGGACATGTGGGACATGAAGCCCGAGGCGCCGGAGGGAATCCGCAGCCAGTTCCAGTCGATTCCCACCGTGGTGCCGGGAATCGACGTGTGCGAGCACATGCCGCTGTTCGCCCGGCACACCGACAAAGTCGCCCTCGTGCGGTCGGTCACCCATCCCAGCAACAACCACGAGCCCAGCGTCTACCGCACCCTGACCGGCCGGATCAACGAGACGCTGGCGGTCCCCCGAAACCAGCGCAACCGGAACGACTTTCCCAATTTGGGGTCGGTGGTGTCATCGTTTACTCCGCCGGGGGTGATGCCTGCCGCGGTGACCATTCCCCGTCCCATCGGGCACGACGGGGTCACGTACAGCGGCACGCACGCCGGGTTTTTGGGAGGCCGGCACGACCCGATGGAAGTGGCGGCGGCGGAAGAGACCAAGGAACACCCGACCCACTCGATCTCCCTGCCGGCCGAGGTGGCCGAGACCCGCCTGCTGGCCCGCCGCGGCTTGTTGAACGTGCTCGAAGAGACCGACCGCCGGTTCCAGGCCGAGCGCTCGGCCCGCGCGGTCGACAGCTACCGCGAGCTGGGGTTCAGCATGTTGTCGTCCCCCACCGCCAAACGGGCGTTCGACCTGGGCTTCGAAACCGACGCCACGCGCGAGAAGTACGGGCGGAATGAATACGGCGAAAGCATTCTGCTCGCCCGCCGGCTGATTGAATCGGGAGTGCGGCTGGTGACCATCAGCTGGATGTACATCCAGAAGGGGGGCAACGTCGCCAATGTGTGGGACAACCACGGCCCGTTCGAAGGACTCACCGGCACGAACATGCTGAAGGCGTACTACTGCCTGCCATCACTCGACCGGGGACTCTCGGCATTGCTGGAAGACCTGCAACAGAGCGGCTTGCTCGACGAGACCCTGGTGGCGTTGTGGGGGGAATTCGGCCGGACACCCAAGCTGAACTCCGCCCAGGGGCGCGATCACTGGGGAGCCTGCCAGACCGCCTGCTTCGCGGGTGGAGGCATTCGGGGGGGAACGGTGCTCGGTTCGAGCGACCGCGACGCGGCCTATCCCAAGACCCACCCGGTCTCGCCGCAAGACCTGCTGGCGACCGTTTACCACTCCCTGGGCATTGCGCCCGAGGCCGAGATGTATGACCCCCTCAACCGGCCGCACCGGGTCATCGACGGCCGCCCCCTGACCGAACTGCTGGGGTGACGGGCAAGAGGTTGCGCGGGAGATCCTCCCGGCTGGCAGGGTCTCCCCGAAGCGGCGGGCGCCGCGAGACCCCGGCGAGGTTCTCAGCCTGTCGGCCCCTGGCCCGCGGGTCCACCCCACACAGGGGATGGCCCTTTTTCCTGACCCCGCCCGACGACGATTGAGAACTGACACGGGAACCGCGGATCTGTGAACGCTTACCTGCTTGTGATCCAGGGTCCCGACCAGGGACAACGCTTCGAACTGGCCGGGGGAGAGATTGGCCTGGGTCGGGGAGTGCGCAACGAGATTCGCATCCAGGATGGCGAGGCGTCGCGGGCGCACGCCCGGCTCTCTCTGCGCGAAGGGCGGCTGGTGCTGATCGATCTGCAAAGCTCCAACGGCACGTATGTGAACGGGCGGCGGATCGACACCCAGGCCCTGCGGGTGGGAGACGAGATCCAGGTGGGGCGGACGGTCTTCCGGCTGCTCTCTCCGGAAGAGACAGCCCCCCGGGCCACCCGGCGGATTGACTGGCGCGAAGGACGCGAGATCCAGAGTGCCGACCAGATTGTCAGCGCGGCCAATGCCAACGACCCATCGGTCTTGATGGGTCCGGGAGAGCCGGGACGCACCGCTCAGTCGCTGCTCAACCTGCAGGTGCTGTACCGGATCGCCGAAGAGACGGTCAGTCCCGCCACGTCAATCGAAGCGCTGTTGGCCCGCATTCTCGAACTGGCCCTGCGGGCGGTCCAGGCCGACCGGGGCTGCGTGCTGGTGCGGAACACCACCAGCGGGGCCCTCGAGACCGTGGCGTCGCGCGATCAACGGGGCGATCTGGGAGCCGAGCCCATGCCCGTCTCCCGCAGCATCGTCGATTATGTGCTGAAGCACCGGCAGGGAGTCCGCACGAGCGACGCCCGCAGCGACACCCGGTTCACCTCCGGTGCCAGCATTCTGCAGGCGGGAATCCGCGAGGCGATCTGCGTCCCCATGCAGGGGCGGTATGACCTGCAGGGGGTGATCTATCTCGACATCACCACCTCGGCCGACCAGCTGATTCTGCAGGGAGGGGGCGGGGCGCGGTTCACCGAAGATCTGCTGCTCTTGATGGTCGCCATCGGCCGGCAGGCGGCCCTGGCGGTCGAAGACAACCAGTACCAGCAGGCCCTGGTGAAGTCGGAACGGCTGGCCGCCGTCGGCCAGACCATCGCCATCCTCAGCCACCACATCAAGAACATCCTGCAGGGTGTCCGCGGCGGGAGCTTCCTCATCGACCGCGGCCTGAACACCCACGACGAACCAATGGTTCGCAAGGGGTGGACCATTCTCGAAAAGAACCAGCAGCGCATCTACGACCTGGTGATGGACATGCTCTCGCTCTCCAAAGAGCGGCAGTTGATCCTCAAGGGAGGTGACCTCAACGAGACCGTCGGAGAGGCGTGCGAACTGCTGCAGGCGCGGGCCGCCGAACTGAACGTCACGCTGGAGTGGACGCCTCAAGAAGGCCTGCCCCCCATGCAGTTTGATGCCGAGGCCATTCACCGCGCGGTGCTCAACATCGGCGGAAACGCGCTGGAAGCGGTCGAAGGGGGAGACGCTCCCTGTGTGAAAATCTCCACCAGCTACGACCCCGCCGGCCATCTCGTCCTGATCACCGTCTCCGACAATGGTCCGGGCATTCCCCCCGAGATCCTCCCCGGACTGTTCAATATCTTCGAGTCGTCGAAGGGCTCGCGCGGCACCGGCATCGGCCTCGCCGTCAGCCGCAAGATCATCCGCGAGCACGGGGGCGACATCGAGGTGCGCTCGCAGCCCGGCGAAGGAGCGACGTTCATCCTCGCCTGGCCCCTCATCGCCGACGAACCGACCCTCGTCCCCACGGACGAGTAGGTTCCGCCGAATCGACCTTGTCCCTCCACCTGCCGGCGCAGTCACGCCTGGGGTAATCAATCCGGATCAGGCAATTCCCGGTGGCGGAAGCGGAACATTGTTCCTCGTGGCGTGATAGAGACAATAGGGTCTGGACTTTTCAGTGCATTCAACGTGATTGTTGTTCGGATCACAGAGACAATCGATTCCGTGCTTCTGTCCTGGGTTCTTCTTGACCCCCCTACCAACCACCTCGCCCATCCAAACAATTCCCCGTAGGGGATACTTCCCTCAGCCTGGGGTTGTCGCGCCGGCGACTACCCCAGGGTGCCATCCCCATCACGATCTCTATCCTGTAAGGATTGCTTTCTTCACCCTGTCTGATGATGAGTGATTGATCATTGAGCGAGCCCGCGATGAAAGGAACCGCTTTCAGGGTTCAGGTCCTCGTGGGGATCGCGTACCCCGGGGAGCCGCTGAGGCGGCAACCCGGGGCTGAGAGAAGTCACCTCTCCGAGGTAAGCGGTGGGTTGGTGAGAGCTTTATGGCGAAGGCCGTATGTCGTGGTCCGTGCGGTCCCAGCACGATCACCCCGGCCGCCACGTCGTCCCCGGGCTCACGCTGTGGGAATGCAATTGCCTTGGGTCACTTCGCGCGATGGCTCATCGCATCACGAAATCGATCAACCCGAGAATTCCGTCGTCGGTCCTCAAAACAATTCCAGCAGCGGGCCGCTCGATTCGACCAGGCTGAACGGCCGGTTCTGCCGGTCGTAGGCGGTCAGGTCTTCGATTCCCAGGCTGTGATAAATCGTGTGGGCGATCTCGGCCGGACTGCACGGCCGATCGGCCGGGAACTCGGCGTAGCGGTCGCTCGACCCATACACCTGCCCCCCGCGAATCCCTCCCCCCGCCAACAGCACCGACTGACAGGCGGTCCAGTGGTCGCGCCCCGCCCCGTTCGGCCCCCCCGACCGCGGATCGCCAATCTTCGGCTTACGGCCCATCTCGCTGGTCACAATCACCAGCGTCTCATCCAGCAGCCCCCGTTCGGCCAGATCCTCCAGCAGCGTGCTGTAGGGACGGTCGAATTCGGGCAGCAGCCGGTCGCTCAGGCAGTTGAAGTTGTTGCCGTGCGTGTCCCACCCCCCGCCGCTCTTGCAGAGACTGTCGAGCTCTTTGTTCGCCTTGTAGAAGACCGTGATGAACGGCACCCCCGCCTCGACCAGCCGGCGGGCCAACAGCAGCGACATCCCCATGATACCGGTCGAGTACCGCTCGCGCAGCGCCTCGGGCTCGGCCGAGAGATCGAAAGCGCTCTTGGTCGACGGCGACGTCAGCAGCGAAAACGCCTTCGACTGGTGCTTGCTGTAGTTCCCCAGTTCGCCCCGCGTCTCGGCCCGGCGTTGCGCCAAGTCGACCTGTTCCAAGAGCGTCCGGCGGTGCAGCATACGCTCGGGCGAGAGATCTCCCTGCAGCGCAAGAGCCGGGGTGGCGAATTGCAGCGGCGCCTCGCGCGACCCGTCGACAAACAGCGGGTCGTACTCAATCCCCAGCCGGGCGGCGAACTGCCCGGGCCGGGTGTACTCGGGCGCCCCTTCCTTCTGCGGCAGGGTGATGGCTGAGGGAAGACTCGGATGCGGCGGCCGCTTCGACGAGACCACCGAGGCGACCGATGGCCAGTCGTCGGGATACGGCGTGCGGGCGTTGAGCAGCCGGTGAAACGTCTGGTCCGGAGCGTGCCCCGTCAGGTTGTAGTAATACCCGGCGTGATGGTCGCCGGTCCCCCGGCCATGATCCCCCACCGACCGCACAATCGCCAGGCGATGCGCCTGCTGGGCGGTCAGCGGCAGGTGCTCGCACAGCTCGATCCCCGCGCTGCTGGTCTGGATCGGCTGGAACGTGCCGCGGTACTCGGCGGGCGCCTGGGGCTTCATGTCCCAGGTGTCGATGTGCGAGGCCCCGCCCGACAGGAAAATCAGAATCGCCGACTTCGCCGTCCGGTTCCCCGCCAGACGCGGTGCCGCCAACACCGGAGCCGCCAGGTTCGTCCCCAGGTACGACAGCCCCCCGGCGACCAGAAAACTGCGTCGGTCGAGGGGGAAGTGGGGAGAGTGGCGGGGGGGATGGGGGACCGAAGGCATCGGCGGCGCACTCCAACGGCACGGGCAGGACCAGACTCAACGCATCAACGGTTCCAAGTATATCGGACCGGTGGGGGGGAGTCGATCAGCGCAGCCACCAACGGGCGAGGCGACACGTCGCCCGGACGGTCGGCTATTCCAATCCGGCCGGTGGCCATCTGACCCGCTGGTGCAGATCAGGCCGGGGGCTGGGGTTGTTCTTCGCGGGCGGCCATTTCCTTCAGCCGCCGGCGTTCGCGCCAGAACTCGAAGACCCCCGGCAAAATCGAGACGAAGATGATCCCCAGGATGACCAGCTTGAAGTTTTTCTGCACGGCGGGCAGGTTGCCGAACCAGTACCCGGCGAACAGGAACAGAGTGATCCAGACGGCCCCCCCCACGATGTTGTACGCCATGAACCGGCGGTAGGTCATATGGCCCATCCCGGCGACGAACGGGGCGAACGTCCGCACGATGGGGGCGAACCGGGCGAGGATGATGGTCTTGCCGCCGTACCGCTCGAAGAACTCGTGCGTCCGTTCGAGGTGCTTGGGATTCAGGAAGCGGATTTTCTCTCCGCGGAAGATCCGCGGGCCCAGCCAGGCCCCGATCCAGTAGTTGAGGGTATCCCCCAGAATGGCCGCGATGATCAGCGAGACCAACAGCACCGGCAGGCTGAGCGCCCCCTTTGCGGCATAGGCCCCCAGAGCGAACAGCAGCGAGTCCCCCGGCAGGAATGGCGTCACCACCAGCCCGGTCTCGCAGAAGATCACCATGAACATCATCACGTAGATCCACGGGCCCAACTGCCGGATCCACTCTTCGAGATAGACATCGAAGTGCAGGATCATGTCTTTGAGTTGCAGCAGCAGGTCGAGCATGGAGATCGGCGGAGGAGATGGTCGGAGAGGTAAAGACGCAGAGCCGCTCGTCAGCGGCGGATCGCCTCGGGAAGATCGGCGGCGAGCGGCACGTTCCGGGCCGGTTCGGCCGAGCCGGGCTGCCGCGGAACGAACTCGTACACGTCGTAGCAGAGCCGGCGGTAGCTCTCGGAGTCGTACGCTCCGTCGGCCAGCCGCACCTGATGCTGCAGGCTGCCGACGAGAGTGTATCGCTGGCCCAGACCCTCCAGCCAGCGGTTCAGGGCCGGCCGGTCACACGGGGAGGAATGCGAATGAAACACCACACAGCGCAGGGGCGAGGTCCCCTCGGCCACCACCTGCCGGGCCGCCTCGGGTGTCACTTTCCGCTGGCGGTAGATTTCGCGGTAGCAACGGTAGGGCGACCAGTGGATATCGCTGTAGAACTCTTCGCCCAAATCGTCCGCCACGCACAGCGTGACCACCTCGGGATTCGAATTCCAGAACCAGCGGGCGAATCCCTGGTGCACGCTGTCGGTCCGTGATTTGAACGGCCGGGCGACGTCGCGCAGCGTGGTCCCCACCGCCACCAGCAGACAACCGGCGATGGCCGCCCCGAAGGCCACCCGCCGGAACTCGACCGATTTCAACGCCTCGATCAGCGCCCCGACTCCCACGGCCAAAGTCAGCAGAATGGCGGGGACCAGGTGCTGGGCAAGCCGGGCATGCCCGCCGTAGGGATAGCGATGCAGCGCTGCCGCCACAAACGTGAGGGCGAACGCCCCGGCTCCCCACGCCAGCCACCACCGCCGGCCCATGCGCCAGGTATGCACCGCCCCCAGCAGGCAGCCCAGCGCGGTCAGAACGCTCCCCCCATGCTCGGCCCCCAGCGGGTAGGCGAAGATCACTCCCGTATGGGCGTCGAGCAACCAGGGAATCAGGGCGGCCGGACGGGTGATGGGGGGGAAATGCTCGGCCCAGCAGGCGGTCATGTCGCTGGCGGTTGCCTGGTATTGCTGGGCGGCGTTCAGCGCAAGGACCGAGCCGAAGCCCGCCAGCAGCAGCAGATGAAAGCCCACCGCCGCCGCCAGCGTCCCCCGGTTGGGGGCCTGACCCGACCGCCAGTCCTGCCAGAGGACCGCGGCCAGGGCGAAACTGGCCGCCCCCCCCGCAAACACCGCGGGGAACGAGAACCAGAGCATCGGACCGATCAGAGCGGCCAGAACCCACAGCCAGCGCGACCGGCGGGCATCGTGATGCCATTCCACGAGACACAGCACGATCGTCAGGGCGCACAGCAGATCGCCCGCGTATGGCTTCACCTCGGCCGCGAGACGGATCGGGTAGTACGAAACCGCCAGCACCGCGACCGCGATGATCTGGGCGGGCCCGGTCAACAACCGGGTCGCCAGCCGCCGCATCACGAACAGCCCCGCGATGCCGCACACGAGGGGAAACAGCCGCAGCGACCATTCGCGGAAGCCAAACAGCAGCGTGCTGGCCTTCTCGGCCCACAGGAACCCAACCGGAGCGACCTGGTTGTTGCGGAGCGGACTGAGCAGCCCTGTGAAATCCCGATCGAGCAAGTTTTCCGAAAGCTGGTACTCGTCGCACCAGAGGGGGAACGGCAGCAGGAACCGAATGATCCGCAGCCCCACCCCCAGCCACACGAAAAACCAGATCCACTGGGCGGGCGACGCATCCAGACAGGTGCGCAGCCAACTCCCGAACCTGAAGGAAGGCTCCACCGTTGGCACCCCACCGGAGGCAGGGGGGGCCGCGGCAAGAAGCGGAGAGCGGCCGGCAACGTCGGTGACCGGAGTCGAGATCTCGTCCATGAGTCTGACGGAAGAAGTCTGAAAGGGAGGTCCATCCACGACCAGCCAGCCGTACGGAAGCTGGTGCGGGGCGGGACTTTAGCATTCCGGGGGGGAATGCCCCAAGGTGAGTTCGAAGAGGGAGGGGGGGCTGGCGGCGATGTCCCGGAGGGGCGACGGTCAAACTGGCATCTGCCCGTGAGTTGTTGCCGCTTGCTCAAGGCAAGACAGTGTGTTCACCACAAATGGCATTATGAGCACCACTCAATCGGCCCCGCAGATTTCCTGTGGTGTTTGTCGAACCTGGATTGTTCGCCCCGATCGTAGGGAAGACCTGACAGCGATTTCGCATCGCCTGGCGGGATCGATCGGGCGGAGGCCCGCTTGAGGCACTCTCGTCCTGCCTCCCCGCTGGACAACCAACCCAATGACACCATCCGCAAGGGCCCCAGAACCAGCGCCGCGGGGGGGCGGACCTCTGTGTCCGCTCCAATACCCATCCAACCGAAAACCCCCGCCCCAATGGGCAGCCAAATCGCGCGGGCCGAAAACCCAATCCACTCTCCTCCACACAACCCGTGGAAAGGGCCCAGAACCAGCGCCGCGGGGGGGCGGACCTCCGTGTCCGCTCCACTGCTCATTCATCCGCAAACCACCGCACCAATGGGCAGAGTACGCGTTGGGGCCGCAAACGCCCCTTCAGGACATGACCTGGGTGGATGTTCTATGACGGAAGCCGACGAATCACGGAATATGGCCTGGCATCGAAATGACGAAGGGCCAAACCGATCCAGATTTGCTCTCGGCCCAGCGGAACGATGGTCTCCCGACAAACGCCCAGCGGAGCGGACACAGAGGTCCGCCCCCCCGCCGCGCTGTCTCTGGATGCAGGCGGACGGTCTGCTCGGAGGAACGCCCAGCGGACGGGGGCTGAGCCGATCCAGGTTGGTTCTCTGCCCATCGGGACGGTGATCTCCCGACGAAGGTCCACCGGAGCGGACACAGAGGTCCGAGCTCCCGCCGCGTGTTTGCCAGGGCCATTCGAACGGTTGCCTTGGATTGGACGCCCAGCGGCTTGGGAATTCGGAATTCGACAGCGTCACGGCGCACAGCGTTTGATCGACGAGTTGCGGCCCTGAAGGGGCTCAAGAAGGTAGCCGGGGGTTCCGCGACAGCGGTACCCCCGGACAGCCGGCCCCCACACGGCCCGAACCCCGGCAGGGGTTCCAGAGGGAACGGCACCACGCCTTGCTCATCGTCACGTCCCCCCCACCAAGCGGCCAAGGGCCGCCCGTACAATAGGTTTTCAACCTGTTGGTCCAAGGGCCACCGGCCCGCAGCGTCCACCGTCGACCGACATCTCACGCCCCAAAGGGCACAAACCACGGCGACCAGAACCTCCAATCTGCTCACTCACAGACATTCCGCGGAAAGGGCCCAGAACCAGCCTCGCGGGAGCGCGGGCCTCCTTGTCTACTCTCCACTTTCTCTACTCTACTCTCTCGGCCCCTGGCCGCCGGACCTCTGTGTCCGCTCCGCTGGACTTGCATCGAAAGACAAGCGTGCCGTTGGGCCGCCGAGAGAATGGGATCGAACAGAAACAAGATCCCTGCTCCATCGGGGATGGAAGGAGGCCACCCCCTGTCGGAAGAGCAGGCGGCAGTGGTGGCCAGACGTCTTCGGAATGATGGTTAGGGTGGATCCGACCGATTCGCGGCCGTCCGGCACCAGACCAGGTTTCACCAACGGATGGCCCCGATCGCCGATCAACGCAGATCGCGCGCGCACGCCTTCAGCGGCCCACAAGGGTCACTGCAACCCCAGCGCTACCTGGTCCGTTCAATGTCTGGCAAGACCCAGGTCCGGTCGAAATAGGCCTGAGTCGGCCCATAGAGTCGGAAGTACGAAAACCAGCCTTTGCCAGGCAGGGTCTGGATCCAGTTGCTCTTCGGTTTTCCCATCGGAGCGCTCGGTCCGAAATAGAGGTCCACCGAGCCATCGTCGTTCTTGACGATCTTGTCCCGGGACGAACGATCGGGCTGCACCCCGGTATCGACGAAGCAACGGGTCTCGTTGTCGTAGACCGTGACCGACCAGAACTGCGCGACGGGCGCGTCCTTGGGAACTCTCAGATGGTAGTTGTGACTGCCGTTCAGCCAGTTTCCGTCTTGGTCCTTGGCGGTTTCCAGATACAGTTGGCCGAACCCCACGGTCCGCCCCATCATGCCAACCGAAACCCCCACCGCTTCATAAAACCACGACGTCCGCTCGTCGAATTGCGTGTGGTGCGGAGCTTCCTGGCTGGTTTCCTTCAGGAAGAGTGAAATCTCCCAATGCTTTCCCGGCCAGACGGTCGCTCCCTCAAAGCGTTTTTGGTAGGCGATGGTGCGGGCCATCACCTCTCCGACCTGGGCCGCCTCTTCCAGGATCTGCTTTTGTCGCGGGGTCGGCTGGAAGGGCTTCCCCTTTTCGATCCCCAGAGGCTGCAGCATTCCCATGATCATGCGATCCCGTTCATGGACAGGTTCTTCATTGATGATTTTCGCCAGCCCTTCCCAATAGGCGAGGCCGCGAGGTTGAGTTCCGCTCCACTTGCGGCCGTTCGGTGAGACATGCCGCGTTGGCGGCGGGTTCTCCCGCTGGCGATAGGGATAGATTTTCAATCCATCAATCAGTGCCCGGGCCTTGGCCGCATCGGGGTCGAGCGCACGGTGAGCCGACCAGATGTTGACTGTCGGCGAACGGAAGACGTAATAGCCTTCCGGTTCGATCATGGGATCGTCGGGACCGAGGATCAGGTACTTGCCCCCGGCCCCTTTGTCCGGCCCGGTTTGTCCCGAGTCGGTGATCGGCCGCTGCCAAAAGTCTGTGAAACCGCCCGCCGTCGGACCGGCCGGAATCTCAAACACCAGCGGACCGGTCTCCTCGAGGTTCGGAAACGCCATGATGTACGGAGTGGTTGCGTTCGCCGTCAGCAGGCCCAGCTTGTCCTGGAATGTGAGATAATCGACATAGTCGCATTTGCCGGCTTCAAATTTCGTCAGATGCTCATTCTGCCACTGCTGCATGGCCATCAGAGGCAAAGCCCAGAGATACGCCTGACAGGCTCGTTGCAGATCGAGGGTGTCGAACACCTTCTGCACGGTGGGAGCCGTCGGGTATCCGTTTTCGAGTTCGAGCGTGCCCAATCGGGTTTCCACACGGCCGTTGGTCGGCAAGACCTGTGCCTGCACGGTCGTGTGGGCACTGTCGAGAATCAGAGCCGTCGCGACGAGACTCAATCGGAAAACGATCTTCATGTACGGCGAACCTCGAAGCGCAGAGTGAAGAGACGGAAAGGACCATGTCCGGAACGTCCGATTCGGAAACCAGTCTGCAGCCAGGCAGTCGTACCGCGCGGAACGATGATGCTTCTACCGGGAGGACGCGATGTGGTCAATGGGGTCAGAGATGAAGGGGAGTCGATTGGCACGTTTGCCGGGGATTGCAACAGGCACGGCCAACAGGGGCCATCCTGTTCCAGAAGAGCCCGCCGGGGTTTTGGCAAATCGCTGTTGTCATGAGGGGTCGAGTGGAAAGCCCGCTCGACGCCCGACTGGTGTCGGGTCAGATTTGGACAAAGGATGCTCCCGGTCTCCCAATGTCAGCGGGCACTCCAACACCGGCCGTCCAGCATCAGAATCCCTGAAGGGGCGTCATTCGATAGCCCACGGTGCAGCACCGCCGGTCGCATCGCGACCCGGAGCCGGAACCCTGGGGCGGTGGGGGCCAAACCGGGACGCTCTGAAGGGGCGAAACAAGGACCGCTCACGACCGCGTCTCTTCCCCGGCGTCAATCCCAACTCCCCGGCGATTTCTTAAAGACCACGTGCCGAGATGCGCCCGGTCGAACCCGTCCAGCCCTCGGACGCCCAGGAGCGGACACCCATTGTTGAGAGAACCTGTAGGTGTGGCCGGCTACCCCATGCGGAATGATGCGTAGGAGAAACTGACCGATTTGCATCCGGCTGGTGCCGGTCCGGGTTTCGACAAGGGACGGCCCAGGTCGCGTCCCGATGTTGTGGACGGTGGCGAGGAATCTCGTCGCAATCTGGACCAGTCCCCTTATTCATCCCCGGCTTGGAGGCCGACCTGTGGGCGGACGATCCGGCATTCCCATCGGTCCTTCTCCAACGTGCGATCACGCTCCGGAAAGACGACTTGTTCCAGGCCTGGCCGCTGGTTGGCGGGGGTGACGTGTCCGATTGTGCAATGTGACCGGACCGAGTTGGAGTGCGCGACGAGAGCCGTGATGCTGCGCCGGGGTTCATCCCGCGAACCGCGACCGGCCGGGAGGATGCGCTCGCGTTTGAGACTGCCATGGCAGCGTACCGGTTTGCCGTTGGACTTTGGGGCGTCGGGGCTGGTCCGGACAAGGGAGATTCCCTCGTGCCGACAGAAATCCGCCGAAGTCCCCGTCCCATCCCGAAACCGCGCCAGCCGCTCACGCCAATCGGCCATCCACTCCGCAATCAACCGCCTCGCCATCGCTTCGCTCCTGAATCCGAACCAGGGGCCAAGCCCCGAAACCGGTCAGGGTACGCGGGCGGTCACGAGTGGTGGGGGATGGCGCTTGCAGGTGTTCAGAGACGAGGGGAGTTTTCGGCGGACCTCGTTTTTGTACAGGGAGGGGAGTTGCGAGTAGATCGTTACTCCGGAGGCCTCTGCGATCTGGGCGGCAGAAATTCTGGTAACGGGGATAGGCGTTGAAACGTAAGTGCTTCGACGACAGAGACTCCATCGCCCGCTGGTACACTCCAGCGAACTTCAGGTGGAAAACGCATCAACAACCACTCGTCGGCAACGCGTCGACTACTCGATTGATATCGATGGCGAAGAAGCAACAAGTCCGTCGCTTCCGGCATAGTAAGCTCCAGACGTCCCTGCCGACCTGCGGCACGGGAGACAATTCCGGTCAACACCGCACTATTTGAAACTGTCAGGCCCGCATTGATGCGCGCCAGATCGCATCGTGACGCGGAAACGAAAAGCACTCCCGATCGCTTCGAAACAAATATATGAATCGGACTTGCATCGTGAAGTCCATCTTCGGAAAAAGAAATCTCGTTCTCCTTGGCCAACGCCAGGATTTTCCTGCCCATAACAGCGTCACTTCGACTATCGTAAATCAAGACACGCTTTCGGCCTTTACCAAGGTCGATTCTGCGGCCAAGAGTGTCATTCACATCCCCTTCGCCAGGGAACTTGTCAATCTCGTCGCAAAACCGCGAAAAAGACAATTCCGACCCGGTCGTTTGATTGAGCGCAAATACAACGCGGGCACTCTGATTCTCGTCGTCACGAGCCGCTGGAAGCTCAACAATCCATAGCATCCCATTTGAACGTGACTCGAATTCAGTCAACGAGTCGCGCGATAACATCGCGAGGAATCTGTCGAACAATCCAAGGGACGCATGATGTTCGGCGATTACAATCTCTGGAACATTTGAGTACCATAGCGAATTGAGCTTGCCCCTAATCGCGGTGATTCGCCGAAATTCCAATGGAATCAGTGATGCGATTGTCGGGACCTCATTCGCATCCCGGGGCTCAGATCGGGTCGAATTGACGGCTGAAACAGCAAACGTCGGAAGGGTGGAAATCAAAACACGCGTGCTGGTCGAGCAATCGTTTCCATCAAATCCAATTGCGGCTAACACGATCGCGTTGCGATCGCGGACTTCCAAGTCCGATGCGGACACGCCAGTTCCATAAAACCGCTCAAAGCCAAAATACTCCCCCCTCTGCACACTGACTGCCCCCCACAACAGCAAATCAACCGTGGTCCGATCATTTGTCGCTGGTGCAGCGCCATTGAATGACAAGATCTGCTCGCTCCAATTGGGAATACTGTTCGACGCGATCAGGGACTGATACCACTCGACATTGTTCTCGGAATTGGAAACCAACAACATTGAATCCTGAAACCACCACACGAGTCCATTGCCGGCGACTCGGCCATTCTCGTCGGGTGAACTAAAAACTCGCGAGTAGTCTACTGAGCCAATTCGCTGCGATTCGATGACGGAAGACGGGTAAAGTAACTTCGCAAGCTTTGACAGTCGCTTGTTTGCACCGGCGGAGTCACAGTCGGCACGAAGGATCATGCTGTGTCGCGCAGGCAATTCAAGGCGATCGAACACCAACAGCTCGCCGCTGAATTCGCCACACAACTCCATGAGGGCCCATTGTATAGGTTCAGTGTTCTCCAGTGGCTGAATGGGTCCACAAAGCATATCCATGATCCGAGAAATGTGTCCGCGGCTGAGTTTATCCAGTGTGGACCAGCATCGTGGATCAAACGCATCAACTTGTTCACGATGTTTCAGCAATAGTCGCGAAAGTGATGGCACGTCGCCGACCCGCAACCCGACTGTGCCGAAACACTTGGGCAAAATGTCAATGGGACGCGACTGTGCGAAAGCAAGTAGGGGCGACATTACTGACCGGCGTCGTGACTGGTAAAGATGGCGTCAGTGCGGTATCAAATCCAAACCATGAGCACCAAGCAAGCCACGGATTGGCGTGAGGTTCGTCGCCGACGAGCCTGGGACCTGAAGAACAA
>Ga0315903_10004002_pt1 | contig 20009 bp, 19 predicted proteins | sample LakEriMetagenome_7_FD_203524 | JGI IMG/M metagenome (GOLD analysis project Ga0315903, IMG submission 203524) | Freshwater fungal communities from buoy surface, Lake Erie, Ohio, United States - Buoy 2 MA119 | ecosystem: Environmental > Aquatic > Freshwater > Lake | place: USA: Lake Erie, Ohio... | reverse complement strand
TCAGCCGGGGAGATCGGCGGCAAGACGCTCGGCCCGCAAGCGTCGCCAGCGTGCGTAGAACTGGATCGAGGCGACCATGAACACCACCAGAGCCACCAGGAACCAGGTGGCGGCATTGGTGGGAAACTGATCCTTGAATACCACGAGCATCACCACCAGCACCAGCAGTAGAGTGGGCAGTTCATTGAGGGCACGCAACTGCTTGGGCGTCCAGCTGCAGGTCCCTGTTTGCAACTGGCCCATCAGGCGATAGCAAAAAACGTGATAAGCGAGCAGGATCGCCACAAAGCCAAGCTTGGCATGCATCCAGCCCTGTTTAAGCCAGAGGGGCTGGGCCACAAGCAGGCCGATGGCCATGCTCACGGCCACCACCATACCCGGCGTGGTGATGATGTTGGCCAAGCGTCGCTGCATCAGTCCATATTGCTGTTGGAAGGCGCAGCGCAGATCGGCATCCAGGTCTTCGGCTTCGCGGTGGTAGATGAACAGCCTCACCAGGTAGAACAGGCCCGCGAACCACACCACAACGCCAACGATGTGCAGCGTCTTAAACCACAGGTAGGCCGTGGCGGGCAGGATCAAGGCAACGGGGGGAACCTGGAGCATGGCTCGGGTGGGGTCAGCAGCACACTAGGGGGGGTGATTCAACCGCTAGGCCCTGACCAACGGAACGCCCCAGTCCCCTGAACTGGTTGATCGTCCGCGTCCGGCTGCGGCCCCTGGCCGCCCGTGGCACCGCCTAGGCACCCTGGCCGTTCAGGCGAGACGGCAGGCGCGACGCGCCACCGCGGCTCCGTATCCCCGATCTACCGGCCCTTCCTTGGGGCTCAGCTGGCCGTTGCGGCAATCCACGGTGAGCCGTTCCAGCTGGCCGCGCTGATCGCTTAGCCGCAACCGCAGCTGCCACGGATACACGCTGCTGCGTGAAAGGGAATCAGCACACACGGGCCCCACGCAGATCCCCGGAGTGGCCGCTGCGGCCATGGGCCAGCCCAGGCCAACGCTCGGCCAAGCGAGCATCAACCAGAGGACGAAACTCCAGAACAAGTTGGTCACAACTGCCCCAGCGCCATGTCGAGATCGGCCAGGGGGGTGGGCGGCTGGCGGCTGGCGGGCCAGGCTTGCGCCAAGCCAACCGTGCAAGCCGCAACGCTGTCTTGGTGATCCGATGTTGATCCCCTGGCAGCCTGCATCGCCTCCCCAACGAACTCCTGGGTTGGAGTGGCCATGACCATCGCGGCGGACTCATCCTGAACTGAGGCTTGCTCCTGATCCCAAGGCTCAGGTTCCGGGTGAAAGTACTCCCAAATCTGTCGGGCCAGGGCGAGGCCAACGCCAGGTGCCGCCGCGATCTGCTCCGGCGTGGCCAACTGGATCGCATCGACAGAACGAAAGTGGGCGAGCAGCTCTTTGACGCGCTTTGGGCCCAGGCCGGGAATGTCGCTGAGTCTTGAGCGTTTCATCCGTTCACCGCGCTGCTGGCGGTGATACGACACAGCGAAGCGATGGGCTTCGTCGCGCAGGCGACGCAACAGGGCAACCCCAAGCTGATCCGGAGCGGAGTCCAGCGGGGTGCGAGCGCCTGGAACAAACACCTCCTCCCGTTGCTTGGCCAAGGAACAGATCGTGAGTTCGCCGTGGAGGTTCAGCTCACGCAGGGCTTCCATCACCGCCGAAAGCTGGCCCTTGCCGCCATCAATCATCACCACATCAGGCCAGTCGCCCATGCCATCGGTTTGCAGGGCCGAGCCACCTCGCTGGCGCAGTTGCTCGAGGTCAGCACCCTCGGCCTTGGCTTGGGCCCAGCGCCGGAAGCGCCTGCGGATCACCTCGGCCATCGCCATGAAGTCGTCGGAGTGGCCCGCATGGATACTGCTGCTGCGGATGCGGTACTTGCGGTAATGCTGCTTGGCCGGCAGACCATCAATGAACACCACCTGGGAGGCCACGGCGTCGCTGCCTTGGATGTGGCTGATGTCAAACCCTTCGATCCGACGTGGCGGCACGGCCAGATCGAGCAATTGGGCCAGATCCTCTGTGGCCATCTGGTTCTGTTCGCTGGCCCGCTGGGCGCGCTGCAGTTCATAGCTGGCATTGCGCACCACCAACTCGATCAACTCCGCCTTCTGGGAGCGTTGGGGCACCGCCAGCTTCACCCGCCTACCACGCAACTCGCTGAGCCACGACCCGATCAGCTCCTGCTGGGGCAGGGCGACTTGCAGAAGCAGTTCTGGCGGGATCTCCACGCCTTCGACCTGGCTGTAATGCTCCTCGATCACCCGTTGCAGGATCACACCCACAGTCAGGTCAGCGGACGCCGGCGATTCAGCCGACGGTTCGCCAGCTATTGGGCTAGGTTTTGTGCTCGCTGGATCACTCGGGATTTCCTGCGGCGTCTCAGCCATCATCTGATCCGCGGCTTCACTTGCGTTCGCTTGCGTTGCTATCTCGTTCGCGCTGCCATTTTTGGCGTCAGCCATGTAGCCCAACCTGCCGACCAACTTGCCAGCGCGCATCTGGAAGAGCTGTACGGCAGCCACGCGGCCATCGCTGGCCAAGGCGATCACATCTCGGCTGACAGAGCTGTCGCCGACGCTCATTTTCTGATCGGCTGTCAAGGACTCAAGGCCTTGCAGCTGATCGCGCACAGCGGCGGCTTTCTCAAAATCAAGGCGATCGGCATAAGCCTGCATCTGGTTGTTTAGCAAGCTCAACAACTCCTCATTGCGGCCCTGAAACACCATCGCCACCTGGCGCAGAGTTCTGTGATAGTCGTCCGAACTGATCTTCTCCTGGCACACACCCGGACAACGACCGATGTCATAGTTCAGGCATGTGCGATCACGATGCAGCGGCAGCGGGCGTTGGCGCAAGGGGAAGACCCGCTTCACCAGTGCCAGGGTGCGGCGCAGCAAACCCACATCGACGTAGGGACCATAAAAGCGATCGAGCGGCGATCGCAAGCGGCGGCGGCGGGTGATAAAGATACGCGGATAGGCCTCGCTCCAAGTGATACATAAGTAAGGATACTTCTTGTCATCCTTGAGCAGCACGTTAAAGTGAGGCTGGTTCTGCTTGATCAGATTCGATTCGAGCGCCAGGGCTTCGGCTTCGCTATCGGTCACGATCACCTCAATCTCGCAGACCTGCCGCACCATCAAGCGGATGCGAGGGCTATGGCCATGACCGGCACCACTTTGGAAGTAACTGCGCACGCGACTGCGCAGCAGCTTCGCTTTGCCAATATAGAGAATCCGATCCTCCCGGTCGCGCATCAAGTAACAGCCAGGCTCCGCCGGAATCTCCCGCAACCTCGCCTTGAGACGCAGCTCATCAAGCAGGAGGGGCTGCGGGCCTAAATCCGGGGTCGAGCTCGCTGCGGCGTTCATCAACCGCCGTATTGCCAGCCGGTGGCGCTCAGCTCCAGCCCCGCCGCGTCACGATGCAGAACAGCACTCTTCACCTCGGCGACAAAGACGGTGTGGTCACCATGGGCCACCTGGCCCACCAGCACGCATTCCAGCCCCCCCAAGGCGTCGTCGAGCAGGGGCAAGCCAAGGGGACCAAGTTGGTAGGGGGCGGTCTCAAAACGGCCACCCACGGCGCTCTGGGGCTTGAAGAACACAGCCGCGAGATCTTTCTGGTCGGCCGCCAACACATTCAACGAGAAACGTCCGGTGCGCTGGATCATGCCGTTACTGGTGGAATCGGAGCGCACGGCCACGACCACCAGCGGCGGCTCAAAGGAGCCCTGGGTCACCCAACTGGCGGTGAAGCCGTTGACATCCCCTGCCTCGGCAACACCGCAAATGAATAAGCCGTGGGGTATTTTGCGCAGCAGGGTCTTCTTGGCGGCGGCATCAAGGACGCCCGAGGCTGGAGATTCAGTCATGACAAATGGTGGCAGGGAGCCTGCGGCGACGGGGGTGCTGCATCGCGACTTTAAGCAGCTTGTGGCCCCCAAGGTCGGCGGGCGGATCCATAGGCTGGAGCTTTGACCAGGCCGATGCGCGCCCTCTATCCCGGCAGCTTCGACCCCCTCACCTTGGGCCATCTCGACCTGATCGAGAGGGCTTGCCGCCTGTTCGATGCCGTGATCGTCGCTGTGCTGCAGAACCCCACCAAGGTGCCCACGTTCAGTCTTGAGCAGCGTCTCAGCCAGATCCGTCAGGCCACCGCCCACCTCAGCGGCGTGGAGGTGGGCAGTTTCGATGGCCTGACCGTTGACTTCGCCCGGGACCGTGGCGCTGCCGTGATCCTGCGTGGCCTCAGGGCCCTCAGCGACTTTGAGTTCGAGCTGCAGATCGCCCATACCAACACCACTTTGGCGCCCTCAGTCGAGACACTCTTCCTGGCCACGGCGGTGCAGCACAGCTTTCTGAGCAGCTCGGTGGTCAAGCAGGTGGCCCGCTTTGGCGGCGATGTGGCCCACATGGTGCCGGCGGGAGTGGCAGATGACCTCGGGAAGCTCTTTAATCGGGCGATTCCCCATGGCTGACATGTCAGAGCCTCGCATCACCGTCCTCGACCGCCTGGATCAGCTGGAGGACATCGTTCTCGAAGGCAGCCGCATCCCCTTCAGCGGCGGTCGCCTGGTGAACGAGCAGGACGCCATCGAAATGATGGATGCCCTGCGCGAGGCGATCCCGCTTCAGATCACCGAGGCGGAAAAGCTGCTGCGCCAACGGGAAGCCTTATTTGAGAAGGCCAGGTTGCAGGCTGAGGAAATTGTCAACCAGGCGCGTCGTGAACGGGAGCAGTTGATCAACGCCGCGGCGATCCGACACGAAGCGGAGCGCCAGGTTGGCGAGTTGCGCGACCAGGCCCGCCAGCAGTGCGAGGCGATGATCCTGCAGACCCGCCAGCAGGTGGCCCAGACGGAGCAGGAGCATCAATCCCGCATGGCCCAGATGGAACAGCAGTTCGCCGCCCGCCGCCAGCAGCTGGAGCAGGAAGCCCAAAATCGTCGCCAGCAGCTGGAGCAGGAGGCGGCCGAACGCAATCGCCAGCTGGGGGATCAGCACGACCGCAACCGTCAACAAGCCCTGCAGGAACTGGAAGCCATTCGCCAGGAGGGCCAACGTTTGCAACGCGAAAGCCAGAGCGAGGCGGAACGCCTGCACAACGACGCTTTGCAGTTCCGGCAGCAGACCCAGCAGCAGTGTGAGGCCCTGCTGACCAGGAGCCGTCAGGAATCCGCCGCTGTGCAGGAAGGCGCCAATCGCTACGCCGAACAGGTGCTCGGTGAACTCGAGGTGCGACTCAAGGAGCTGAGCCAGGTGGTGCTTGGTGGCCGACGCGAGCTGGTGCGGTTGCAGAACCCAGAAGGACTCGCTGGGATCGCTCCCTCGGCCGATAATGCCAACCCAGACGCTTTTGCTCCCGTCAACCGCGCCCGCCGCGCCGCCGGTCGCTTGCGCCGGGCCGCTTCTCGGGGACTGGCCAGCTGAGGGGTTCGCCTATCGCCAGCCTGGCCAGGCATCATCACCAGCAGGAAAAGCTCCTTGCCGCCATGGCACAACCTTTTCCTGCTGTGGGCCAAGGACAAGGCAGCAAACCCATCTTGCCTGGCCTCACAAATCGTGAGGCCTTTGCCAACACAGCCCTACGCACGCCTCTGGGTGCTCGAAAGCCACGTGCTAGGCAGCTGGGATGCCTCGATTTCAGACATCTCATCTGCGATCAACGGCCACCAGGAGGCCTGATGTCGCAGGCCAGGCTCAGAAGGCCGCTGCGGACAGAGATGAGCACACTCTTGGGGTCTGAACCTGACGCAACAGAGCGCCGATCGTCTGATTGGGTGCCGAAGCTCCGTTGGAAATCGCGCTGAAGTAGCGGGGGCCATCGCTGGTCTGCAGGATGCCGCTGATGGCGCGCACACCGGTGAGGGTGCCTGTCTTGCCAAACACCTGCCCGTCCAAACTGCTGCCTTTGTATAGGTTTCTCAACGTGCCCCGCTGACCCACGATCGCCATCGATCCGACGAACTCGCGGGCGTAAGGATGGTGATCCATTCGCAGCAACAGCGCGGTGAGAAAGCGGCTGGTGAGGCGATTGGAGCGATCGAGCCCACTGCCATCGCGAACTTGCACCCCAGCCATGGGCAAACCCTGCTGGCTTAACCAAACGGTCTGCCGCCGGGCGGCCTCGGCCAGATCCCAGCTGTCTGCCGCCTGGCGCAGCAATACCTCAGCCGTGAAGTTGTGACTCTCGGTGTTGGCCAGGCTCAGCAACCCGTGCATGGTGGTGGAGGGTTCTTCATGCAGCAGTACCGCATCGCCGGGAATCGGCAGGCTGCCGGGCACGAAGCTCAACTGCACAGAGCCGCCTTGACTACGGAAACTGCGTTGCAGCAGCAGCTGCAGGCGGCCGTTGGGATTCATCACCGCGTCATCGATGGCGTTGCTGGTGATCGCCAGGCGCGTGATCGGTGCCCCATAAGCCTGATAGCGATCCCCCACACTCCATCCGGTGGGCCACCAAACCTGGGAGGGCTCCTCGGCGAGCTGAAGCTTCACCAGGCCCGCATCACCGCCGCTACTGCCACCTGAAGAAAGGGCCAACTTGGTGATGCGCTGCAGCTGGGGCAACGCCAGATCCGGGTCACCCTGGCCGGTGAGGCGCAACGTGCCATCGGGGAGCCGCCAGAGGCGGGTGCTGAGCCGATGGTCAGGGCCGAGACGGTCGAGAGCGAAGGCCGTGCTGAGAAGCTTCTGATTCGAAGCCGGCTTGCGCGGTTGGGTGCCGTTGATATCGGCGAGCAGGTGCCCGCCGCTATCGGCAACGGTGAAGCTCCAGGCCCAGGCCTCGCCTCCGATGACCGAGGCAACCCGTTGCTGCAGGGACGGGCAGCTGACCTGACTTTGCAGCTGTGGCAGCCCCACGGGAGGGGGAGCCGGCGGCAGATTGGCCAGCAGCTCGGCCGGGAGCAGTGGCTTGATCGGCGCGATCGCCGGCAGCTGCAGACCGGAGATCCTGGCCTGGATGCCCGGCGACGGATCAACCGGGGGACCAGCCGTGGCATGGGTTGCTGGCGCCTGCAGAGCCGATGCCAGCACCAGCGTCAGGCTCAGGGCAGGCGCCTGGAGCCCGTGGCCTGAGAACTTGTTCATGTCAGGACCCTCCAATCTTGAGATCGGTGACGGTGCCGTTGAAGCGATAGTTCATGCCCTCAAGTTCGACCGGCGCCCCGATCTTGAGCGTCTGATTGCCGAACACGATTCCACCACCATCGGCCACAACCCCTTCACCAACCAGCAGGAAGCGGCCATCGAAGGTGCTGAAGACCTTCTGGTTCGGGTCAGGGGCGCTCACCAGCTTTCCTGCCGGCGTGAGGATCGACAGGCGACGTTCTAGCGGCAGCACCTTGGCCACCCGAACCGAGCCATGGGGCTGGTTGCGGATCACAAGGGATACCTTGCCTTGCTGTTCCGCGCTGCGCCGCAGGGTCTGCGGGTCGGCGCTGGGAATTCCACGCACATCGACCGTGACCGTGACGGACTTCTGCCCGCCGGTGGCGCGGGCGACGGCATTGCTCAGTTTCGGGCTCCAGATCACCCCCACCAGGGCCAGCAACACGGCCGCACCAGCTCCCAGATCGATCAGGCTCCAGGAGCGGCTGGATGGGTCTGAGGCTGCCATGGCGAAACGCGGGTCGGCGCAGTGTAGTTCTGTCCGCCAGGCTGGGCCAGCCCGCTGTGGATCAGCTGCGTAGACCGTCGATGAGCGTGTCCAGGGCTCGCAGATTCGCCCCCAACGCCGCTCCTCCTTGGAGATCCAGGCTTTGCAGTTGCTGCTCCGCGTCGGGGCGCTGCTCGAACTCCGCGCAGGGCCGGAAGCCATCGGGGTCGAGGCGGTACAGCTCCCAGGGGCCAGGATGGGCGCGCCGGAGGGCGCGATCGATCTCCGGGATCAAGGCATAAGCGGCCTGCCACTGGGCGAGGAAGCCACGGCGGCGCTGACGCGCCACGCTGCCCACGCCCACCGCCGCATCAACGAGGGCGGGATTGATCAGCACCGCGGCGCCGCGATGGGCGCCGCAGACCGCTTCCACGTCTTCATATTCCGCCTGGGAGGGGCGTACTAACAGCAGCAGCCCTTCACTGGGCTCTTGCTCCTGGCGGCGACGCTGATCGGCGAAGCTGGCGATGCAGCTCGCCAGCTCAGCCCCGTCCCGTCGCGCCAGCGCCGCGGCTCCCGCGTCCGGAAACAGCAGCCGTAGATCCTTCCCCCCCCTAGGCAGTTGATCCGCCAGGCGCAGGGCCAGCGGCAGGATGCGGAGGCCCTCAAAGCGCAGCTCCAGCGTCCAGCGACCATTGGGGGCCGCCGCCAACGCGGAGGTGAGCGCCGCCAGGGCCTCCGTTTCAGCGGTACGCAAATCGGGGGGCAACATCATCCAGCACCCAGCGAGCAGCGACCCTAGGGCGCAGAGGCCGCGGCTGATGCCACCTCCTCCTGCGCTTCCGCCAAGGCCTGGGGCAGGGTGCTGAGGTGCTCGGGCCGGTTCCAGGAGCCGAGGCTGATGCGCAAGCCGGATCCAGCCACCTCCGGACTGAACCCCATGGCCAGCAACACCGGGCTGGCGGCAAGCCCACGAGGGCCGGAGCAGGCCGAGCCACTGCTGAGCGCGAAGCCGCGACGCGCCATGGCCCGCACCAGCGCTCGGCCGGAGAGGGGCCGACCCGAACGATCGGCCACGATCACGCTGATGTGGTGGGGCAGGCGCCGGTCGCCATCGGTGGGCTCTGGACCCGTCAGTTGAACTCCGGGGAGCCGCAACAACTCGCCCAGCAGCTGATCCCGCAGCGCTTGCAGGGGCTGCTGAACGGGGCCATGACGCAGAGGCACAACCGCTTCGGCCACCGCCGCGGCGAAGCCGGCGACGAGGGGCACGGCTTCCGTGCCGCCACGCCGGCCGCGCTCCTGGCCACCACCGGCGATCAGGGGCCGCAGCTGCTGACCCTGCCGCGCGATGAGTGCGCCGATGCCGCGAGGCCCCTGGAGCTTGTGCGCACAGCAACTGAGCAGATCCACCGGCAAATCGCGGAACTGAAACCAGCGATGCCCAACCGCTTGCACCGCATCCACATGCAGACGCACGCCATGGCGCCGGCAGAGTTCGCCCGCGCTTGCGATCGGCTGCAACGCGCCCACTTCGCTCTGCCCCCAGATCAGCGACACCAGACGTGTCGGGGGGACCAGCAATTCCGCCAACGCTTCCAGCCGCAGCAGGCCGGTTCCATCGACCGGTATCTCGGCGATCTGCCAACCCCGCCGCTCCAGCTCTTGCGCCGCCGCCAGGGTGGCTGGGTGCTCCACCGCCGAGATCAGCAGCCGTCCAGGCGTTTCCGAGGCGGTGCCGCCCAACAGGGCCAGATGGATGGCTTCGGTGGCTCCGGAGCAGAACACCAGCTCCTCGGGGTCGCAACCCAGATCGGCGGCGAGCCGCTGGCGGCTGCGTTCCAGCACCTCCGCCGCCTCCAGACCAGGACCATGGAGGCTGGAGGGATTGGCCCAACCCAGCCGCTGGGCCTCGGCCATGGCCCGGAGCGCCGCCTCGCTGGGAGGGGCGGTCGCACAGGCGTCGACGTAGCCCCTAAGCCCCGCGTGGAAGGCGGCCGTTGAGGAATCAGCTGGCGGGGTTGGTGTTGTCATGGGCGGCGCTACGGGCCTTCGCCCTGGCGTCAAGAGACTGGGTTGCCAGCGCCACCAACTCATCGAGCGAGCGATTGGCCAGCAACGCCTCCACCTGGGCCCGAGCCGCCTGGCTGGAGCAGTCCTCGGGCCGGATGCAGCCCTGGGCGCAGACCACCGCGCAATCGATCCCGGCGGCTTGCGGGGCTGCGGCCGCAGCGGTGAGGTTCGCTGAAGCGACGGGTTCTGAGATGGGCGCGGGCGGAGGGCTGCCGAGAACTGACGCCACCTCGTTCACCGTTGGTGCCTCTGGCGGGATGTCTGAGGAGGGCCACAGGGCGGGCGCCAGCACGCCATCGAAGACCGCCTCGGCAGGACCACTCATCAGCAGGTGCCCCGTGAGGGAATCCCAGTGCACGTCGAGGCTGCCACCGGGCAGATCAAGGCGAGCCTTGGCCTCACAGAGGCCGAGGCGGTGGCACACCACCAGGGTGGCGCAAGCGCCGGTGCCGCAGGCAAGCGTTGGACCGGCGCCCCGCTCCCACACCCGCATGACCAGGTGATCGGGACCCAGTACCTGCACGAAGTGGACGTTGGTGCGGGCCGGAAAGGCGGGATGGGTTTCGAAGGCCGGTCCGAAATGCTCCAGATCGACAGCCCCCACATCGGTGACGGGGATGACCACATGGGGATTGCCCATGCCGGCGGCGGCGACGGCGAAGCGATGGCCGAGCACCTCCAGTTCACCCTCCGGCACGCCATTGCCACCGACGGGCAGGGTGGTTGGGACGGCTTCTGGAGCAAGCAGGGGTTGCCCCATATCCACCCGGATCGTGCCATCGGCCAACAGCTCCGGCACGATCAGCCCGGCGAGAGTCTCCACCATCCAGCGCCGTCCGGGAGCATCGCCGTCGCTGTCGGCTAGGAAACGGGCCAGACAGCGGATGCCATTGCCGCACATCTCCGGTTCGCTGCCATCAGCGTTGAAGATGCGCATGCGCAAATCCCCTTGCCCCTCTGGGGGCAACACCACGATCACACCATCGGCGCCAACCCCGAAGCGTCGGTCGCAGAGCAGCCGGATCCGGCCGCCATCCAGCCGCTCTCCGAGTTCCTCAGCCATTTCTAAGCTCCGGCCGTCCAGCAGCAAGAAATCGTTGCCGAGCCCCTGAATCTTGCTGAATGGGAGCATCCTGCCCTCTGGCTTGAAGTTCCAATCCTATGAAGGAGTACATCGACCGACGCAGCTCCGGTCTCAACACCACCCTGCCCAGCTTCCGCTTTGTCCAGGAGTTGATCCGCTCGGGAAGTGTCGTGAGCCTGATCACCACCACGGGCCAGAGCTATGAAGGCCAGCTCAAGTGGCAAGACGACAACTTTTTTGCCCTTCAGCAGGGCGGTGGTTCCGAGATGGTGTTGATCGGCCGTTCCAGCGTTGCCGTGATCCGCACCCTGGGCTGATCCGCTCGCCTGGTCGACAGCCCACCCTCTGATCACGCCAATCGGGACAGGCCAGACCGGCGTGAACCGCCAAACCCCAGCAGCGTTTCATGGGCCAAGCCAGTCGTTGGCGGTTCTGTGGCACGATCCCCGCACACCTTGACCCAGTTCTGCCGCCCGTGTCGGACCTGCCCCGCTACCAGCCCCAGGCCATCGAACAACGCTGGCAGGCGAGCTGGGAGCGGCTGGAACTGGAGCGAACCCCCGATCTCAGCGAACCGGGAGGGGAACCCTTCTATGCCCTCTCGATGTTTCCCTATCCCTCGGGCAGCTTGCACATGGGGCATGTGCGCAACTACGTCATCACTGACGTCGTTGCCCGAGTTCAGCGGATGCGCGGTCGCCGCGTGCTGCATCCGATGGGCTGGGATGCCTTCGGTCTGCCGGCCGAGAACGCGGCCATCGAGCGCGGCTGTGATCCCGGCGTCTGGACCGAAACCAACATCGCCCAGATGCGCGGCCAGCTTCGCCGCCTCGGGCTTTCGATCGATTGGAACCGGGAGCTGGCCACCTGCCAGCCCAGTTTCTACCGTTGGACCCAGTGGCTGTTTCTGCAGTTTTTCGACGCAGGGCTGGCCTATCGGCGGGAAGCCACGGTGAACTGGGATCCGGTGGACCAGACCGTGCTGGCCAACGAGCAAGTGGACGGCGAAGGCCGGTCGTGGCGATCCGGCGCCGTGGTGGAAAAGCGTCGCCTGCGGCAGTGGTTTCTGGCGATCACGCGCTACGCGGATCAATTGCTTGATGATCTGCCCAGCTTGGCGGGTTGGCCGGAGCGGGTGCGCACCATGCAGGCCAACTGGATTGGGCGTAGTCAGGGCGCCGAGGTCCATTTCCCCCTGGTCGGCAGCACGGCCCAGAGCGCCGACGCCTGCATCACGGTGTTCACCACGCGACCCGACACCCTCTTCGGGGTGTCCTATCTCGTGCTGGCACCGGAACATCCCCTGGTCGATAGCCTGACAACCCCGGCCCAACGGGACGCGGTGGCGGCCTTCCAGGCTTGGCTGAGTGGCCAAAGCGAGCAGGAGCGCACCGCTGAAGATCGCCCAAAACGCGGTGTGGCTCTGGGGGCCTTCGTGCGCCACCCGGTCAGCGGCGAGGAGTTACCGGTGTGGATCGCCGATTATGTGCTAGCCGAGTACGGCAGCGGCGCGGTGATGGGGGTTCCCGCCCACGATCTGCGCGATTTTCAATTCGCCCGCCGCTACGAATTGGCGGTTAAGCCGGTGCTTGTTCCTGAAGGCAGCGATCCCCACAACTTCGATGGTGAGCCGTTCAGCGGCGCCGGTGTGCTGATCAATTCCGGCCCTTATGACGGGTTGAGCAGCGGGGAAGCTCGCAGCCGCATTATCGCCGCAGCTGAGGATGAGGGCTGGGGTGTGGGCAAGGTGGCCTACAAGCTGAGGGATTGGCTGATTTCCCGACAGCGCTATTGGGGCTGCCCCATCCCCGTGGTCCATTGCCCGAGCTGCGGCGTGGTGCCCGTGCCTGAGGCTGATTTACCGGTCCAGCTGCCCCAGCAGGTGAACCTGGTCGGCCGTGGTGGTTCGCCGCTGAACAGCCTGGCTGAGTGGAAAGCGGTGGCCTGCCCCTGCTGTGGCGCTCCAGCCCAGAGAGAAACCGACACGATGGATACCTTCATGTGCTCATCCTGGTATTTCCTGCGCTATTGCGATGCCAGCAATAGCGAACAAGCTTTCAGCCGCGAGCAGGTCGATCGCTGGATGCCAGTGGATCAATACGTGGGGGGGATTGAACATGCGATTCTTCACCTCCTGTACTCCCGCTTCTTCACCAAGGTGCTGCGCGATCGCGGGCTGCTGGGCTTTGATGAGCCTTTTGCACGCCTGCTGACCCAGGGAATGGTGCAGGGAATCACCTACCGCAACCCCACCACGGGCAAGTATGTTTCGCCGGCAGAGATTGGCGACTCTAACGATCCGCGTGATCCGATCAGCGGCGAAATACTTGAGACGAGCTACGATAAAATGTCGAAATCAAAATACAATGGTGTTGATCCAGCGACGGTGATCGATCGCTATGGGGCGGATACGGCGAGAATGTTCATTCTGTTCAAGGCGCCGCCTGAGAAAGATCTCGAGTGGGATGACGCTGATGTGGAAGGGCAATATCGTTTCTTGCAACGGATTTACCGCCTCGTAGACCTAGCCAAGAGCCGTGGTCTGCAGCTACCCGTCTCCGCGCCAACTTCAACTCAGGAGTATCCCGTCGCCAGCAGCGATCAAGAGCGCCAACTGCGCCGCGCCACGCACACAGCGATCGAGGCCATTTCCGCCGACCTTGCTGACGACTATCAGTTCAATACCGCCGTTTCGGAGCTGATGAAACTCAGCAATGCCCTGGGGACGCTCCTGGAACAGGCGTCAGAGCCTGTGGCGCTTGAGGCAGTCCGGGTTCTGCTGCTCTTGCTGGCTCCCTTCGCGCCCCACCTGGCCGATGAGCTCTGGCAACAGCTGGGGGCCAACCCCAACGGTGAGCGCAGCATTCATCTCCAACCTTGGCCGCGTCTGGACCCCACCGCTCTGGTCCGTGACACGGTCACCGTGGTCATCCAAGTGAAAGGCAAGGTGCGGGGCAGTCTTGAGGTTGCCGCCGATCACAATGCCGCCGACCTCGAACAGTTGGCTCTTAACAGTGAGGTGGCCAGCCGATGGCTGGAAGGCAGGCCGCCCAGCCGGGTCATTGTCGTGCCCGGCAAACTGGTGAACTTGGTGCCCTGAAATACAACCCAAGCTGGAGCATTTAGGTTGCCAGGTGGATTTAACCCTCCGATAGGGTGCAACAAGCGCCAACCGCCGGGTGCCTCTGCAGTGCTTGTTGCCGAAGAACAGATGTGCTGTTCGCAGCTGCAACGCGGCTGCAACGTTTATGCAGTCGTCCGCTATGCAGTCGTCCGCCGTTGGAAACGCAGTTGTTCGGGAATAGCCCAATCGCCTTCTACCACATAGCCACGCGAGTTGGCGCAGAGATGGCGCAGGATCCAGAACACGGGTTCAGGGCTCTGCAACTGGAGAGCTGTGGCGATCTCCGTCAAGGCCCGTGCCACGCCGTCCGCCATCAAGTCGTCCAGGTGTTGTTGCACATCAAGCACAGTGGCCGCTGCCTTCTTGCCGGCTTCCACTCCCGGTTGGTGATAGGCGTTGACATTGACCAACTCTCCGTAGAGTCCGACGGCGCGTTCGAACAAGGCAATCAGAGCACCAAGCCGGCGGGCGTCAAAGCAACGCAGCGTAATCGTGAGATTCTGACGCCCACCCTCGCTGAGGGCTGAACGGGTTCCCTGCAAGAAACCCTCTAGGAAGTCACCGGGATTCTCTCCGGCGATTGCCGCAATATCCTGGGGATCTTCGAGAACCTCAATGAAGGTCACAAAGAAGTTATCTAGACCATCGCGCAACTGCTGCACATAGGCATGTTGATCGGTGGAGCCCTTATTGCCGTACACGGCGAGGCCCTGATGGACAACCTCGCCCTGGCGATCAAGTCGCTTACCCAGCGATTCCATCACCAACTGCTGCAGATAGCGACTGAACACCTCCAGGCGATCGCGATAGGGAAGCACAACCATGTCGCGCCGGCCCCGTCCCTCTCCTGCCACGTACCAGGCAGCGGCCAGGAGGGCGGCAGGGTTATCGGTCATGTCGGGTACACGGGTCAGGCCATCCATCGCGGCAGCCCCGTCGAGAAAGGAGCGGATATCCGCGCCGATCAGCACCCCCGGCAGCAGTCCCACGGCGCTGGTGATGCTGGTTCGGCCGCCGACCCAGTCGAACATGTCGAAGCGGGCAAGCCAATGGTCCGCCTCGGCTTGTTGGTCCAGGCGGCTCCCCAGCATGGTCACCGCCACAGCCTGACCAGGCCAGTGACCACCCTGGGCTTCCAGTCGGGCTCGCGCTTGGGTCATGCCCAGATGGGGTTCTGGGGTGCCGCCCGACTTGCTGACCACGATCACCAAGGTGGTGGCCAAACGGGGACCCAGGGCCGCAAAGGTGCGGCTAAAGCCATCCGGGTCGACATTGTCGAGGAAGTGAAAGGGCAGACCTTCCCCGGGGCGCTGTAGGGCGCGAACCATCAGCAGGGGGCCTAGGCCGCTGCCGCCGATGCCGATCCACAACACGTCCGTAAAGGGCAGCCCGCTGGGCGTGCGCGTGGTGCCGTTCAGAATGCCGGTGCCGAAACTGGCGAGGCGGTCCACCTCTTCGCGAATGTGGCCGGCTGTTTGGGGGTCAGGCGCCAGGGAAGGGTCGCGCAGCCAGTAGTGGCCCACTTGCCTCTGCTCATCGGCATTGGCGATACTCCCTGACTCAAGCTCGGCCATCGCCGCGAGGGCACGGCTGAAAGGCTCTCGCAAGGCTTCTAGATCCTGTTGCAGGACGCCCATGCGGCTGATGTCGAGCCAGATCCCCAGGCCGCCGTCGTACCAAAGGAGATGTTGGAAGCGCTGCCACAGAGCGGCAGGGTCGCTTCCTTGAAGCGGTGGGATGGTGTTCATGGCTGCCAGGAGCCTGGGCGTCTCAGAACGCAACGTCAGGGTATCCCGTCGTGGATGGGCGCAGCATCCAACCGTGCGGTGCAGGGACGGCACAGGCTCTGGAGCCCAGGGCTAGACGAACGTCAAGAAACCGTTAACAATGTGAAAGACCTGGTCAGCAGCCTCCACTCGCCATGCGATTCCCCTGGATCCGCGCCATGCGTGCCGGGATTCGCCGCTCGGTCCCGGCCTCACGCCGGTCGCGGCTGCTGGAACGCCGCATTAGGCCATGGACGCAGGCCGCTACCAATCCCAGGGTTTTGCCAGCGCTTTTGGCCCTGGCCTTCGCCCCAACTCTCTCCTCCTGGCTTGCCGCTAGCACGGCTTCGGTGCCCATCCAGCCTGATCCGCTCGCTGACACCGCGAGCGGAAGCCCGGAGATCCGTGGTTTGACATCTGAGGGGCAGCGTCCGGATCCGATCGACTTCAGCGCCGCTGAACTGAGAGAGCTCAATCGCCGCTTCGGCGTCCATGGACCGCAACCGCGCCTGGCCCAGCTGTTCACCGAAGGCCTTGATCAACTGAAGCCCTTGCGTGCCATGACGCTGCGCAGGATCGAAGAGCTGCGGCCGCTGATCCTGAGCGAAAGTCGTCGACGCCGAATCAATCCGATGCTGGTTGCAGCGGTTCTGTTTGATGAAATGCAGCATGCCAAGCCTGGAGAAGATACACCCCTGGCTGTAAAAACCGGCTTGTTCAAAACCCATGGTCCAGCTCAGTTGAGTTTGGAGGAAATGGTGAAACAGGGTCTTTTGTCAGCTGATGCGAGCCGCGAGGAGCAGGAAGAGGCCCGTCTGAGGCTGTTGGACCCCGATCAGAATGTTCGCCTGCTCGTGGGTACTTTCAGCCGGTTTATGCGGGAACTAGACTTACCTGCAGACCATATTCCGATGGCGAGTAGCTCACCCCGCGATGCCAAGATTCTGGCTACTTTGGCCTATCTCCACAACGGCAAGCTTGACTACCCAGGACGCATTCTCCGCTACATGCAAGATCCCGAACTGCATGCGCTGATTTACTCCTCTAGGAGGCCCCAGCCCGAACCGATGATTTAGTTTAAATCTGCCTGATCAATGATTGATGCCCATGTAAAAGACTTCGGCCAGATAGGTGATTTCGCCCACTTAAGGGCACATCGAAGGTCTTATTGGCAGTCATTGCGGCTCGGCGTGAGCACGAATCAACTTGGCCATCCCTTGGCCAGGTCCTGGATCGCGGACATATTGGGCGATTGCTCCGCCTTGGGCAAGGCTTTACGCAGCGGCAACCGCCGCTGATCGGATGGGCCAACCTCAGCCGCGCAGACCGCAGAGCAGGCCAAGAGCCCGGAAACGGAGGGCTAGTTCGCTCCAATCGAGGCTGCGGGGATCGGCTCTCTCACCTCCAAGATCAACGTGACGATGGGTCGTAATGTGTTCGACCGGAATGGCAAATCTGCGCATCCAATCCGCGAGCTCGATCGCCATCGTGTCGTATTGGGCTTGGCTGTAGCCGCTGTGCTCGGCAGCTTCATTCTCGCCATCCTCAGGGGTTTCCAAGCTGAGATGCAGGGCAAAGTTGTTGATCGAACCGCCTACCTTGGGATTGGTGATCACCCATTCGTTATTGAAGGCCGAATAGCCAGCTCCAAATGCCCTCATCCGTGGATCAACCACGCGCACCAATTCACCATCCAACCCAATGAGTGAATGGTAGCTAACCTGATCAGAGTCATCGGCATGGGGCGTGCTAAAGGTGTTCAGCGCCGAACTCAGCCCATAGACTGTCTCGTGCAGCACAATCACCCTTGGGGTCGGGTCAACAGGGGCTCCGAAGGCATCGAGGCGAAAACGTTGACCATAGTTACTGGGATCAATTCGCCGCAGCGGAGCGTTGTCATGGATGCGCGTGCGCAGAGCCAACAGGCGCTGTTGCACGGATCTGTCCAAGCTGGGGCACTGACGCCGCAAGGGCGAGACCCAGCTGCTTTGCCGTGGTGGTGCGGGCGCGACAGCGGGCTCGAGCTCATTGGCCCGCTGGCTGCTCACCTGCAGCATCAGGTCAAGCAAGTTGTTTGAATCCGCTGGGCTCTGCTGTTTCGTCCAGGTGACAGTTCGCAGGTAAGCGGCCCCGGCAAGCGCCAGCAGAACCGCTCCCGCCAAAGACAACAGAAGTGGTCTGGAGTGTTCCATCATGGTTCGGATTCCAGGTTCATCCAGCGCTGGCGACATTGGATCGCCCGCTGGTCGGCTTTGGGATCTGGACTGAGTGTCCAGCGTTCGATCGCCGCCTCCGCCAACCTCAAGATCGAGCGCCGCACGCTGCCATCTCGGCAGAATAGGATCTCCAGCTGCCCATGCATGGGCTTGCCTGATTCGCTCAGCTGGAGATAGTGGTTGACATCATCGCTCCGCCGGATTCGATTGCCGTCGACCGCCAACACTTCATCGCCCACCTGCAGCGCCGCCTGGGCGGCGGGGCCCTGGCGCACAACCCTGCGCAGTCGTACCCCATCTCGGTCGGGAGCTTCAAATCCCCAGCCCGCGTCTGCGATGCTGGCCAGCTGTGGCTGGAGGCGTAGACCGATCTCGATCAAATAACTGTGCAGATCCGGGTCTTCGCTCTCGCCCAGCCAGGCCGGCAGGAGCATGGCCAGATCGGGAGCGACTGAACTGAACGCATCGATCAGATCGGCTTCCTGGTAGCCGCGGCGATGGATCCCAAACCGCTGCCAGAGGGTTTGCAACACTTCGGCAAGGCAGGCGCTGTGGCGACGCAAATGCAAGTCTAGGACCAAGGCAATCACTTGGCCTTTAAGATAGTAGCTAATTTGGCTATCTGCCGACCAGGCATCCTGACGGTAGAGCTTGACCCAGGCTTCCTCGCTGCTTCCTCTGAGGCTTTGCACACAGCGCCCCGGTGTGAGGTAGTAGCGACTGAGATCCGCACCGAGATCTTCCAGCAGCTCAGCCTCGCAACTCAGGCCCGCACAAACAGGCAGCAGCTGATCGTAGTAACTGGTAACACCCTCGGCAAACCAGAGCGTTGGAACGATGCAGGCAGTTGAATAATTGTAAGGAGTCAGTTCAGCTGGACGCAGGCGACGCACATTCCACTGGTGGAGATATTCGTGGGCCACCAGCTGCAGCAGATGTCGTCGCCCCCCAGGTTGCGAGAGCGCCCGACGACCGTACATCAAAACGGATGCACAATCGTGCTCCAATCCACCAAATCCATGGTCCCGCAGATGCAGGATAAAAAGATAGTGCTCGGCTGCCGGTCCAGCCGCCCCCATCAGGCGGCAACAGGCAAGGCACAGCTGGCTGACGTCTGTGAGCCAGCTGCCATCCACCGCTGGCAGATCGCCACCCCAACCCACCCAGCGATGGGGCACACCGGCCACCGTAAAGCTGTGGCAGGGATGGGGACCTACCTCGACAGGGCTATCGACAAGCTGATCGAAATCCCGGACCTGCCAGATGTGATGCCCCACTTCCGGCAGCGGTATAAACGCTTGCCATCCAGCTGGCAGCTCCAGGCTCAACCGCAGCGGGCTCCAGCGATGCTCCGCCACGAGCAGGACCACAGCAGCTAAAGCTAGGAAGCCATGGTCCGCATCAAGATGGCAGGTTCTGACGCTCAGATCGGTGGCTAAGATCGAATAGCGAACAAGCAATCGATCCAGCGAGGGCAGAGTTACATCCCAACTCGCTACCTCTGTGCGTTGCGGTTGCAAACGTTGCCCCTTCTGCTCAACCACCAGTCCTTCCAGATGGCGAACGTAATCGCGAATCAGATAAGAGCCAGGTGTCCAGCTAGGCAGGGAAAGATGGAGATGCTCCGAAACCGGCGTGCACTCAAGCGTCACACCCACAAGATGGCTTGCGGGCTGGCGTAGATCCAGGCTGACCTCCATCGAGTCAGCTGTTGAGCTGAAGACCTCAGACACTGAGGTGAAGGTTGGCCTGCGGAAGCTGGCTGGCCGCATCAACGAGTGCCTGGTGGGCTGCGTAGGCACGGGTGATTTGGCCCAGGAGGGCTTGCAGCCGGTGATGCCTGCTCAGCCGCTGCAGATCTCCGATCAGGGTGAGACGGCCATCACTCTCGCGGCGCCAGCCGATCCAAAGGTCACGCTCCAGATTCAAGGCCACATCCACCTGCACAGACTCCCCAGCAAATCCCGCTAAGGCTTGGCTGGGCAGAGGGGTCAACCCTAGGCTGCGCAGGCTTGCGGCCAGAACCTCCGCATTGCGCAGAACGGTTGGCAGGATGGAAAGATGGGACATGAACGGAAATGCCCGCTTCAGAAAACACTAGCCAGACTCACCCCTCCGTCCAGTGG
>Ga0315903_10004001_pt1 | contig 20009 bp, 15 predicted proteins | sample LakEriMetagenome_7_FD_203524 | JGI IMG/M metagenome (GOLD analysis project Ga0315903, IMG submission 203524) | Freshwater fungal communities from buoy surface, Lake Erie, Ohio, United States - Buoy 2 MA119 | ecosystem: Environmental > Aquatic > Freshwater > Lake | place: USA: Lake Erie, Ohio... | reverse complement strand
CCCGCGATCGTGCTCTCGACGGATCCCCTGACCGAGGTGAGTGTTGCGGGCAGCATTGATCGGCTTCGTGCGGTCGCTGCACCGCTCCTCGTGATCCACGCGAGCGGCGCAGGCAACCGCGGTCTGGCACCAGGCGAGGAGCTCGCGCTCCCTACGGGGCCGAGTGGTCCGCTCTGCACCCCAGTCACCGCGATCGCCGGTCTCGCCATTGTCGAAGCGGTGGCAACAGGGCGCGGACTGAACCCGGACGCACCAGCTGGCTTGACGAAGGTGACGAAGACGCTCTGACCCACGCTGGCGGTCGTGCGCAGGGGGCCTCGCTCGGAACAGTCTGCTGCAGCAGCCCGCAACGCCTTTATCCTCTGCCTGCGGCGGGATGCCCCCATAGAGGGGCCAGCCAGCAAGGAGGGTGCGCATGTCGACGGTGACCTTTGAGGGCGTGACGAAAAGGTACGGCGAGGTCCTCGCCGTGGACAAGCTAGATCTTGAGATCCGAGACGGAGAGTTCATGGTCTTCGTTGGACCGTCGGGCTGCGGCAAAACCACCTCGCTGCGGATGATCGCTGGACTTGAAGACATCACGAGTGGGACGCTAAAGATTGGTGGCGTGGTGGTCAACGATAAAGCGCCGAAGGATCGCGATATTGCCATGGTCTTCCAGAGCTACGCGCTCTACCCACACATGTCTGTGAAGGAGAATCTAGCCTTCGGCCTCAAGCTCCGGAAGATCCCAAAGCCTGAGATTGAGCGACGGGTCAACGAGGCGGCGGAGATCCTGGACCTGGCGAAGCTCCTCGCACGGAAACCGAAGGAGCTCTCCGGTGGTCAGCGTCAACGCGTCGCTCTCGGGCGCGCGCTCGTGCGCGAACCCGCCGTCTTCTTGATGGACGAACCTCTCAGCAACCTGGACGCCAAGCTTCGCGTCCAGACGCGAGCCCAAATCCTTCGACTTCATGCGCGGCTCAAGACGACGGTCGTCTACGTCACCCACGACCAGGTCGAGGCGATGACAATGGGAACAAGGATCGCCGTGATGAACGACGGCCTCCTCCAGCAGGTCGGTACGCCCCATGAGCTCTACGACCTGCCAGTGAACCGATTTGTTGCCGGCTTCATCGGCTCCCCTGCCATGAACCTGCTTGAAGCGAGCGTCAGCGGCTCACGCGTCAGCGCAGGGAACATCACGATCGAGCTGGAGGGGCAACGCGCGAAGGCGCTCGCCGGACACACCCGCGTCACCATTGGGTTCAGGCCCGAGCACCTGCACATTGGTGCAGCGCAGCCGCATGAGGCTCAGCTTGAGCTAGAGGCAGACGTTGTTGAGTATCTCGGCGCTCAAGAACTTCTCCACTGCACGACGGGTGTTGGCGACCTGCTCGCCCTCGTAGATTCTGAGAATGCGACGAAGCGAGGGAGCAAGGTGAAGCTCGCGCTCCCGCTCGAAAAGCTTTACCTCTTCGACGCTGCGAGCGGCGCTGCGATTCGGTGAACGCCCCCTGCAAAGGGGTTCCGGCTGTTGTCAGCGCTTCAGCGCGTTGCGAAGGACGAAGCCGATGTTTGCGGGGCGTTCGGCGAGGCGACGCATGTACCAAGGGAACCAGTACTCCCCGTAGGCAACAAGGCAGCGGACGCGCTCTCCCCGCGCTGCGAGGTGAAGTTGGCGCTGGCTGTTGATCCCGTAAAGCATCGCAAACTCGTAGCGACGCTTCTCAATCCCGTGTTCCGCGACGTGTGCCAAGAGTTGATCTTGAATGTTTGTGTCATGCGTTGCGATGTGCAGCAGGGCACCTGGACGGTCCGCGTCGGGGCGCAGCAGGCGCATGCAGTTCTTAACGAACTGTTCGTTGACAGTGGACTTGTCCGGAAAGGCAACGTCTGCCGGCTCTAGATACGCCCCCTTCACCATCCTGATCTTGGAGCCGAGCGCAGCGAGCGCTTCAAGGTCAGCGTCGGTGCGGTGGAGATACGCTTGGATGGCGATTCCGACATTCTCCGAGTGTGCACGCAGCCGCGTGAAGAGGTCGATCGTCCCCTGTGTGTACAGGGAACCCTCCATGTCAATCCAGAAGAGTGTTCCCTGTGCCTCACACGCCTTCATGATCTTCATGCAGTAGTCAAAGCAGATCTCACGATCCTGGTCGTATCCGAGCTGTGTCGGCTTTATTGAGATCTCTCCGCTGATCCCAGTCTCCTTGATGCGCTCGAGCACCTTCAGGTAGTGCGCGTAGACCTGCTCCGCCTCCGTGAGCTCCGCGAGGTTCTCACCGAGTTTGGTGAAGATCGCGTTGACGCCGCTCGGCTGCAGCCTGACGGCGGCCTCGATTGCATCATCGATCTGCTCACCGGGCATGAACTTGCGCACGGAGAGGCGCACGAACCGAGTGCGCATCGCGCGCTCTCGCAACCACGCGTTAGTAGACGCCCAGAGGAGGAGCCTGCGTGCGAGGTTCATGGGTTGATTATCAGGGTAGGAACACATTCAGGGGGGTGCTTCGCGCGGGGGCGTCTCTGGGCCAAAAGGACCCCTCGGCCACGAGGGAAGCGTGCTCAACCTACGATATTCGCACCGATATGGGCGTATTCCTGCTAATATCGCCCCCTAGCAAGTCTGCGGTGCGGATTCCGCAGCAAAAGGGTGTGATGTATGGCAATCGAACCGCTCAAGATGCTCTTGCCAACCAGCCCAGCCGCTCCTCATCGCGACCTGCCCCCGGTTGGACCAACCGTCCAGATTGACCCTGCTCGGATTGCCGCACTGACAGCTGCCGAATCCGCTCGCCTCGACGCGCGGACCCAAGCCTCTGGGGCCGCCTACGCGCGAGCGGAGAAGACGCTCGTTGGCGGTGTCCCATCCAGCTATCAGCGCCGCGCGCCGTACCCCATCTATCTTGAGCGCGGGCTCGGGCAGTACATCTGGGACGTTGATGGGCACCAGTACCTTGACGTCCACAACGGCGTCGGCAGCATGGTGCAGGGGCACGCGCACCCGATCATCACCGAAGCGGTAGAGCGCCGCATGCGACTCGGGACACACTTCTCCGCCCCAACAGAAGATGCCTACATCGTCGCCGAACTTCTCGCTGCGCGATGGAAGCTCCCGCGCTGGCGCTTCGTCAACTCCGGCTCCGAAGCAACCATGGATGCGATCCGCATTGCACGCGCGCTCACCAAGCGCGACGGCGTCATGAAGATCTTCGGCAGCTATCACGGTCACCATGACTATGTGATGGTCGACATTGGGCTCAACGTCTACGACATGGGTGACCGCGAGAACTATCCATCAATCCCATACGGCAAGGGGATCCCGGATGTCGTCACACAGATGACTGTTGCGGTGCCGTTCAATGACGCCCCAGCACTTGAACGCCGACTTGAGCGACTACAGGCCGAGGGGAAGCTCCCCGCCTGTTTGATCATGGAGGCGGCACTGATGAACTGCGGCGTGATCCTCCCTGAGCCTGGCTACCTTGCTGAAGTGCGCCGCATCACCAAGAAGTATGGCGTGGTTTGGATTGTGGATGAAGTCAAGACTGGACTCACCGTTGCTGCCGGTGGCGCAACGGAACTCTTCGGAATCCAGCCTGACATGGTCTGTCTCGCCAAGGCGCTCGGCGCAGGACTCCCAACCGGTGCGATCGGTGCAACTGATGAGGTGTGGGCGCCAGTGCTCTCTGGAGAGGTGTACATGGTCGGCACCTTCAACGGAAATCCGCTCGTGATGGCGGCGGCACGCGCAAATCTTGAGCGCGTCATGACCCCTGACGCCTATGCACATCTTGGCCGCATCAATGCGCGGCTCCTAGATGGTTCGCAGGGGATCATTGACCGCTACCGACTCGCCGCTTACCCGGCTGGGATCCAATCAAAGGGTGTGATCACCTTTGCGAGTACCAAGGTGGTGGACTACGAGAGCTACAAGTCCGCCCAGCAGAAGGAGCTGATCGACCTGCTCTGGATCTGGAACATGAACCGCGGAATCTTCGGCACGCCAGGTCGTGACGAAGAGTGGACGCTCTCCATCGGCATGACCGATGCCGATGTGGACCACTATCTCGGTGTCTTTGAAGAGTTTGCGAGCGAGCTAACCCGCTAGTTCGCCACTTCTAGTTCGCCCCTTCGCTGCCGAAGGATGCGCACAAGTGCATCGCGTTCGGTCAGTGTGAACCGACGGAGACGCGCGGCATCAACGGCCGGAACCCTACTCGTTGGATCGCCGAGTCGGTCAATCAGTTTGTCCGCCAACTCTAGCATCCCTACGGGGTCACCCCAGAGGCCGAAGGATGCAGCACGGAACCAGTCGCGTGCAAAGGTGACGTCGCTTGCACCGAGCGTCTGGAGCGCATCCGCCAGCAGTGGCTGATACGGCCCAAGAAGTTCGCGCTGCCACGGCCACGCGAATCCGGCAGCGGCCGCAAGAGTGCGCCTCACGCTGCCGTGACCGTTTGGTGCGAGGATCTTCTCCCACGCAGCACGCTTCGCGGGGATACTCGGCTCTGCCGCCGCGGCGCTGAGGAGCGCGCGCTCCCCGCGGTCGCTCGGATCACGTTCCGCCTCAGCCCGCAGTCGCGCCGCGCGTTGTGGGAGTCCGTGTGATGCGCCGCGAATGAGGAGTGTCCAACGGTGATCCTGATCAATCTCCACCCCCTCGAGTGGCGTTTCACCAGCGGCGACCTGCCAACTCTCTTCAATGTCACGCGGCGTGACCGAGGCGAGAACCAAGATGCGCGACCAGACAATCCGTGTCCCTTCGTCCCCACCTCGGGCGAGTCGCGCGCGCGCGACCTCAACGATGCGGCTCCCCCATCGTTCACGTTCGCCATCTGGGAGGTAGCGCAGCAGCAGTGAACCGAGTGTTGACTCCACAATCTGCTGCACGATTGATGCGTCTCGCTCCTCAGGGAGTCGCGCAACGAGGAGCGCCGCGTAGTCGCTCGCGCTAAAGGATCCGTCGCGAACGAGTTCCCACATGGCAGTCCATGTGACCTGGCGGAGGAGTCCGTCGGGGATCTCCTCCAGCCTCTCCGTGGCGAAGCGGATTGTCGCGGCGTCGAGCGCGATCTTTCCAACGGCGAGATCGTCATGGTTTGGGATGACGGCGAGAGGAAGTGGACGACCAGTTGCGCTCGGCACATGTACGCGCTCACCGTCAAGGAGGAGCTCGTGCCCCTCAATCCTGACGCCACTCCGATCCGGATAGATGAGCGCGATGCGCATCAGGTGCTGACGATGCACCGGATCTCCTGAGACAACTTCCTGGCGCACCGAGAGGCTCGCGATGCTCCCTCCAGGGCCCTCCGTCACCTCAGCGGCGAACCGGTTCGGTCCACTCGTCCGAAGCCACTGCGCCGACCAGTCAGCGAGCGGCACGCCGCTCCCCTCCTCGAGTGCGGCGAGGAAGTCGGCAAGGGTTGCGTTCGCGAATGCGTGGCGCTGGAAGTAGAGGCGAAGTCCCGCAGCAAACCCTTCACGACCGAGACGTGCGCCGAGCTGCTTGAGGACTGCGCCCCCCTTTCCGTAGGTGATCCCATCAAAGTTGAGGAAGGTCTGATCGGTATCAAGGACTCTCCCCGCGATCGGATGAGTAGTCGGCGCATCATCCTCTCGCAGCGCCCACGCCTTCAGCTGCACATTGAAGTCACGCCACGCATCAGGGTACGGCGCACCCTCCGTCAGGCAGAGGTACGACACGTAGGTGGCGAATGACTCATTGAGCCAGAGGTCGTCCCACCATCGCATCGTGACGAGGTTGCCGAACCACATGTGCGCGATCTCGTGGAAGACTACCTCTGCAAGATCGGTCACGTCACTCGGTGTTGGAGTGCTACGGAAGACGTATCGCTCGGTGTAGGTGATCAGCCCTACGTTCTCCATAGCCCCCACATTGAACTCTGGACAGAAGACGTGATCCAGCTTGTCGAACGGGTACTCGCGTCCGAAGAGCGCGCCGAAATAGATGAATGCCTGTTCCGTCATCTCATGGAAGCGGTCGTGTTCAAGGTGTGTGGCGAGCGAGCGCCGCGACCAGAGGCCGACAGGGATGGCCTCTGCGCGACCAGGGAGGCGCAGCTCACGTCGCTCGCCGACGAATGCGCCTGCGGTCATTGCGAAGAGGTAGGTGGAGAGTGGCGGCGTCTCAGTAAAGGTGCGTAACGTACGCCCGTCAGCCTCAACGGGTCCGGCGGCTCGTTCGGCGCCGTTCGCCAACACTACCCACTCAGATGGGGCGAGCACCGCAAGCGTGAGTCGCGCCTTGATGTCTGGTTGATCAAAGAGCGGTGCCATGCGGTGCGCCTCGTACGGCTCAAAGTTTGTGTAGATGTATTCGGCGCTATCTTCCGGATCTACGAAGCGGAAGACCCCGTCACCACCCGTATCAAAGGCGTTCTCGTACTCAACCTCAAGCCGATTCTCCGCCCCGCGCTTCAGGAGACCTTGATCAAGGGTGAGTCGATACCCGTTCCAGGCTGGCGTAGCTACGTCACTCCCATTGAGACGCATGGCGTGAATGGTCTGGCCCCGGAAGCAGAGGAAGATCGGGCCTTCCGCTGACTGAGCAAGCGTGAAACGAATGTCGGCGCGCCCCGAGAACGACGTGGATCCAGCGGTGAGCCCGAGTCGGATGGAATAGGCGACGCCACTTACCGCCGCTGCACGTGCTGCGGCCTCCGCCTGCGTGAGGAGGTCTCGCGCCTCTGCCGCTGGACTGCTGATCGTGAGTGGCATGTTGATGAGTCTCCTTATCCGTTCAGCGTCGCTTCGCGCCACGCAGTGAGATCAACTTCGCGCAAGCGCGGCGACTCTGTCAAACCGCTGGCGCGGCCGCGCTTCCCAATTGGCGCGCCGTCAATCTCGTGGAGATCCGCCGTGAAGTCAATCGGCCGCACCCCCGAGATCGCGCTCCCCACCGCATACGTATCAACCGCTGATCCGGCCGCCTTGAACTGCGCAATCCGCTCCACCGTGAGCCCGCCAGAGATCACGATCTTCGCGCTAGTTGCGCCCGCGCCATCAAGCGCGGCTCGCACCTCTGCAACAAGTTCGGGCGTCACGCCACCCAGCTCACTCGCGCGGTCGAGTCGAACGCCACCGAGTCGCTCACCGAGCGCCGCCGCCACGCGCGCCGACTCCTCCGCTTCATCACGGAACGTGTCAACAAGCACGATGCGCGGCACGTGGCTCTCCATGGCGCGATCAAATGCGAGTGCCGCCTCCACCGTGTCACCGTAAATCAGGACGAGTGCATGAGGCATCGTGCCGACTGGAGCGATCCCGTGACGCGCACTCGCCGCTGAGGTGGACGCGCCTTGTGCACCGCCGATCAACGCTGCGTGATCGAGTCGATCCGCAACGTTCGGGTGTACGTGCCGTGCACCGAATGCGATCACTCGGGTCGGTGCCGCCGCATCAACGATGGCGCGCGCGGCGGTCGCCCAGCCGGTGCCGTGCGCCATGGCGCCAAGGTAGGCGGTCTCCAGATGGGCAAAGCTGAGATACGGCGCGCGGATGCGGAGCACCACCTCTTTGGCGCCGATCACGTCGCCATCACGGAGCCCCCAGACGGTTGCTCGGCCGGCCGCCGCCTCTTCACGGAGTGCGACCGCGAGGAGACCCTTCACCTCATCGATACCGCAGAGGGTGGCCCCCTCCTTGCGGCAGAAGGCCTCCATGGTGACGATCGGGTTTCGTCCGTCAATGCGCAGCACCTGCTGCGTACGAAGGAAGTAGACGTCGGCGTTCTCGCCGCTCAAGACGGCTGGGAGGGGGGCTGGGACGGGTCGCGTGGGGCGATCAAGCTCTGGCATCTGCCCAGTGTAGCCGCGCCTCTTGCGGTGATCCGAGCGCGATGCGTTACCCCTCGAGTCGCTCGCCGAGATCTCCTGCACTTACGAGCAGTGGGCGATTCCTTCGTTCACCGCCGGGATCTGGCGGCACCTTCCCGCCAATCCAGATCCACTCCGCCGTTTCGCTGACCAGTGCATCGGCGATGAGGAGCACCCGGGCGAGTGCGTCTCGCACCTGCTCGGGCGTGGCGTCCGCGGCGCGCAGCTCAACACTTAGCGTGGGGCGGCCATCTTCAGCGATCGCAAACTTTGCAAACGGGAAGCGATCATTCCACTGCAAGAGGCGACGATACGCGGCACGAAGGCCGTCGCCGAGCGGTGGTGCAAGGTGTGCCCAGACCATCAGCGCACCACCTGGGCGCGCGTCATGGATCAAGCTAACGCGCAACCCGCGCCGAACGTTCCCGTCCAGTTCAAGGTCCCAGACCGTTGCGTCTTCGCGTCGATGCGGCGCAGCGGTGGTGATACCGAAGGAGGTGAGAAGTGCGGGGATCTCCGCTGCGCTTGGCATGGCCGCGCTAGTCCGCGGGGCAGGCGCCGCCTGGGAGGTACTTCTGGATACAGACATATTTGCCGCCGTTCAACATGGAGAGGTGAAGGTGCGGTCCGGTCACATTTCCCGTTGAGCCAACGAATGCGATCAGCTGTCCTGCGGTGACGTAATCACCTGCGTTGACGCGCCAACGCGGCTCGCTACTCCGCGAACCGTCTCCCACGTGCCCATAGATGCTCACCATGGACTTGCTGTGCGCAATCCAGACCCAGGCAAGTCGGCGCATCCCCTTCCAGACCACGCAGTACGAACAGGTGCCAGCGATCATCACCTTCCCTGTTGCCGCGGCATAGATCGGTGTCCCTGCAGGCGCTGCAATGTCCACACCGTTGTGGAAGTACGGTCGTGACGACGGGCAGCTGCCGCTGCGCGGATAGATCTGCCAGCTGACACATCCGTACTTCTGCGAGATGTACGGACGATACCCATTCTTTGGCTGCACGAATCCGGCCGCAGTGCGCGCGATCGGCCACGTCCACCCACCCTGATAGAGAATGGGGAGCGTTGATCCGAACTGCTGCTTCAGCAGCCGATCAACGATTGACTTCACCTGAGCCTCTTCCGCTTTGAGCGCGGCGACCGCTGCGGCGAGGCGCACCTTGTCGTTGAGCACGCGATCCATCGCCGCCTTCTGTGCGGCGAGCGCCTTCTTCTGTGCCGCGATCGCGGCGGCGAGACGCACCTTCGCCGCTTCCAGCAGCGTCACCTGCTTGTCGAGCGCCGCCTTCTGTGCGGCAGCGGCACGGCGCAACTTCTCAGTCTCGGCCCGATTCTGTCGAACCTGCTCTTCGATCGCGGCGAGGCGTGCCGCATCGCGGGCAATACCGTCTGCAAGAGAGACGTCCGCTTTTCCAAGCGCGGAGAATCCGGCAAGGTCAATCAAGAGGTCGGTGAATGTTTGGCTTGAGAGGAGCGTCCAGAGTGGCGGCGTCTGGTCGACGATGTACGCCTCCCTGATGCGCGCGGCGAGGATCGCCTGCCGTGCGGCAAGGTCGCGCGCTTTCTCCTCCTGTTGGCGTACCAGACGAGAGATCTCCGCATCGAGACGGTTCACCTCGGATTCCAGGGTCTGGAGTTCCCTCTTTGCCTTCTCGACGACCGCAGAGAGTCGAGTGACCTCACTGGTGATGTTGGCGAGCGAGGCGGTGTTCTTTGCGAGCGCGGCGGTAGTTGCCTTCAACTGCGCCTCAAGGTCTTTCTGTTGTGCAATGAGCGCGTTCAGTGCCTTCTGTTGCTGAGCAAGTTGCGCGGCGAGCTCCTTCTGCCGTGCGAGTGCGTCGTCAAGCTGGTCTGCACGAACGGGTGAGACGTTACTGAAGCCGAGGCCAACGACAAGGAGTGGGGCAACGAGAAGCGCAGCAAGGCGCGCTCGCCACGACGTCAGTATTCGGCTCGGAGCAGTGCGGGCTACCATCGCTGCCTCCAGTCGTTCTGGAAGGCAGCGTATCAGCCCTAGCGGCGGACGCCACCCCCCATGGCCAGCTCCACCAGCGTTGGATGCGCGGAGCCCGTTGATCCGCGACCCGCCCACGGCGCTGTTGACCGGCGATATGCGGTCCCCGCAATATCGAGGTGCACCCACGGCACGGTCGTGAATTCGCGCAAGAAGAGGCCGCTGCGAATCAGGGACGCCTCGCGTGTCCCCGAGTTCTGCATGTCAGCCGACCACGTATCCATGTTCTTCATATAGGCATCCGCGAGCGGATACGGCCAGAGAACTTCGCCAGCCCGACGTGCCGCGAGGTGTGCCTCATCCAAGAAGGCAGGGTCGGTCCCGCAGCTTCCCGCAATCTCGCCGCCGAACGCGGAGTACGCAATCCCCGTCAACGTTGCCACGTCTATGAGGTGCGTTGCGCCAAGGTCTCGCTCCGCAAAGTGCAGCGCGTCACCAAGGATGAGGCGCCCCTCTGCGTCGGTGTTTGTGATCTCCACGCGCTTCCCGTTCAGCGCGGTCACCACGTCGCCGGGGCGCGTGGCGTGCCCGGAAGGCATGTTCTCAACACAGGCGGCGACGGCGTGGATGACGCGACCGGGATCGAGTTGAGCAACGGTAGCCGCCGCTTCGAGTACCGCAATCGCGCCATTCTTATCCATCTTCATCTCTTCCATGCCGTCTGCAGGCTTGATGGAGATTCCACCAGTGTCAAAGCAGACGCCCTTGCCAACCATGGCAAGGCGGCGACCGAGCGGATCTTTCGCGCGGGGTGCGCCGCCAGAGAGGACGACCATGCACGGAGGGTTCTCTGAACCGCGTCCGACCGCCATCAGCATGCCAGCGCCCATGCGCTCAAGTTCACGTGCGCCAATGATTCGCGCGCGAAGCCCGACGGCACGTGCGCGGTCGCGCGCCTCCTCTGCAATACCGAGCGGCGGCATCTCATTCGCCGGACGGTTCGCCCAGCGCTTCGTTCGGACCGTGCCATCGGCGATGATCTCGGAGCGCCGTACCGCCGCCTTCGCCGCCGTTAGATCACTCCCTGTTGGGAGGAGGATTTCCACGCTCTCAAGTGGCGCAGGAAACGCATCGACCTGACTCTTCCCATCTAGGCCTTCATGAAATGATCCTTCAATCACACCGCGAACAATCAACTCAACGGCGAGCACTGCGGCGTCAAGCTTCAGCTTCGACGATGCGTGGATCCCTTCACCGAACGACGCACCACCGTTTGCGCGAAGTGCCGGAGAGGTCCCTTTTAGTGCCGCAACGATCGGTGCGGCATCAATGACGAGCCGACGGATGTTTCGCCCTGCGAGTTTGCGTGTGACCGCCGCCGCCCAGCGAACGATCGCCTGACGGTCGAGGCTCTCCGCGCTGCCGAGGCCGGCGAAGAGCAGCTGGTCGGCGGGGAGGGTTCCGGCTGGAGATGAAGAGAAGTGGAAGCGCGTCGCGCTCCCCTCCCCAACGGCACGAAGCGCCGTGAGTTGGCCGCCACTGCGGCGATCAATCTCTGTGGTGTGTGCCGACTGGCCCTTCTCTTTGATTAGCGGGGCTGCGAGCACTCCGCCGCGCCCCTTTGCTCCGCTGAATCCGCTTGCGCTGACGTTGAATCGCATAGATCCCCCTCGCTACTGCTGGGAGATCTTGCGGCGCAGGTAGCTGAGCCGACCCCCCATATCTCGCGGAACGAAACCGAGCTCGCGCTCAACGGCGTCCGTTGCCCCGATGTTATCTAGTGCCAACTGTCGCAACTGGTCTGTTGCGACAGGGAATGGCAGCCGGATCGCTTCGGAGATTCCCGCGACAAGGCTGATCAGTGGCACTGGCATTGGGATCACGATGCGCCGCTTGCCGAGTGCGCGCGCCACCTCCTGGGTGATCTCGGTGTAGGTCCAGTAGCGAGGACCACCGAGTTCATAGGAGCGACGAACGCTCGTTGGATCGCCAAGTACCTGCACGACCGCACGCGCCACGTCACCCACCCAAACCGGCTGGAAGCGACTCTTCCCGTTCCCAGGGACCGGAACTGCGGGGGCTGGAATCTTGACGAGCGCTGCAACAATATTGAAGAAACCGTCGCGCTCACCCCAGATGAGGCTCGGCTTGAGGATTGTCCAGTCGAGCGACGACTCGCGAACGGCGCGCTCCGCACGTGCCTTTGACTTCGCGTAGTGAAGCTCCTCTCGATCCTGGACGCCGAGTGCGCCGAGATGCACGAAGCGCTTGACTCCAGCAGCGGAAGCGGCTGCGATCAGCGACTCAGTCCCAGCCGTATTGACGCGCAAGAGGTCAGCGCCTTTGTTCCAGTCGCGCGCGAGCGCCACAAGGTGCACGACGGCGTCGCAACCAGCGAGGGCGGCGGGGAGTGTTGCTGGATCCGTGACGTCACCGATGCGTGTCGTCAGGCGCGCCGCATGGGCGACGTTGCGTTGAGTGATCGCCGCCGCAGCACGCGGCGTTCGCGCGAGTGCCACGACCTCATGGCCAGCCTCCAGAAGTGCAGGGAGAACGTGACTCCCGACAAAGCCCGACCCACCCGTAAGAAAGATTCGCGCCATTTCTACCCCCTCCTCCTGCTCGCCCAAACTCTATGATGCGGCGATGAACGCCGCTCTCTTCGCTGGCATCTTCGCAGGCTTCGCAGTCGCGGTCCCCGTGGGTGTGATCGCGGTGCTCATTATTGAGGCGGGGATGGCGGGGGGGCTTCGCCGCGGACTCGCCGCGGGGGCGGGGGCCGCCACCGTGGACCTGACCTACTGCGTGACGGCCCTCTTTATTGGCGGTGTGCTCAGTCAGATCCTCGCCAGCGTCCTCCTCCCGCTTCAGGTCCTCTCAGGGGTCGTCTTGATTTCGATCGGCGTGCGCGGTCTCTACGCGCTCTGGCGGGGGCGCCGTGGTGAGGTTGCAAACCCAAACGATCCCCGCGTCCGCGGGAGCGCGGTGCAACTCTATCTGCGCTTTATTGTGCTCACCGCGTTGAACCCCGCAACGGTGCTCTACTTTCTTGCACTCGCGGTGGGGCTCCCGGGAATCGGGAGTGATCCGCTGCTTGCAGTGGCGTTCACCGTTGGCGCTGCGGGGGCGAGCCTCTCGTGGCAGCTGCTGCTCGGCGCAATCGGTGCAGCGGCGGGGCGACTACTGCCAGAACGCGCGGTCGCTGTGACGCGCATCATTGGTCAGGTGCTGATTATTGGGTTTGGTACGAACATCGCTACAACAGCGCTCCACAGCGTCGCGTAAGTTGCCGCGAGTGACGTCTAGCCAATCACCACGTTGCGCTCCGCAGCTAGATCACTGCGTAGTGGACGATCAATGAGCACTCGGATGCGATAGCGCAGCGAGAGTTGTTCACCGTCAAACACGGGGGGTGCATCACTCGGAATTTGAAAGGTGACGAGACTCCCCTTCGCGAGGTCACCAGTCTGCAACTCTGCTACGGCGATGCGCACTGGCGGCGCCATCTTCAGGTCGGCATACAGTTCCACGCGTGCACCGCGGCCACCGGATGCACTCGGCCAGCGAACGTTGACCTGCAAGGCACTGCCTGGAGCGATAGGGGGCGCTGGTTCAACATCCATGGATACTTCACCCTCGGACCAGGCGCCCATCATCGCCGATGGGCCGAGCGAGATCACACCCGATCGCAAGAGGTCTGGATTCTGCGCAACGTTAATCACTGCTGCCACGCGCTCGTCAGCACCTGCGGCGATATCCCACTCCACCTGTAATGTCCACACCACCATGTAGACACCGAGATGCATGGAGGGTGCTCCAAGCCTTGGAGCGGGCGCAAGGATCTTGAGGTCAATCTCGTCGTTTGGAGCCAGCGTCGCCGGCACGGCGATCTCCATCAGCGGCACGTTAGCGATCTCGGTGGCGAGCACCTCAATCCAGGTCGTGGTGTGTTCCTGATCGCCGACCTTCTCCGTCAGCGATTGCGTGACCTCGCGCACCAGGTGTCCCTTTACAGAGACGCGCGTTCCCCGCGACTTGATCTCCTTGACCGCACGCACGCGGAGGCGGGCGTGAATCTCACCACCGACGACGCTCCCTGGTGTCACCTCAATTGAGCCTGAGAGTGCGTCGGTGCAGGGCGTCAGGAGCTCAGCCGCGGTCAGGAATGCCAGTGGGTGCGCGCCGTCGCGTGCCGCAAGCGTCTCGCCGTTCAGGCGATCAAGGGGCGCTGGGAGCGACCCCGTCTTCCCTGCGTGGTGCTCCTTACCCGCTACGCGCCAGAGGTCAAGAAAGCTGTTAGCCACGTGCAGCACCATTCGCAGCAACTACAGCAAGGATGCCCGCCATCTCCGCCGCATCGCGCGCGACCCAGGTTGGCCGTTGCGCCGCTGGTAGGTCGTTGATCTGTAAGGCGCCAACACCCGCACCAACGCCCGTCATCAGGAGAATGGATCGACACCCCGCCGCGTTTGCCGCAGCGATGTCGGTCGCAGGAGAGTCGCCGATCATGATTGCGTCGTGAATGTCGCTCCCGTCGAGCGCCGCCGCCTGCAGCAGCAGGTCGGGCGCAGGCTTGCCGATCGCCGTCGCGCGCACACCGGTCGCCGCCTCGAGTGCCGCCACGGCTGCGCCCGTGCCTGGCACGAGGCGACCAGGATCTGGATAGTTGGCGTCGCGATTTGGCACGATCAGCGGGGCACCGGCGCGCACAGCGTCGGCAGCGACGGCAAGGTCGTGCCAATCGGACTCGCGATCGAGGCCCACCGTCACCGCATCAACCCCCCAGGCGGTGAGCGACTCTGGTCCATCGAACTCGGCGGTGCGGCAGGCGTCAAGCCCAGCCTCACGCAACTCGGCCACGAAGCCCGCTGCCCCGTAGACCAAGACGTGGTGATACCCCTCATCGACAAAACGCTGCGCCACGGCTGAGACTGCGGTGATGATGCCGTGCGTTGAGAGCGGCGCGCCGCACGCCTCAATCCGTGAGCGATACTCAACACGGCGAAGGAAGCTGTTGTTGGTGACATAGATCACGCGGTCACCCGCAACAACACGCTCGGTGAGGAGCGAGCCAACGCCAGGGACCGGCTCACTGCCCCGGTAGAGGACGCCGTCAAGGTCAACGCAGAGGAGCATGAAGAGATGGTAGACCAGGAGTGGAAGCTGCTCGCCCGAGCGGAGCGCGTCTTGGTTGACGGCAACAACCTTGTTGGCGGCTGGGATGAGGTGCGACTGCGCGCGTACGAGTCTGCGATCCACCGTTCGCTCCCGCAGAACGCCAAACTCGAAGTCTTTCGCGATGGCGGCGGGCGCTCTGCTGACGATCGAATCATTGAGGCGGTGGGTCGTCCAGAGTTGAGTCGTGCTGACCGCATCATTGTGGTCACCGATGACCGCGAGCTGCGCGATCGCGCGCGTCGCCTCGGCGCATCCACGATCACCGCGCGATACTTCCGCGATCGCATCAGCGGGAACACCATCACCCCAACCTCCACCCGCGCAACAGGAGGGTTTGGCCGGGGTGCCGCGCGTCCAGCCAAGTCGTTTGAGGGTGAGGCGGGGAAGGACGAGGGGCCGGAAGAGCGACGCTGGCAGCCTGGGCGTGGGGCAACGAAGAAGCGTGGCCCGTCGGCGCGTCCACCACGTGAACGCTAGAATCAGCAGATGATTGATGAACTGCTAAAACTCCTCGCGCTCATCATCACCCCCGACTGGGGGGCGCTGATCGTCCTCCTCCCGCTCTTCATTGCTCCCCTCGTCCTCCTCTGGTTCTTCGCCACGGGTGGTGGCTGGAGCCTGGTTGCCCTCACCAAACGCCGAGCACAACTTACGTACGCCGACGCCACCCCGACCCCTCCGCAGCGTGACGCTGAAGGGCGGCCGCTCTACCCGGCTGGTCGACCGTATGACGCCCGCGCCGCGGCCCTCTACCCAGTGGGGGCGACACGCTCAATCACGGGTGAGCCCCTCCTCCTCGCATGCCCCGGCTGTAGCGCCGTGCGCCTCGCCGAGATGACGAGCTGCAGCGCCTGCGGCATGGAGATTCGGGTGCGCCCCCGCGTCCAGATTGAACGCCCCGCCGGCCCGCCACCTGGCGGCGCGGCTCGCGCGTAAGGGTGGAGACCCTCTCGTTCTATCTCACAGTAGTCGGCGGTATCGCACTGGTTGCCGCCTTCGCACTGCTCATCACACACCTCGCACTGCTCGTTTCAAATGATCGCGCGCTGCGCGCACCGCTGAGCTCATCGCTCGCGTCAACCACTGCGATTAGCGGATCACTCGGACGGGCGCTGAGCGGTGGTGAGGCAGAAGAGTCTGATCGTCGCAGTTTCGCCGGCGATGCAGGCGGTGCTCTCCTCACCGTCGGAACGTTTGCAATTGGCGCGTCGCTCCTACTCCGCGCGCTGATCGTCGGGCGCGGACCTTGGGGGAACCTCTACGAGTTCAGCATCGCGTTCGCGTTCGGCATCTGCGCCGCCACAATCTACTTTGATCGCCGTGGAAGACTGCGCGCACTCGGCGTCATTGCAATCGGCCTTGCACTCGGACTCCTCGCCTACGCCGCCACACTCCCCAACGAAGTGACGGAGCTAGTCCCTGCTCTTCAGCACCCGCTCTTACTGACGATCCATGTTGGACTCGCCATGTTGAGCTACGGAATCTTCGCCTTTGCCTTTGCCGCGGGCGTTGCGCATCTGATGCAGGGCGATGAGGATCGCTTCCGCTGGCTCCCATCTGCAAAGCGACTCGACCAGATTGCGTTTCAGGCGGTCAGCATTGGCTTCCCCCTCTTCGCTGGCATGCTGATTCTCGGTTCGGTCTGGGCGTCAATCGCCTGGAGCCGCTTCTGGGGCTGGGACCCGAAGGAGACCGCCGCCCTCGCCACCTGGCTCATCTACGCCGTCTACCTACACGCGCGAAGCCAGCGCGGCTGGCAGGGTCGACCCGCCGCCCTCCTCTTGGTGATCGGCTTCTTGGCCGTCCTGGTCACCTACTCAGGGAACCTCTGGTTCAGTGGCCTGCACACCTATTCCGGCCTCCCGACCCCGTAGGCTCGCTCCAAAGCCACAGCTCCTCTTCGGGCTCGAAGTCGGCTGAGACAGGCTCAGAGCGGCCGTTTTGTAACAAACACGCTCAGGGGCCTGTGACACAACATATGCTGTAACGAACCTGGTACACCCCACCATATGTTGTGGTTTAGGGGTTGACGCCGCGACGCTGGGGGCATACGATGCGCCTCCGCACTGCAAACAGCGCGAATACCCGTACGCCCAGCCGTTGGTTGGGGTGACGGGAGGGAGGGGCCCGTTGCCGGGCCAGAAGAGGGAGCGAACCATGGCCGGTTTGGTGGACGCAACGAAGGCAAGCGCGAAGATCAGCGCTGGGAAGAAACCAGCAGCACTTCCACTTGCACCGTTGAGCTTTGATGGCAAGGGTGTCAAGGGACTCGCCTGGCCACGACGTTGGACCACCGCTGGTATTCACCCCTATGACGAAATTGCATGGGAGACGCGCACCGCGTCGATCGGCAACGAGAGCGGCAAGAGCGTATTCGAACAGAAGGACGTTGAGGTTCCCGCCTCCTGGTCGCAGCTCGCCACAAACGTTGTTGTCTCCAAGTACTTCCGCGGCCATGTTGGAAGTCCAGAGCGAGAGACAAGCGTTCGCCAGCTGATCGGTCGAGTCACTGGTCAGATTGATGCGTGGGCGGAGCAGCAGCACTACTTCAAGTCAGAAGAGGATCGTGCCGCGTTCATTGCAGAGCTGACGCACCTGCTTGTCAATCAGAAGATGGCGTTCAACTCGCCAGTCTGGTTCAACGTTGGTGTTGAGGCGCGACCACAATGCTCCGCATGCTTCATCAACGGCGTACAGGACTCCATGTCTTCCATCATGGATCTCGCCAAGACTGAGGCGATGCTCTTCAAGTTCGGATCCGGCGCAGGTTCCAACCTTTCGCCAATCCGAAGCGCCAAGGAGAAGATGAGTGGCGGCGGCACCGCATCTGGTCCCGTCTCGTTCATGAAGGGCTTCGACGCCTTCGCGGGCGTCGTGAAGTCGGGTGGTAAGACCCGACGCGCCGCAAAGATGGTGATCCTTGACGTGCAGCACCCTGACGTTGTGGAGTTCATTGACTCCAAGGTGAACGAAGAGAAGAAGGCGTGGGCACTCATTGAGGCCGGCTATGACGCCAGCTTCACGGGCGAAGCGTATGGTTCCATCTTCTTCCAGAACGGCAACCACTCGGTGCGCGTGAACGACGAGTTCATGCAGGCAGTTGAGTCCGACGGCACGTGGCAGACACGCGCCGTTGTAAGCGGCGAGCCAGTGGAGACGCTGAAGGCACGTGACGTCTTCCGCAAGATGGCGGAGGCGGCATGGGTCTGCGGTGACCCAGGGATTCAGTACGACACCGCCATTAATGACTGGCACACCTCCTCCAACTCGGACCGCATTTATGCGTCGAATCCGTGCTCGGAGTACATGTTCTTGAACGACACGGCATGCAACCTGGCCTCACTGAACTTGATGAAGTTCGTGCGCGAGGACGGCGAGTTTGACGTGGAGTCTTTCAAGTACGCCTCGCGACTGACGCTGTTGGCGCAGGAGATCCTCGTGGACAACTCCTCCTACCCAACGCCGATGATCGACGAGAACAGCCACCGCTTCCGACCGCTCGGGCTTGGCTACGCCAACCTCGGCGCGCTCTTGATGAGCCGTGGCCTGGCGTACGACTCGGACGAGGGGCGCGCCTACGCGGGAGCGATCACGTCAATCATGACCGGAGAGGCCTACGTGCAGTCAGCCGAGACGGCGGCGGCACACGGCGGACCGTTCATTGACTACAAGAAGAACGAGAAGCCGTTCCTCCGTGTGATCGGCAAGCACCGAGACGCCTCGTACAAGATTCCAACGGCGACCCTGCCGAAGGATCTCGCCAAGGCGGCAACGGATGCGTGGGATCGCGCACTGGAGCTCGGCACGGCGCACGGGTATCGCAACGCCCAGGTGAGCGTGCTCGCCCCTACCGGGACGATCGCCTTCATGATGGATTGCGACACCACGGGCATCGAGCCAGACATCGCACTGATCAAGTACAAGAAGCTTGTTGGTGAAGGCTTCCTCAAGATCGTCAACCAGACGGTCCCAGAGGCGCTGACCAAGCTCGGCTACAGCGCTGAGCAGGTTGCTGCAATCCTCAAGTACATCGATGAGCAGGAGACGATTGAGGGGGCACCGGGCCTTAAGGACGAGCACCTCTCGGTCTTTGATTGCGCGTTCAAGGCGAAGAATGGTCAGCGCTCCATCCATTACATGGGCCACGTGCGCATGATGGCGGCGGCACAGCCGTTCCTCTCCGGCGCAATCTCCAAGACGGTGAACATGCCAGAGGCTGCCACCGCCGCGGAGATTGAGAGCGTCTACCTGGAAGGGTGGAAGCTTGGGCTGAAGGCGATCGCGATCTATCGCGATGGTTCGAAGCGCTCCCAGCCACTCAACACCAGCAAGAAGAAGGACGAGCCTGTTGCAAGCAGCAACGTGCTCGCCGGTACGGGTGTCACCCGCCGACGTCTCCCAGTGGAGCGCACGGCGATCACACACCGCTTCGACATTGGTGGGCAGGAGGGCTACCTCACCGTTGGTCTCTACGAAGATGGCCAGCCGGGCGAGATCTTCCTGAAGATGGCGAAGGAGGGCTCCACGGTCAGCGGACTGGTGGACACCTTCGCCACCACCGTCAGCGTTGCACTGCAGTACGGCGTGCCGCTGCGAGACCTTGTGAACAAGTTTGCGCACGTGCGCTTCGAGCCGAGCGGCTTCACCGGAAACGCGGAGATCCCGATCGCGAAGTCGATCGTGGACTACGTCTTCCGCTACTTGGGAAGCCGCTTCCTCCCAGAGTCTGATCGCGCGGCGCTCGGCCTCCAGGAGCGAGCAGACGGTGGGCCAGTGCTCGGCTCACTTCCCTCCACGGTGCGCGTTGGCGCAGCGGCGGAGTCATGCGGACCAGACTGCACCTGCGGTAAGGGTGGAGGTACGGCATCCGCCACAACCTCCGCACCGGTTGAGCTGAAGGCTGCGGCACCCGCCAAGGCGGCACCCGCCAAGGCGGCAGCGCCAGCGGCGAGCGGTGCTGGCCAGGTCCTCGCAAGTGCAGGACTCGGCTTCCAGAACCAGTCGGATGCACCGAGCTGCCCAGAGTGCGGCGCGATCATGGTGC
>Ga0315903_10003999_pt1 | contig 20010 bp, 12 predicted proteins | sample LakEriMetagenome_7_FD_203524 | JGI IMG/M metagenome (GOLD analysis project Ga0315903, IMG submission 203524) | Freshwater fungal communities from buoy surface, Lake Erie, Ohio, United States - Buoy 2 MA119 | ecosystem: Environmental > Aquatic > Freshwater > Lake | place: USA: Lake Erie, Ohio... | reverse complement strand
TAACCGCTAATTGTGACATCTTCTGCCGCAAATGTCGTTGCTAAGTTTTCAGCGGAAAAGGAATCGACGATTGAACTGACACTCAAAGTTCCAACAACTGGCTTTTGGACTTTTCTAGTCTTAGGATGATTGCTGCCAAAGCCATATAATGGTTTTCTTTCTATCGGAATAGAGAGCGCCATTGACTGAAAGTTCTCCAAGTCAAATCCGAATCTCAATGCACTGGCTGCATAAGTTGGGGTTGCCGATATTTGGCAATCTTGATACGAGCATCCACTATCAAATACTTTAGCAAATCCAGTTAAATTTCTTGATGATCTTGAGTTATCTAAAAATACCAAGCCAAATCGTTTGTTTGTTTGAGCAATCTGGCCCTTGTCAAATGTATTAACGGCTGGCAAAAATGTACTTGTTGAATAATTTTGAACGCTAGCATTTGCAGCTTGAAAAGAGCATGATACGGTGGCTAGCTGATTAACGGCCACGCTAATTTCATAATTGACCATGTATGCATTACCTATGCCTAGAACATTATAATTACTCGCTGTTGTTGATGCGTTAGCATCTCTTGTTTCATCCTGAGCGATTAAAACATAAAAGTTTCTATCCCCAGTTGAGGAAAAAATAGCTTGCATTGGATTTGCGGCTTGATTCTGCACAAAATCAAATCCAAGATATTTTTCATTCCACCCATCATTCAAAAGATAAGAAACATTAAAATCAACATCTGGGGCTAACTGACTTTGCCTTGAAGCGAAACTGCCACTACCAATTTGCTTTAATGCTTGGCGCTCTACATTAAATGAAAAATCATAACCTTGAACGAAGTCGATACGAGAAATATATTGGCCCGTATTCTTTGTTTGGTCGAAGGCTCCCTCTGAGCCTACGAACATCATTTCCATTTCATACGAGATTGCTCTAGGCATTAGTAAACCCTCCTTATTCCGATTGGATCTTCCACTAAAGTCACTGACACATCATTTACATTTTTATAAACAAAAGTATGCTGCCATTCTGGGGCAAAAAAGTACTTAAATTGATTATATATTTTTGGCAATTTATATTGAAACTTTCTATATCCTTGCCTACCTATTAAGAAATGTAGCAAGCATCTTGTCTCTGCATCTGATATTCCTTTAAAGTCTAATTTAAAATTCTTTAAGACATTTGCATGAGATCCGAAATTTGTTCGCTTTGCAAAAGAATACGGGAATTCAGTTTTTAAAACTGATGTTTCTTTAGTGAGTTGCGTTGTATATGTAGGCTGAAAATCCAACTCTCTTGTCCATTTGCCATTTGTTATTGGTGACGCGCTAGTATGATCTCCTGTGCAATAATAAAAAGAATCATATAAATTTGCGGTGTTACCAACAGTATATTTAACTACGTCGTACTTTTTGTAAGCAACGGCAGCAGAAGACCAGTCTCCTTTTAAATTAGAGCCAGTAAGAAATGGATTATCCCAAGCTAAAATTGGAGAAGCTTGATCGCTATGTAATCTTACTGATAGTGAAAATATATCATTTTCAACAAACTGATTGTCAATTGATGAAACAAATAAGTTTATTGGTTTGTAAATTTGTGCTGGATCAGTATACTGGAAAAAACCTGTACCTTGTAAGTTTTCAAAAAACCCAGCAATTTGCCGCGCCTCTTCTTGCTTTCTATTTTCAAATGGCATTGTGATCTCCATTTGCAAATGATTAAGACCTTTTGGCATACTATAAATATAATTATCAACGGTATTGTACAACGCTAGTTCAGAAGAAAATGAAACTGTGGCTCCATACGACGGATTGTAAACCAAAGTCGCTGGGATATTGGTGCCAGTTACATTTTGATCTCTGTCGTAAAAAAATGACATTATAAAAATCCTTGATAATTAAGAGTCATCGTCAAATCATCTGTGGCTGAACTATTAATAGATTCGCTTATTAATTCCATGTTTGCCATAGTGAAAGTTGCTAATGTGCCTACAGTTATAGTAATATTTTTTTTATTCGAATCAATAATATAATCAAATAATTTTTTAGATTGATAATCGTCAACTCCAACCGTAAATTGGGTGTTTACTTTAAATGGCCTAATTGTCACAACATCCACCGCACCACTGCCAGTAACATGATAAAAAGCTTGTCTGGCACATTCTAGGTTATATGTAAAAGATTCTATTCTATTTGTGATTGCGCCGTCGCAATCCACTGAAATGTCAGCTGGACGTATAGTTTTTAATATACCAGTTTGTGAAGCTGAACTTTGAGATAAAGCATTTCCAATGTCTCCATATATTCCAAAATCTGCATTTAATGTTGGAAAGTTGCCAACCGCGCATGAAACTGAATAAGAATTTAAATACGCTTGTCTGAAGCTATAATTTAAATTATTATAAAATATTCCTCCGCTAATCGGAGACAGTCCAGTCATGTTCAATAAAAAATCATTTGGCGAAAGATATTTTTGAACGCTTAACGAGTTTTGCGGTGGACCAGAAGTTGCGGTTCTGAATCTTCTATGGCCTAAAACGCTGATATGATCAACTGGCAGTTGATAACCAAAATTTACATCTGAGACCCCGTATATTTTAAGGCCGCTAAGATATAAACTATTTTCATAATTCGAAATTGATGAATTCATGTTATGTTCTTAGCATGCCGCCAACACGCTTTTGAGAAGCGATTTCTTCGACGACTAAAGCTCTAACTTGATCGCCCAATCTCTTGTAATCAACACCATCCTGCTTTGAATTACCTTCAACTGATGTTTGTGCCATGCCATTTTGAGCAACATTAATATTAATACTTACATTGGCAGACGAAGCGCCGCTTTCAAGCTTGTTGGATATTTTATCTACCTTGTCGGCCATTGATTCGCCGCTAACCATGCCGCCGTCAGCAAACCTTGGAGCAGAACCACGATTGATAGAATCTAAAAATTGTTTACCGTATTTTCTTGTCGTCTCCTTATTCAGAACATATTCACCGCCCATTAATAAAGCAGGGATATCATCAACTGTGCCGCCTGATGCATAACGGCGAATTAAACCTCCATAAGCATTACCTAAACCAGATCTGAGCGCTAATGCCGGTGGAGCGCCAGCCCTTTCCATACCAACTCTAGTATTTGGTCCCGGAGGAACTAATTTACTAGAACCATAAGAAATTGCAGCAGAGAGTATTGTTCCAACAACTTGTTGCTGAAGTGCTTTTCTTTGCTGTGTTCTATAAGCTTCTCTTTCTTTAACTATATTTAAAGCCTGCTCTTGCGCGGATTTAATTTCTTGATTTATTGTATCTTCATTTAATAATCCAAATCTAGATAATCTTTGACTTTGATCTTCAAGATTAATAAATGCAGATCCAGCTGTTCCAGCTAAAATATCAGTTATTCCAGAAGTTGTAGTTTGATTTGCGAAAGCAGTCAGATCACGATAGCCGCCAATTGCTGATCCGCCCCTAACGCCAGGAAGAAAAATTCCGCCATCAGCCATTCCAATTTCCATACCAGAATTCATTTTATCAAACATATCTTTACCATATTTTTTCACAGCGGATTTTCTTATTACATACTCGCCGTTCATTAACATTGCTGGAACATCATCTCTATATCCACTGCCATCAGTAACAAATCCTCCACCAGCATAAGCTCTAATTAGACCTCCTTTTGAATTCTTTACTGCTCCAAATGTTCCATTAAAAACAGAAGGAAAAGCCCCTTGCAGTCCAAGGATAGCATTATTAGCTGCACTCTGTAAAAACTGAGTCTGCATAGTTTTTAAGAAATTCATAGCGACACTTTGCAAAGCCGTACCAAGATCTTCTGTTTGAGATATGGCCGCAGAAAGAGCATCTCTCATCCCATCTCTAAAAGCTAAAGTTGTAGTTTTACCAAAGTTTATTGCGAATGCATCTGATTCTTTTGATATATCTTGAAACCCTTGCATTAATCCGTATTTCAGAGGATTTTGTTCTTTTAATGTATCTTGTAAAAATTGAGCCGTATCTTTTGGATCTTGCAATTCTCCTCTTCTTCTTGAGGCAAATGCGTCGGCGGCAGTTGTAGTTGATTGATAGACTTTATCTAAATTATTAAGAGCCTCTGAAAGTTTTGCGGTAGATATCGTTTGTGCATCAGTTTCTGGCTTTAAATCTCCAAGAGCGCTTTTTAATTGTTCTGTATTTTCTGCATTATCTATTGAATATAAAGCTGATATTCTTTGCGCATCAGTAAATGACCTTGAATTAGAAACATAATCTCTCAAACTTGATTGAACTTTTTTAAATGCATTTGTTTTCTTGTCTTCTTTTTCTGTTTCTATATCCGCCAATTCGTTTTTGTACTTAGTTTCAGCATTTAATTTTGCTAGTTGTGCTTCTTGTTTTACTGTGGCAAATGGCTGAGTTGCTATATTTTGTTCTAATGTTTTTAACGGCCTATTTCTTTCAAACTTTTCCTGATCTCTTCTTGAAGCTTTTTCTATGTCGGCGATCTCTTGTGTTGTTTTTCTTCTATCATCCAATATAGAAAGTTGAGCCTCAAAAGTAGCCGTCATTAAATCATTTGTTTTTTTAGCTTCATAATTAACACGAAGCTCGGCTTGAGATCTTTTTAATTGAACTTCTTTTTCTTTTTTAGTTTTTTTCGCTGTATCAAAAATATCTTTTAATATTCCTCCAGTTTCTAATCCCAATTTCGCAGCTTCTTGTTCAAAATCAGCAATCGTTTCAGCGTTTTTTAATCTATCTATTAAACTTTTTGCAGCCTTTTCGTCTAACGAAGCAGTTGCTGATTTTGAATTAACTTGAGACAAAACATAAACTAAATTTTCTTGCTCTAAATTATTTATCTTTTTTTGGATAGATCCTCTTTCTATATTATACTGTCTTCTTTCCTGCTCGTCTTTTGTAAGCATGGCGCTTTGAGCTATTAATTGTCCTCTTTGTGTAATTTGTTGTCTTAAAAATTTATCTTCTGATCGTAAACCGGCTATAATAATCTCATTCAATACAGATTGCAAATTAACTCTTCTATTTATTTGAGCCACAGTTTCTGCTTGCGCTTTTGTTTCTCTCTCTCTTCCTTTGGCTATTGAATCTATTAAAGATTTAAGTCTTTCTTGTAAAGCTTCTCTTTCTCCAGCAATTTTTTGCAAGTCAGTTTGAGCCTTTTTGCCTTCTTCTGTTTTTGGCGTTTCTGTAGTAGCCGCAAACCCAAGTCCAGCGCCCATCATTCCCGACGCTCTAAATGCGGCTCTATTTTCTCTGGCTGGTTCTAATATTTTATTAGCTTGATCTTCAGCCTTTGATAAAGCCGCTAATCTGCTTTCAATTTGTTTCTTTTGGTCAGCTTCGCTAAGTCCACTTAATCCTTCTGTAAATTTTTTACCAGAAGCTTCTCCTGCTCTTTTATCTTGAGTCGTTATAAATTCTAAAAAGTCAGCTAAACCAAGCATTCCTCCAATAACTGATCCAATAACTGGAGTTGCCCCAGCTAACGATTTAGTAAAAGCACCAACGGCCCCAGGCAATTTGCCCCCTAAACTATCTAAAATTGGTTTGAAGCCTTCTCCTAAAGTTAAACCTAAAGAAGCTTTTTGCGCAGTATCAGTAAGACCTTTTGTATATTTTAACAATGCATTGTCAGTTTCTTTTAAACTTCCTTCTAACATATAACTAGCACTCGACAAAGCGCCAAATATAGCTGATGTTTTTAATATATTCGCGCTAAATTTATCGTTTGACGAAGATACTTCCTCTGCTGCTTTTGACACTCTGCCTAGAGCTTTACTAGCTTCTTCGGCACTTTGTGGAATAGGCACTTGACCTTTTGGCAGTAATGGGCCTTGCGCTATGCCACTTCCCAATGTTTGTTTTCTTATTTTATCTTCGTTTTTAGCAAAATTTGGTATCTTTCCATTAGGTTCATCTCTTGTATTTATAACAGCAAGGCCATATGGATTTTTTGAATTTTTTAATTTTCCATCTTGAGTTATACGAATTTGATTTGGATTTAAACCAGCAGCTAATTCTCTATTTACTGCATCAGTAAGCGGGTCTTCTTTAGCGAAATTTGGCACATAGCCTCTTGCGGCAGTTTTAATTTCTGAAAATAATCCGTTAGAAATTACTTGAGAGGCGAATTTCTTTTTAATAGAATCTGATTTAGATCCTTTTAAATCAGCAGAAGACTCTGCGCCGATATTAAAAACATGTTTTAATATTTGGCCAGCTTCTGAACTTAAATTTGGAAAGTCTAATGAATTTTCATTCTTTTCTCTAATAGACTCTGGGAAAGTTAATGATCTTACAGAAGCCTCAAATAATCCTCCCGCTAAACCATCTAAAGCCTGTTTTGCCCCATAGCTTTTTGTAAAAGCCTGACTATAAACATTTTCAGATACTTCGCTTCCAGTTAAAGTACTTGCAAAATTTATACCTAAATTATCAACAACATCCTTGAGTGTTTTTTTAAATTCTGGAACCCTACGTTTTGCAGTAGAAACTTTATTAGGAATATTGTTTAGCCTCTCTTCATTAACTCCATAAATTGGGAATCTTACTAAACTATAAATTTGATTTTCTGGTGATTTTGGTTCAGCGAAACTTGGCTCATAATTTGAATCAGGAACTAACATTGCTGCCGACTTACCAGGACCAAAAGAAGAGGCTTGCCTTCTTTGAGACAATTCTGTTTCTTTCTGATTTTTTATTCTTGCCAGTTCTTTTGGATCAGTTATTTTTGTATATACACCAGCATTAATCAAGGCTTGAAACTTAGGGCTTCTATAAGTATTATTTTTTGTAACAGGTCTTGATTCGTCATATACTAGTTTATCTGCCGCTCCAACATATGGTTTTTGTCCAGAATTTGGATTGTAAACATAAGCAATATTAAATCCTTCGGCATCTGCAAAATTTGGGATATAGCCCTTGGCCCCCCGAATCATTTCAAAATTTTTAGCTTTATTTTTTACTTGTGAAATAAAATCAAATTGATTTAATGGCGCATACATCGACCCGGCAATTTGCTTTTTACTTCTTAAGTCGCCTTCTTGTGGGCCAGTTCCAATTCTTCCAGTTCTTCTGGAAAGAATATCCATATTGCCAGTATATAAATATGAAATTTTCCCACCAGAGGCATTTACCGCGTCTGCAATTTGTTGAAAGTTTTTAGATATTCCGCCGTCTTTTGTTCTTGCCGCTCCTGAAAGAATGTCGATTTCCGTTGCGTCTGCTAATTGACTAGCATTTGTTATAAAAGAACCAAGAGAAGAACCATAAGTTGACTTACCAGATCCAGCGGGGCCAACTAAAAGATTCTTTTTAACTTGCGATGTCAGTATAGCTTTTAACAAAGAATTTTTATCTGATTCAATCCTATCGGCGTCGTAAACATAACGAGCAAAATTTGGCACATAACCACCAGCAGCTGAAATTTTCTTTGCTCCTGCTGGTAGGCCATAAGATTTAACCATGTCTTGGTTAAAGATTGCTGATCCCCCATTTGCAAAATTTGGAACAATATATTCACTGGTATTGGCGATCATTGTTCCTCGCTTACCGCCGCCAAATGCAAAATTAGGAATAGAAACTACTTTTGAAGATGCGCTAGCGCCACCAACTCCGCGACGAACATCAGATGCTTCTTTAGAAGGTAAATATCCACCAGCGGCACGCTTTCTGATTTGTCCGCTTGTAGCTGTCAACCCACCTGCCATTAACGCAGGAGTTATCCCAGTTGCAATTGATTGTACTTGCTGCAAAGCGGCTAATTGACGATTATATACTCCAAGTAAATATTCTTCTTGTTTTGCGCGATTACCACTTAAAGCAAGAATGGTCGCCATTATTTCTTGATCTTTTATAAGGGTATTTACTACCGCTTGTTCAAGAGCTTGGCGCTCCTTTACTTGTTGATTTATTCCTAAGATTGTTTTTAATGATTCGACGCCAAACTGAGCAATGTCTTTTGTAAGTTTGATGAATATCGCTCCAATAATTGGCAATCCAATAGTAAAAAATACATCTGAAATACCTTTTATTAATCCTTTGGCGATATTTCCTCCTATACCCTCTGAATCTAAAATTTTATTAAAACCTTCTAAAAGATTATTTACGAATTTTAATAAGTTTGCTAAACTATCAGTTACGCCAATTTCTGATAATTTGTTAAAAAGTTGTGTTGCAGAAACGCTAGCACGATTCAATTCTGCCGCAAGAGCTTTATTTAATTCTATTTGTCTTTCATAAGCTTGAGTATTTGCTCCAGCTGATACCGCTACGGCTTGTCCAAATTTACTATTTGCATCATTTAGATCGTTAAGAATAGCTGAAAGAATATTGATATTATATTTGCTAGCTACTGACTCTAGAATCTGAATTCTATCTGATTCTGAAAGTGTTTTAATTTTATTAGAGACCTCTTCAAGAATTGGAACCGCTCCTTTTAATCCTCCTTGGGCATTTAAAGACTCTACGCCAATTGATCTTAAAGCTTTTACTGTTTCATCGCTTCTTAATCTTGTAAAAATTGTTTTGAGCGCATTGCCAATAACCGCGCCACCACGGGCAGTTCTTTCTTGAGCTACTGTAATTGCCGCATTTAATTCGTCAAATGATACCCCAACTTCCTGTGCGATTGAGCCTGCACGCGCAAGGCCATTTGCCAAATCTTCAGCTGAAACAGCAAATTTTGTGTCAACGGCAACTAATTTATTAATGATCTGCGCAGTTGTAATTCCAGTTTCGCCAAATGAATTAGCTGCGGCAGTTAAAACATCAACAGCTTCAGATGCGCTTAACGTAGTAAATCTTGTTAAAGTAAGGGCGTCACTTGTTCTTTTAAGCGTCTCTTGAACTCCCAAGCCTTGACGAGAAAATTCAAGTGCAGCCTGTGATGCGGTTTTAAATGTTTGGCCAGTTAATTTGCCAATATTAAATAGTTCGTCTCCAAACTTACTTAATTCTTTACCTCCCTGTCCACTAATAGCGGCGATATCAGCAAGGGTTTTTTGTACTTCTATACCTGTTTTTACTAATTCTGCAAAAGAATTTTGAACGCCATTAATAATTCCTACTGAAGCTCCGAATGCTAAAACACGGGCATTTGATGCCGCAATTGACTTTTCAAACTCTGTTGCTAGTCCACTTACTCGACCAAGAGGTTGAGCTAGATTTTTAAAAGCGGATGGATCAATATTTGCTGGAATATTAATCGGACCAACATTCTTAACCGCCTGATTAATAGAAGTTTCTAAACCAGACTGGGTGACTGGAACTGATATACCTTTGGGCATCCTTTAACCTTTTGAGATATTTACACTCAAAAATTAGGCGTCACCATGCAATTTCATAAGCTCTTCCATATTCATCATCTTTTTGCCTTTCATAACTTGATTTAAAGACTTCGCCCCTACTCCCTTCATTTCTTCTATTTCCTCTTTAGTCGCTCCAAAAACAGCTTCGGCACTAGCCTTATCTTTGTTTTTCTGTTTGGATTCAAAATTCTTTTTTGCCTTGCTCCTATCAGTATATTCAAAAAGTTTATCTGGATCATTCCTTACATTGTCGGGAATATTTTCATTAGTTTCAAAAACATTTTTAAATATTTTGCCGTAAATTGTTGTCCTAACTTGAAAGTCGCTAAGTTGAACCATAGGCTTGCCCCAAAGTTGCATTGGTTGATCCAAAACAAGATAATATGGCTGGAAGAAATCTAAAAGAGAAATTTTTTGTAAATGATATTCTTTAAATTCGTCCATATATTCATTAAAAAATAAAATATACTCCACAAGATCTTCATAAGTCATTTCCTCAAAATCATTTTCAGTAAAAACACGTTCTTTTAACGACTCATCTTTAAAAAGAGATTCGTATATAATGTAATCATTGGATCTATTACTCGCATATTCTTCAGCAGTTTTGCCTAATATCTCTTTTCTTTCTGAGATTTTTTTTGCAAGCTTTTTTCTTTCTTCATCAATCTGCGTAGAAATAGCCTCTATTTCTAATTTTCTTATTAGATTCTTTTTTGTAAGAATTAATCTATCTATATAATTTTTTGAAACAGTTATTTCTTCCTCTTCTTTTTTTGACCAAAACTGTTCGTCTATAGCTCTTTTTAGAGCGTCATCTTCGCATGGAATACCAGAAGCAATAGCATAATCATAAAACTCTTGAAATCTAAAGTCAAAAAAAGCCTTTTCACTTATTCCAAGATGCTTTATAAAAATAGGGCTATTTCTAAACCTTCTCTTAGAATAGCCCTTTATAATTTCATTAAAAAGCAGGAATAATTTACTATTAGTCAAACTTTCCTGTCTCGATGTCATTATCTAATTTTTCGAAATCTTCTCTCTTGGCATTTTTACTAAAATACCAGAATGAAATAAAAGTCGCTAATTTACGATAACCTTTAGCATAAATTTCATCACCGCTTTCATCCATGTCGTGCATAGTTGCTAATTTTTCTTCTGTAGACGAGCCTTTAAAAAATGGTTCGATTTGACCATCTGGTAAAATTTGAAAATGAGCCATGTGCAAACAAAACCACCTGATGACATTATTTTGAGCAATAGTATCTGCTGTATTCTCAAAAAGAGTTCTGTACGAAGACTCCAATTCGACAATACGCATTCTTGTCATAGTCATTGTCTCCACTAAAGCAGTTATAGCTTCTTTATCTGGCTCGCTTTTTGAAGTTAATCTTGTCATTTCATGCTGAAAATCAATTAACTTTGCATACAAAGAAACAAGCTCTTTTCCATCGTCTTCGGAAAGAAGGCCGCCTGTATCAGAATATTTTTTTGCCAACATGCCCTTTGTCAAAATACCCTTCTTGATGCAGTTGGACATTTCGATACTGAACTGAAGTTCAGCGTCTTCAAGATTTCTGCGAGAAGGCTGCTTGATAATAATCTTAACAGGAACTTCCTCTTTTACCTTTTGTGTAACAGTAATCGTTTGACCGTTTTCTTCTTTTGTTTCGGTCTTTTCGACTTCCTTGTTTATTTTTACCGTATAGCTAAATAGTTCTTTCATTGTTTAAAGGTGTGATGAAATTCTACTCTTGTGCTTTCCATTTCAGAAATAATCTTTCGGATAGCTTCATTTCCCATATCCAAAACACGCTTTCTATAAAGAGTCATTTTTTCTTCGTCTAGGTAATTAGCCTGTCTGACAACCGGCTTAAAGGAATCTGGGGAAGAAGAATAAAGCAGGTTAAATTGCCTATCATGCTCATGCTTAATATCTTCTAAAATAATAAGCATCCTCTTGAACAAGTCAGAGGTGTTCACTTTTACTCTATCGTTAAAATATTCCTTGCCCGTCATACCTTTTGCCTTACTATATAATAATTTAAGCGTAGAAAGTGTAAAGTAAAATATGGCGACTTCCTATATATCGGCTTCTCAGAAAGATTATATTAATAGCATTTTTGACGATGTTTTTGAAACGTTTGCCCGATATATTACCGTTATCATGAATCCGGAAGTGGTAATCGCCACTACCTCTTCAACTTACAATGGTTTTTATGGCGCAGACACAAATTCTGCCGTAAACCAGCCAACGTATACAACAAAATCATATACTTTTAAAGCTAAAATCAGCTACATTTCAAATCAAAAAATTCCTTACGCTGGCGCTGTTAATCAGCAGAGAATGATGTATCCCGCAGGAACAGTAAAAATCAAAGTTGGCGCTGACGCTTTTCCTTATTTAAAAGAAGCAAAAAAGATCGAATTTGATGGCAGAAGATATGATATCACATCAGACTATAAACCAAATGGTATTTTTGGTCCAAGATATTATTCGTTTCTGCTTACTCCAATTAACGAGTAATTATGGCAAATTTTCCCAAAGATATTGAAAAGAAAATAGCGAAAGATTCTGCTCAATTTCTAAAGGCCGAATTTGAAAAAACTATAATTAAAAATTTTGAAATAATAAAAAATCAAATGATAAAGGATTTTCTTAATCACCCCGTAACAAAAGAAATTTTAGCTGGACCAACCGCCGAAAATATAAGTGAAACGCTTGGGGGAAATGGTAATCTTTTTTCTTATATAGGATTTGAAGAAGGTTCAGAGCCTATTGAAAAAGTTTTAGAAGAATTTAGAAAAACTTCTATAAGATTTTCTGGTCTGATAGATAACGGGGCTCTTTGGACAATTTTTATGCCCGCAAAAGAAGATATCTGGGAGGCAAGCCCAATGCCTTGGGCACCAGGTCGATCTTGGGCAAAAGGCATTGAAACTGGTATTTCTGGAGTAGGTCAATATTTATATGATCTTCGTGGAGAATTGCCAACGTCTCGCTCAGGCACAGGATTGCAAACACAAGCAAAATTAAAAAAGAAAAGCAGATTCAGAAATGTAAAATATATAAGTCTGATTTTGTCCAAATACGAACAAAAATTCTCACAATTAAATGAAACCTCAATATCTACATAATGTCGCAACTTCGTTTGCTATTTGGCTAGATCACTATCTTTTATATAAAGGCGAAGCTTACACAAACCAAACAGGTAAACTTTATCAATACTCTGACCCTAGATTACCTACGGGATATAGAATATTTGGAAGTGCTTATAAACAATGGGTTTATGATTCTTCTATAACTGGTGCAAACGTGCCAAGCGGCGTTTATATTAATTCGGTTTTTACTCCAAGAAATACCAATAGGCATATAGACTTTCTTAATGGCAGAATAATCTATTCTGGCATCAATAGCGGAGCTAATGTTACTGGTAGTTTTGCCGTAAAAGATTTTAATATCTACTTCTCAAACGAAAACGAAGAAGACTTAATTTTAGAGAATAATTTAAAATCAAACGAAAAGATTCCTTGGAGCGGCTCAACATATCTACCGCCTTATGACAATGCTTTGCCAGCGATTTATATCAATACAGACTCTATCGCCAATGTCCCATTTTCTTTTGGCGGCGAGGACGAAACAAAAGCCTTTATAAAATGCGTAGTTTTTGCAGATGATCCTTATAGTTTAGATGGAGTGCTTTCTTTGTTCGCAGATTCTAAAAACAGATCATTCAAACAGAAAGATTTTACCCAATATCCATTAAATGAATTTGGCGATATTAAAACACCCCCATATACTTTTGAAAATGTAAGCAATGCTTCTGCTGAACTTCTTATTGATGAAGTCGCAGTATCTAAATTCAAAGACACAAGGGGATCATCTAAATCATACATTGGATTTCTTGATTTTGATATTATTAAATATAGATACCCAAGAGCTTAAATATTCCATTTATAACTAAAAAAATGTAAAGTATTTCAAACCTTCTTAAACTATGGCACGCAATAGAGTAATTTACCAATCGGAGGCTCTCTTTGTTAGCGACGGTACGCTTGTTCCAACAGCAACCCACGCCGCAAATAAAATTAAGCAGCTTCACCGTGTACAATCGGCCAACTACGGTTTCTCCGTAGCTCGCCAAGACGTTAATCAATTCGGAAATCTTGCCCGTATTGACGCTATCATTCTTGAACCCCCCACAATTAATCTCGACTTCACCTATTACCTGCACACAGGTAATAACGAAACAGCGCTTGGTTTCAGCGTAGGCACTGGCCTTGGAACCACTCGTTCTTTCATTTCGGGTCTTATTGACTCCACTCAAACAGCTGACACATCAACACTTTCTGGCCGTAACTTTCACATCTTTACTGCTCCAGAAGGTAACGACGCTGACAGCGTTGCTAACTCAACATTTACTGGTGCTGAAGCCAGCACAATCTCTATCGGCAACGGATTCGTTACAAACTATTCCCTTGAAGCTTCTGTAGGTAATCTTCCAACAGTTTCAGTTTCAGTAGAAGGTCTGAACATCAATGTTGTTTCGGGTAATCAGGGAACACTTCCTGCATTAACCGTAGAAACAAGTGCTCCTACAGCAAATGGTTTTACTCTTCCAACACCAAACAGCGGTCTTATTGGTATTTCCGCTCTTCGTCCTGGTGACATTGTAATGGAACTCGCTGACCCAGTACTTACTGACATGCCTACAGGCACCGAAGCAGGTGGAACCGCAGCGCACATTCAGTCCTTCTCAATTGAAGTTCCAATTGGTCGTACAACTCTGCAACGCCTCGGCACCCGCTTCGGCTTCGCAAAGGTTATCGACTTCCCCATCGAAGTAACTGTAAATGTTTCAGCTACCCTCGCTGACCTTAGAAATGCTGGCAACTTGATCGATCTCGTAAATAACGACGAAACCAAGACCCTGCTTTTCAAGTTCAAAGATCCTTCTGGAACTGACAAGATCTGCTATCAGGTCAAAGGTTGCAAGCTTGTAAGCGAAAACTTCTCAAGCTCAATCGGTGATAACAAGAGTGTTGATCTGGTCTTCACGACTCAGATCGGTGCGCCACAAGATACTACAAACGGCGTATTCGTAGCAACAACCGTCTAACAATACACAAATACCATAAACTAAAAACCCCCGAGAAATCGGGGGTTTTTTATTGCCTTAATCTTTAAGCGGAGGCAGTTTTATATCAGATGGAAAATCTGGCGGTATATTATTCGGGTCAATTTTATTAATCTTAAATCCATTTCTATCCGGGATCAAATGAAAATAAAATTTTTTAAACGAAAATATTTTAGGCATATCTGGTTTTTGATGGTCAACGATAAGTTTATTAAAACGAACTTGATCTCTTGGATCAGTAACGCTCATGTCGTGAACTCTTTTTGCCATTGGCCCTAATTTAAAAATTTCAATTATTTTTACTATATTATCTGCCCCGATTGTAGCTTTGTATTGTTTACGTTTATAGCCAAATCTACCATCGTAGTTTAGAGCTTCTTGAGCTAATTCTTGCATTTCGTCAGCTTCTTTTTTTGGTAATTTTTCGAGATCCACTCTTGGATCTCTCCTTTCTGGCGCTCTTGAGATCGCCTCGACAGTTTCTGGAGAATTAAGTTTTTGAAGCTCCGCTCCCCATTTATTAATTGGGCAACCTGAGCTTTCAATATGAATTTTCGCGCTCATATAACATCCACACTTTACGCATCGATTTTCTTTCAGAAATTCGCATGTTTCGCAAATTGCCATTCTCGCCGCCGCCTTTTCAGGGCTTGATAAAAATGGTCTACCTTTGGCCTTATCAATGCCACTAACCCACATTTGCTTTGCTAAATTGCGAGCTTGCTGAAATACAGAAGGAAATTCATTAAGATTTTCAGTTTCATATTTCTGCTTTATTTTTTCATACTCTTCTTGAGTCAGATTATCACTAGCTTTTTGCGAATCTGTATTCATTTTGTTTTTTAAATTTTTTAATATTTAAATTAAAAGTTAGCAACTACCAGGAGGTTGATAGGAATATCCATAGCTGAGTGTGTTGCATTCTTGAGAATACCCTGGTTCGCATGATTCTCCACATGGACACGTTTCATAAGTTGGACACCAAGTTTGTCCATATGGACAACTTGGCCAACACCAAGCACACGCATTTTCTTCTGAATCGCAATTGCATCCAGCTGTTCCATAACCAAATGAGTTATCGCAACTACAATCATATTCGCAAGCTGGACACTCATAAGTTGGAGAGCAATCATAGCAGCCCCAACCACCCAGCGGGCCTCCTGGATAAGCGTAACAACCACATTCATAATAACAACAAACACTACTTACTTTTGTCCATCCAGAAAGAAAAGAACTAGTAGAATTAGATGCAGATACTCTATAAAAGCCTTCTCCCTGAGTGTAAAATGCATATGATTGAAAGTAATACGCCTGACCTGTAATTGTTCCTGAATTAGCTATGGTGTAACCACTTGAACATAGACCGCTGCTAGAGGCGTAATGAATTTCCCAACTTATATTGGTGCCGCTTATAATTCCAAAAGAATAAGAGTAACTATCATTTACACCACATCCACTACAGTAATCTCCTGTGGCCCCAGGATAGTACCACATAACTATTGGTGCGTCGCCCCCTGCCGCCGTGCCAATTATTGATGCTATTACAGCGCTCATTTTTAATTATAATACAATTTGAATTGTTTTCTAGGCTTATGTTAATCCATTTCCGCTAGCGACAAAGGTGTTTGAAGCTACACAAGTAACTGTACATATACCACGCTGCGCCAATGTTCTATTGCCAGTTGTGGCTGTACCAGCCAAATACATTGTTACGCTTGTTCCTTGCGTGATAGTTTGACTAGATGCAGAATTATTATAAATTGTAACTACTTGACCTACGCTAAATATGCCAGAATTAACTGTTATTCCTCCAGTAGTAATTGTGATTAATCTGCCAGTGTCAGATGCGGCAAGAACGTATGCAGCAGTTTTGGCATTTTCTGGAATAGTGCGCAAATCACCATATTGATCTTTAATAGTGCCGTTAACTTCAAGTTTAGAGCTTGGGCTTGTTGTTCCAATGCCAACGTTACCCCCAGCAGTAATAATCATTCTATTCTGCGCATTAGTAATAAACTGTATTGGATGGTTAGTTTCTGTAGAAACATAAAATGTGGAACTTGTCGTCCACATATTAGAAGTAACAGTGCCATCAGATATGCCAAAACGAGCAGTATTTCCACTAGATAAAGATAAACGGCAATTGCTAAATTGACTATTAACACCAATTCCTAAACTTCCACCAATATTTTTATCGTTAACATTTGTAAGTTCATACACAGTTGCTGAAGCAAGATATGTATAAAACAAAGCTGTGCTGCCATCAATAGCAAAAAAGAAAGTACTTGACCATCCAGCGGTTCCACTGTTAACTATTATAGCATAGTCTTCATATTGTCCAGTTCCAGCATTGTTTGTAAGCCATACAACATTACTACTTGTTCCGGTGTTATTACTATGAAAAGTAACATTCCTTCCGGAAGGAACTTTCATTTTAAATGTGCAAAGAAGTGCTTTTCCAGCGCCAGTACTTGTGGCGAAATACCAACCGCCATTATATGGAGATGCGCCAGAGCTTGTTCCGGCATCATGCTTTATTTCTAAAACATATCCAGTTGAATTTGGAACTTGAGTATGACCATCTAAAAAGCTACTATTTTTTCTAGTTATTGTTACAGCCGTTCCACCGCTATTGTTATAAACTTGTATGCTATTAGAGGTATATTCAAATTCTTCATCATAATATAAAACCGTTCCTTTTGGCTGCATTATCCCCCAATATGAATTAGGATAATAAACAGTATTTGTACCTATAGCTCTAAAACTTAATTTATCACCAAATTTAAGATCATTATTTATGTTAACTGTATTGTTAAAATAACTTGTACCATTATTATACAAATCATAACTTGCATTCGCACTGCCAATAAATAATTTTGAAACAAGTGCATTCCCAGAAACTTCAAGTTTAGAGCTTGGGCTTGTTACTCCTATACCAACATTACCATTCTGCATTATACGCATTACTTCGCTTCTGCCATTTACAGTAGCGGCACCTCCAGCTTGGAATATATGGTCTTGATATGTTCCGTATATTAATGAATCGCCGCCAGTAGCGGCAGAACCTTGCCAATTTCTAAATACAATATATGCACCGTGATTATTATCCGTCCAAACGAATCCTCCATATGCTCCAGTATCAGCGCTTTGGCGGAAATTAATATATGAATTGGTGCTTGAATCGATAACAATATCTGAATTTGAAAATACAGATGTTACGCCAGAAGGAGTACTTGAAAGAATATGTAATTTTGCTAATGGATTTGTTGATCCAATACCAACATTTCCGTCGCCAGCAATGCGCATTCTTTCCGTATTATTTGTTGCAAAATACAATGGGTTGTTTGTTTCAACTGCTATAGTAATGCCACCAGTTCTGTTGGTGTACATATACATTCCGTCTTGACGATACAATCCAGATGAAGTGTATCCACTTCCAAATAAAACAACCCCTGCTCCATTAGATCCATTCGCGTTTCCAAGTTGGAATGCAGAATGAGCACCAGTGCCAGTATTTGGATTTACCGATCTTATACCAAGAGCTGTGTTTATTGAGTCGTTGACTTCAAGTTTTACCGCAGGGCCAGTCGTTCCTACACCAACATTTCCACCATTTGGTTGCAAAGATAAATTTGAATAACCAGTACCAGCAATTAGCGACGATATAAATCCATAGTTGCCAGTGGTATGATAACCAATGTTTATCATTTTTGCCGCAGAAGTTGCTCCAACTGCGCGAATTTGGCCAACGTCAGAGTCTGTTACATCCAATGAAACTGCTAATTTTGCCGATGGGGTGGTTGTTCCAATACCAACATTACCATTAGCAGCAATGCGCATTCTTTCGGTTGTTCCTCCAGATGCAAAAACTATATATCCACTTGGGCCTTCTGATCCAATTGCTGTATTAAGATTATAAGCGCCCAAATAAAGAGTGCTAGCGGCTTTGATGCCTGTTCCAGAAAAAGTACTTCCTGTTGCTAATAAAACTGGATCATTACTACCGTTTGTTTCAAGTATGATTGCCGCTGCACTCGTACTGGATGTGGTTTTAATTAAACCGTATGCCGAACCTGTTGTTGAATTTGCAATTCGTGAATTACCATTTACATCTAATTTAAATGTCCCTGTAAAAAGATTTGATCCGTTTGAAGTCGTTCCAATACCAACATCTCCAGCTGATGTCACTCTCAATCTCTCTGTCGGATTGCCTCCATTAGGATTAGTAACTATTCTAAATCCTCCAGCAAGATTTCCATCAGTAGCGTTTTCTTTAAATCCTTGAATGCAAGCAAAATAATTATAACCTGCTGATGCACCTGACTTAGCCGCAAAAGCTATGCCCGGACCCACATTAGCGCCAAAAGCATCAGTAGTTCTTAACATTACTATGCGAGAAGCATCTCCTAATGAAGCGCTTGCACCTTCCACTTCCAATTTGGCATATGAATAAGAAACGCCAATACCAACATTCCCCTTGAGGTAAGTCATTCCAGTATTTGCCTCTGTCGAAAACAATAAATCAGAACCACTTGAATATATTTGAAATCTTGGCTCTGATCCCGATCCATAATTTGCCGCTGTTGGTATATGAACGGTAAATATTCTTGAAGATATTGCGTTTCCTCTACCAATAAAATAATAATTATTTGCCGGACTATCCGACGCCGCCGCTGCATTATCTGGAAATGCTAATCCTGCCCATTGTTGAGTATCAGTATTCTCTATTCTAATTACCCCTCTATAACTATTTGAAGTACCATTTCCTTTTACGTGAAGTGGAACTGATGGGGTTGTTATTCCAACGCCAACATTACCTGTTGTAAAATTATATTGTGAAGCATAAAACTCAAGAGGAAGGCCTCCAGTTCCAACATCAATCGCTTTAATATACTGTATATTACTAGTAGTTTGTAATACTAATGTTTTAGCCGCTGAATCTCTTAACCAAATTTCACCAGAACTTCCTTGAACATGTAATTTTACTGATGGGCTTGTTGTTCCAATACCTACATTACCACTTCCATCTAGACGCATTCTTTCAACTAAGCTAGTGCCGTTAGACGTGTAAAATCCAAGCTGACCACTTGCTGGCATAGTTATTGCCGAGCCAAGAGCAGCGACGCTGCCCCCTCCCATAGTAAATGAAATGTGGCCAGCTGATGTAACTAAATCTCTTCCGAAACCTAATCTAGCATTTGACTCAGCTTGATAATAATGACCTCCAGATCCATTAGAATCTAATCTGAAATTGCCACTTGCTGCGCTCGCTACTTGAAATAAGGCTGATGGAGCGGTAGTACCAACACCAACATTACCACCAGAAGCGACAACCATTCTAGTATTAGCTCCTCCACTTAAAAATTCAATATTTCCACTGGCATCGCTGACATTGTAATTTGAAGCTATCGCTGACGTTGTTGCGTTACTACTATTTCTCCAAAAAATTCCGCCATTTGCTGAGCTATTAGTGGTTTGAAGAAAAACATTTGGTGGCGCTGTATTTAAACCAGCAATATGTAATTTTGCGCTAGAACTTGGATTAACTGTCCCAATTCC
>Ga0315903_10003997_pt1 | contig 20012 bp, 16 predicted proteins | sample LakEriMetagenome_7_FD_203524 | JGI IMG/M metagenome (GOLD analysis project Ga0315903, IMG submission 203524) | Freshwater fungal communities from buoy surface, Lake Erie, Ohio, United States - Buoy 2 MA119 | ecosystem: Environmental > Aquatic > Freshwater > Lake | place: USA: Lake Erie, Ohio... | reverse complement strand
GCTGGCGGGCCGGACGCATTCGGTGGTGACTGCGGTGGCGGTGGTGGGCGGGGGCCGGGAAGAGTGCTTCACGGTGGAGACGCGGGTGACATTTCTGCCGCTGAGCGAGGCTGAGCGGGAGGTGTATCTGGGATTGATCAATCCGCTCGACAAGGCTGGCGGCTACGCGGCCCAGGAACACGGGGAGAAGATCATTGCGCGGGTCGATGGTTCGTGGAGCAATGTGGTGGGCCTGCCGATGGACGAGACCGCGGCGGTGCTGGCGAGCTTTGGTATTCTCCCGTCGGGCCGCGTCCGGTGACGCCGCTTTGGTTCAGGGAAGGGTGAAGCGGAGGCGCAGGAAGCGCCTTGGGGAATCGATGGGTGGGGCTGCGAGCGTGATGGTTTCGGTGGGGCCCGCCTGCTGTCGGTTCACGATGGGAGCGGTGAGCGTCGACCATGTGGAACCGGTGGATTGTTCGAGGGTGACCGCGGCGTGGTCGTGGGTGAGTGGGCGGGAGAACGTGACGAGGGCCGAGCCGTCGGGCGCGAGGGAGAACGACGGCAGAGGGTCCGCTGATGGGATGTCAGGATTGCCGCCGAGGGCGTATTCGGCGAGGGCGCTGAGTCCATCGCCATCCGTGTCTGCTGAGGGGTCGCTCTGCTGGTTTTGCGCGAGCCATGCGGGGAAGGCTGTGCTGTCGGTGCTGCCGGGATTGGAGGTGGTGGCGGCGCGCCAGTTGAGGGGATCGGCGTGGTCTGGATTCGAGAATGGAGAGATGAGGACGAGGCTGGTGCCTGAGTTGTCCGGGGCGGACGGCCATGGGGTGGAGGTGCCGTAGGGAATGCTGCGGAGGACGGTATCGTTGCCGAAGGTGAGGCGGAGGAGTTCGCCGTTGTTTGACAGGCTTCCATCGAAGGTGCCTGCGACCGTGGCAGCGTTTCCGTAGACCGCCGCAAACGTCGCGGGATCGCGGACAACCACGAGCCGGGCTGCCGGTGGCAGCGAGGTGCCCGGTGGAAACGCGAAGGTGATTCCAGCGGAAAACTGGACGCCAGTGAGGTCGAGCATGGCTGTGGGATGGATGTTGAGCAATTCGATGAATTCCGCGTCGCTGCCGTGCGGTGGCGGCGGGTTGTACATGATTTCGCTGACCACGAGATGGGCGGCGAGGAGTTCCGGGCTTGGTGGTGCGGCCGTGAACTGCGCTGGCGCGCTCCAGTGACTCCAGTTACCGGCGGAATCGAGATGGCGCACGCGGGCGCGGTAGGTGCGGCCTGGCGACAGGCCCGTGGCCGGAACGGTGACCGATTCCGGGAAGGCCGTGGTGGCCGGGGGAGTCCAGACACCTTCGATTTCGTAGCGCCATGGCTGTCCCGGGGTGAAGCCCGGGATTGAAGGATCCGAGACTTCGCCGACGCGCCATTGGATGGCCGCGAAGGTCTGGCCATTGGGCGAGGCGAAGGGGGAGGTGCTGAAGCGGAGTTGATCGATTGGGAAACCGGGAGCCCCGCGGTAGGTGATGACCGGGGTTTCCGGGATGGTGATGGGGGTGGTGGTGGCGAGGGTGTAGGGGGCGACGCGGCCTTCCGCCATGCGGGTGAGGCGGCCGCCTCCGTTTGGTCCGGTGGCGATGAATTCCTTGACCCAGCGGACCATGCCTTCGAGGTCTGCGGATGCCAGCGTTCGGTTGTACGGCTGCGGCGGGCCATTGGTCATGTTGCCGATGGGGTAGGGCGACTTGTAGTAATTACCCGTGGCGGAATTCCCGCGTGGCGGCACCGGGTTGGCCGGGTGGTGATCCCAGCGGCGGCGTTCTGCTTCCGCGAAGCCATCCGCGATGGGACTGCCCAGTGGAATGATGCGCGGAGATTCGTCCGTGATGTGGCAGAGGAATTCGTCGATCACCTTCCATGCCTGGTCGCTGTTGAGGAGGAGATCCTGCAGTTCCCGGGCGCGGTTCCGGAAGTCGCGCAGGATGGCCGGATGCAGCAGTGCGCGGGAAATCTGTTCGTACTGCTGAAGATTGACGGCCGTCTGCACCGACTGCGGGCCCCAGCGGTCGAAGTTCTCGTAGAGGAGGTCGCAATCCCATGGCAGGATCATCCAGCGTCCGTCTCCGGCCGGGGCCGGTGGGCGGCGGAAGTAGACGACATTTTCCTGCTCGCGTCGATCGGTCTGGTTGATGGCTTCGGTGACGGCGCGCCAGCTGAAGTATTCCGGGAGGTCGACATTGTCGCGGAACCATGATTCCGGCTGGATGGCCGAGACGAGAGGGGCTGTGGTGGCCGTGCCTCCGCCGCGGCGGTAACCTGCGGTGGTACTGGTGAATGCATTGAGGTCGCTGAGGTCATCCGGTTGTCCTTTGCCCTGACCGAGCACGGAATTGCCGGCTCCGGTGATCTGGAGGCGGAAGATATTGCCGTCCGGGAGACCGTGACCGTCCTTGAATTCGTTGTCGGTGTTTTCGAAGGCGAGGTAGAGGCCCCAGAAGTCGCCGTCGAACTGGCTGGGGCCGGCTTCGGCGGCACCGTCGATGACACGCCAGTGGACGTAGGATGAATCCGGAGCGGGGGCACCTGCGAGATTGCTGAGACGGAAGGCGACTGCTTCGTCGAGGCCGTGCATGCCGCGGTTCCATGGAGCCCATGGGGCGGGGACCGATGAAAGGTTGAGCGTGCGGACCGTGGTGGTGCGGCTGCCGTAGTTGTCGGGCATCTCGAGCAGGTGGCCGCGGTGGAAGCGGAACTTCCATTTATTCTTGCCTGTATTGTAGGTGCTGTTCTGGCCTTTGACGCGGTAGAGCACGTGATCGTAGACCTGGTCGCCGATCACGAGCGTGCCTGGAAAGCGGTAGGTACCGTCGTTGAAGGCAGGATTGTACTGGCAGTTCTGCACGTCGTCGGCGTGGCTGAGGAGATGCCATGGCCGGACCCGCTGCATGGTGGCCGCGGGGAATGTTTCCGCAGGGGTCACCCCCGGTCGGACTGCGCCCGTCCATGACGGCACGCCATCGTAGCAGAACCATGCGAAATTCGGGACGGGGTCATCCGCATAGGGCACGCGGACTTCGGTCAGTTGTCCGTCCCATGCGCGGATCCGGTAGCGCACAAGGCGGCGGTGCTGCTGAACGGCGGCGGGGACTGTGACCGTGAAAATCCCATCGTGCGCCGTGGCATCGCCATCGGTTCCGCGATCGTTCATGGCCAGCGTTTCCCAGCGGGTCAGATAGGCTGCATCGGTGGCGCGGAGGTACTGCCCGGGATCGACGGTCTGGATTTCGAGCCAGACGGCACTGATGCCATCGGGGTCGCTGACGGTGGCCGTGACCGTGACTGCGAGGCCGGACGAGGGAGTGGCGGGGGCATGGGAAACGCGGCGGATGGCCGGGGGCGCGGAGCCTGCCGCGACCGCATTGCGGCTGCCCGGCGTCGGCAGGGCGCTGCGCCACGATCCTCCAAGGGATCGGTCCAGCCGTTCCGAGATCAGCTGCAGCGACCGTCCCGGGTCGTCGCCGACCGTCGGCCATGGGAAGCCGAGTTCGTAGGAAACCCGGTCTGCCACCGTGAGGTCGGCACGTCGCAGCACGATTTCATCCCCTTCGTTGGCAAGGCTGCCCGACCATGGTCCGAGGGCATGGGGAAAGCCGAGAAACGTCTGAAGGTGGCCCGGATTTTCTGCGACCACGATCCATGTGCCGGGAGCCAGCGTGGTCCCTTGCGGAAACGAAAACCGGATACCGCCCGTGAGCGACCACTGCGAGAGGTCGATCGCGTCCGGGGTTGGATTGAAGATTTCGAGGAATTCGGTGAAGCGCGATTTCGAATCGGGTGGGTCGCTGTGGATTTCGGTGATGACCGGACCGAGGGCCGCGAGCGCCGGAGCATTCGGCTGACCCGGTGTTGGTGCCGTGAGAAAGCCCCCGATTTCCCTTGTCTCCGGGGCCGTCAGGCTGGCAGCGAGGGAGAAATCCGGGTCGCCCGCCGCCACATTGAGACCGTGCAGTGCAAGGACATTGTTTCCTTGCTGGAAGGCGGTGGCCGGGATGGAAAACGAAGCCGTGAAGCGGTCGGCGGCGGTCGCGGTCGAGTCGAAGCCGGGGTCGGGCGGCGCATGGCGGCGGGCAATCTCCGTACCGTTGAGCCATGCGGCAAAGCCGTCATCGGCGGTGACCGTCAGGGTCGCCTGGGTGGGTGCCGGACCGGCCGGGAGTGCCAGCGGCGAACGGGTCAGGAGGGAAGCCGTGCGGCCGAGCATGGCTGCCGATGTGTTTGTTCTGACGGGAGCGGATTCGCGGAAGCGGAATGTGCCCGCGGCGTAGCGGGCTGCGGGTCCGCCGTCGGGTGATCCCGGCCATGAGGCCGCCGGTGAAGACGGCACCGTGGCGCTGCCGTAGCGGCTCGAGCCCACAAAGGCGAGAGCACCGCTGCCGGGATTGACCGAAGTGAGAAAGGCGGCGTTGTTTCCGTTGGGTTCTCCGCTTCCGTAATTGTAGGCCACCATGGTGTAGGAACCGGCTGGCAGCAGCAGGGGCGTGGCCAGTGGCTTGAAGCGCTGCGTTCCGTTCAGGGTTCCCGGCGATGCCGTGGTGAAGACTTCGCTGGCCATCACAGTGCCCGCGGTATCGTCTGCCGGATTCGTGGGCGTGCCATTCTGCCGCCGTGACCACAGGACGACCGTGATGGTGCGGCTCAGTCCATTGGCACTGCTGTCGAAGCAGCCGAGTTCGGTCACCGTGATGGGCCGCAGGGCATCGAAATCCATCCCGAGCGCCCCGGAATACGTCTGCGATCCCACCGTGCCAGTGGGTACTCCGTAGGCGGTCACGGTGGATTCACTGAAACCGAAATCCCATGCGCCCGCCGCCCATGCGCCGTCATCGAAGGCGGCGCTGGCCCGCCATGCGGGATCGATTGCGCCCGTGGGAGCCAGCCAGCGGACCGGGGCTTCCGGCGCGAGCAGGCTGACGGTTCCTCCACTGGGTCCGAAGCCGAGGCCGAAGGCGCGGTTGGCAGGCAGAGCGGGAATCTCGAGACGGCTCACGGGGCGTCCCTCGGGATCCGAAAGAACCACGGTTTCCCCGGCATTGGAGAGCCGGAAATTCGTGTGCAGGGGAATTGTGCTGCGGTTTTTGCCCGAAGCAAAGACCACGGCTCGTCCTCCGGCGGGAACGGCCACGCTGGGAAAGATCCACTTCCGGGGATTGACGGGATCGTCGCTCAGATGCCAACCCGCGAGCGAAACGGTCTGGTTTGTGAGATTCTCGAGTTCGATCCAATCCTGGAGGGATCCGTCTTCGTCCCGCAGGCCGCTGATATTGTCCGTGACGGCTTCCGAGATGCGTATGGTCGGCGGCGGCAGCGGAGCCGGGACCACTCTGATGGGCAGTTCGCTGATCGAAGTGCCGTCCGCATTGGTCGCCGTCAGTGTGATCCTTCCCGGAAAGTCCGGAGCGGGCAGCGTGGCCGATACGAGTCCGGTGACATCGCGTCCGTCAAGCGTCAGGGAATCCGCGCCGTCGACAGACCAGTTCACTTGCAGGGCTTGTCCGGCGGTGGCGGGCTGCGGGCTGACCGAGAACGTCGTGATGCGCGGAGGCGAGGCGACGGTTGCGGATACCTTGTCGATATTCAGCTGCTGGCCTGCCGACGCGATGACCAGCGTGAGCGGTTGTCCCAGCACGGTGGGGTCGAGTGAGGCCGGCAGACTCACGGTGGCTTCCGTCCGGCTGTAGCCGTCCGGATTGGCTGGCACGGGCAGGGGAACCGCGGAAGTCAGGCTGGTGGATCCGCTGCGGAGCCCAATGGTGGCCGCAGGTTGTCCGCCGCTCCGACCGCGTACGAGGGCAGACACCGTAATGCGCCGGACGGGCAGGGCGGTGACCAGTGTGCCATCGGGAAGCAACAGCGGCTGGGCAAGGCTGCCGCCATTGTCCACAAAGGCCACCAGATCGCCATCAGGCGCAAAATCGAGCGGCGTGTCCGGATGGAAAAGGCCTGCGCTCACCGCGGTCCACTGCGGCACATTCGCCAGCGTGTAGTCGCCCGGATCATTGCCGATCGGCGTGGCATCGCCGTCCCCATTCAGCGAATCCTTCTGTGCTTCAAAGGAATCATTGTTGATGGCGACTGGCTCCGGGGCCGCGGACAAAAGGCCGAGTCCAAGAGCCAGCCAGATGGCCGTGTAGCGCAGGAATTGCATGCCCGCATTCCTACCGGGATCGCTGTCCGCTGTCGAGATGCAAGGGGAACAGATTCACTGCCGCCCGGAAGGACTGCCGCGGCCCGCGGCTCACTCCGCGACCTGAGCGATCCAGTCATGGAGATTGTAGTACATGGTGATGCGGGTGATGCGGCCGTCGTGCACCGCAAAGAACGCACCGGCGGGCAATTCGTAGCGCTGACCGCGCGCCGGCGGCAATCCGTCATCGGCGGCCAGGTACCGGCCATGCACGGTGAACTCCGCCGCCCCGCGCGTTCCGCAGTCGGAGGCAAACAAGGTCAGCCCGCTCAGCCTTTCCTCGTAGCATCGATCCATCCGTTCCATGAAAGCCCGGAAGGCCTCGCGGCCGCTTTCCCGCCCGCCCTGATTGATGTCGTGCTGCACGTCGTCGCTCAGCAGCGCAAGCATGGTGGCCCGGTCGCCCGCCTCAAAAGCGGCGTAATATCGCTGGAGAAGATCAAGTGTCGCGGAACGGGCAGGCGTGGACATGGCAAAGGGGAACAGGAGGATCGGTTTCAGAGGGAAGCGGGCATGGAAACGTCAGCGGGCTGGCAATGCTTCCAGACGGGGAGCGATTCCTTGATGCGGCGCAGGTAGGCATGCACCAGCGTGAAGGCTTCCGGGCTGTGGCGGGTTCCGCAGGCAATCAGCAGGGATGCTTCGCCATTCGGCACAAAGCCGATACGATGGTGAATGATGACGTCGTGCGGACCATGGGCCGCCATGATTTCCGCATGAATGCGTTCCATTTCCTGCTGCGCCATCGCTTCGTAGCAGGTATAAAGAATTCCGGAAATCGGCTCGCCATTTTCCGTGCCCCGGACCCGGCCAAGGAAGATCAGTTCCGCCCCCAGTTGGCCGTCTGCAAAGCCATCCGGCAGAACGACCGGATCCTGCGAAATCGTGAGGTGTCTGCGGGGATTCATGAATGCAGACCTTCCTGCGGACGGGTGTGCGACGAATCGGCCAGCCCGAGCTGATGGTAATGCGGAATGAGGCGCGTGTAGCGTTCCGCCCAGCCTTTCAGTTCCGCCTGTTCTTCCCCGGAAAGTTCCCGCACGACCTTTCCTGGTGTCCCCATGACCATCGACCCGGGAGGAATTTTTATACCCTGCGTCACCACCGCTCCGGCTCCAATGATCGACCGCGCGCCAATCTCCGCTCCGTCCAGAATGATCGCTCCCATGCCAATCAGGCACTCGTCGCCAATTGTGCAGGCATGCAGCATCGCCATGTGACCCACCGTCACGTAGTCGCCCACATGACAGCCATGGGCCTCCGACAGATGCACCACCGAGCCATCCTGAATATTGGAGCCGCGCCCGACGGTGATCCGGTTGATGTCGCCGCGCAGCACTGCCTGATACCAGATGCTCGCTTCAGGCCCGATGGTCACATCGCCCAGCAGTACCGCGCCCGGTGCCACGAAGGCTGTGGGATCAACTGACGGGCGTTTCAGGAGAAAGGGAGGAGGAGTCATTGTTTTGTGAATTAAAGAAGCAATCCGCGGCTTTTTGATAACTAAATTTCCTGACAAGTGATTGACAGGAATTGACTGAATCCATAAGGAACTCCGTGCGGCCGAGCCTTTCCTCGGGCCTGGCTGCCGTCAATCAAAACCAACCTACGTCCATGAACAAAGCAGAACTCATTGAGGCCGTGCAGAAGTCGCTCGGCAAAGACACCAGCAAGAAGGCAGCAGCGGACGCCGTGGCGGCAGTGCTTGATTCCATTGTCAAGGGTGTGAAGAAGGACAAGGCCGTCCAGGTGATCGGCTTTGGCACCTTTAAGCTGGCGACCCGCAAGGCGCGCAAGGGCCGCAACCCGAAGACGGGTGCGACCATGACCATCAAGGCGAGCAAGACCGTGCGTTTCGTGCCGTCTTCCGCGATCAAGAAGGCGATCTGAGGATTTCCTCTGCAGGTTTGGCCCGGCTGGTGCGATGCGACACGCGCCAGCCGGGCTTTTGTTTTTCTGTTTTGCGTTCCATGGTCTGGCTTCGGGAGTCGGTGGACAGGACGGGGGAGAAGGTGAAGGGTGGCGCATGGAAGGGCGAGGAAATCCAAAGCGAAGCCGCTATGATGTGGTGGTGGTGGGCAGTGGTCCGAACGGGCTGGCTGCCGCGGTGGCCCTTGCGCGGGAGGGACTGGGCGTGCTGGTGGTGGAGGCGGCGGCGCTGCCGGGCGGGGGCATGCGGACGGCGGAACTGACTTTGCCGGGTTTCCGGCATGATGTATGCAGCGCGGTGCATCCGATGGGGATGGCGTCGCCATTTTTCGGGAGTCTGGGACTGGAGCGGTTTGGCTTGGAATGGCGGCATCCCGAGGTGGTGGTGGCGCATCCGCTGGACGGCGGGCGCGCGGGCCTCATGTACCGGGACCTTGCGCGGACGGTGGACGGGATGGGATCAGACGGAGCCGCATGGCGGGGCATTTTCGGTCCGCTCGTGGAACGCCTGCCACGGCTGTGGCATGATCTGCTGGGTCCGCTGCCGCTGGTGCCGCGGGACGTGGTGGGACTCATGAAATTCGGCCGTACGGCGGTGCGCAGTGCGGCTTCGCTGGTGCGGGGATCGTTCCGGACACCGGAAGTGCAGGCCCTGTTCGCGGGCAATGCTGCTCATTCCGTGCTGCCGCTCGAGCGTGGATTGACATCCGCGGTGGGGCTCGCCCTCGGCATGGCAGGTCACAGCGGAGGATGGCCGGTGGTGCGTGGCGGAAGTGGACAACTGGCTGCTGCCCTCGTGCGCTGCCTCGAAGCGTCGGGTGGCGAAATCGTGTGCGGCTGGCGGGTGCGCAGCCTTGCGGAACTTCCGGCTGCTTCCGCTTACCTCTTCGATACCAGTCCGGGGGAACTGGCGTCGGTGTGCGGCAGCCGTCTGCCTGCCGGTTACGTGCGGCGGTTGCTCCGCTACCGGTACGGGCCGGGTGTCTGCAAACTCGATCTTGCCCTCAGTGAGCCGATTCCATGGACCAATGATGGATGCCGCCGGGCCGGAACGGTGCACGTGGGCGGCGGTCATGAGGAAGTCGAGGCCAGTGAGCGCGATTGCTGGGGGACGCGGCAGAATGACCGGCCGTTTGTGCTCGTGGCGCAGCAGAGCGTGTGCGATCCCGACCGGGCTCCGGCCGGGCGGCAGGTGGCGTGGGCTTATTGCCATGTCCCGCATGGATCCACGCAGGATATGCGCGCAGCCATACTCGGGCAGATTGAACGCTTTGCGCCAGGCTTCCGCGACACGGTGCTTGCCGAAAGCGTCATGGGTCCGGCGGCCTACGAGGCCTACAATCCCAATAATGTGGGCGGCGATGTCATCGGCGGGGTCGTCGATGCCGGGCAACTTTACACGAGGCCGGTGACCCGGTGGAATCCATGGACTACGCCCGCAGGCGACATCTTTCTCTGTTCCGCATCGACGCCGCCCGGTCCGGGCGTGCACGGCATGTGCGGATGGCATGCGGCCCGCACCGTGCTGCGCAAGGTCTTCGGGCGACGCGTGTCGCTCGAAACCCATTGACGGATCAGCATCGGGGAAGGATGGAAGCCAGCCGCGGGACGCCATCCGAATCATGTCTGCGCGTGCGAATGACCTTATGAAACTGACGATTATTGGATCCGGCTACGTGGGACTGACCACCGGTGCCTGTTTTGCGGAAGTGGGACACGAAGTGATGTGCGTGGACAACAACCAGCAGAAGATTGAGCGCCTGCTGCGTGGCGAAGTGCCCATTTATGAACCCGGCCTCGAGGAATTGGTGAAGCGGAATGTGGAAGCAGGACGGCTTAAGTTCACAGCGAGCACGGGCGAGGGCGTGGATTTCGGCGAGGTCATTTTCATTGCCGTGCCGACGCCTCCGCAGCCGGACGGCAGTGTCGATCTGCGGTTCATCGAGAAAGTGGCGCGGGAAATCGCGCAGGTTCTCAAGGAATACCGGGTCATTGTCGACAAGAGCACGGTCCCGGTGAAGACCGGCGACAAGGTGGCCGACACGATCCGGCGCTACGCTCCCAATGTTCCCTTCGATGTCGTCAGCAATCCGGAATTCCTGCGCGAAGGCTGTGCGGTGGACGACCTCATGAATCCGGACCGCATCGTCGTCGGTGCGAACAGCGAGGAAGCCATCACCCGCATGAAGAAGGTCTACGAACCCTTCGATGCCCCCATTCTCATTACCGACATCAACAGCGCCGAACTCATCAAGCACGCCGCCAACAGCTTCCTCGCTCTCAAGATTTCCTACATCAATGCCGTCAGTCAGATCTGCGAAGCCAGCGGAGCGGACGTCGAGAAAGTGGCGGAGGGAATCGGCATGGACCGCCGCATTGGACGCAATTTCCTCAATGCCGGCATCGGCTACGGAGGATCCTGCTTCCCGAAGGACATTTCGGCATTCATTGCCATCAGTGAGCAGCTCGGTGTTCCTTTCCGCCTGCTCAAGGAGGTGGAGGAAATCAACCGTGGCCAGCAGCAGCGCTTCCTGAAATCAATCCGCGATGCCCTCTGGGTACTCGAGGACAAGCGCATTGCCGTGTGGGGACTCGCCTTCAAGAACAACACGGACGACATCCGTTCCTCCGTCGCTGTTTCGCTCGTCGAGTCGCTGGTGCGTGAGGGAGCCCATGTGACCGTTTACGATCCCAAGGCCATGGAGAATGCACGGCACCTCGATGTCGCGTCGCGGCTCATCTTTGCAAACAGTCCCATGGAAGCGGTCAAGGACGCCGAGGCGCTCGTCATTGCGACGGAGTGGCCGGAGTTTGCCGTGCAGGATTTCGGGGCAGTGCGTGCGATGATGATGAGTCCGCTCGTCTTCGATGGCCGGAATCTGCTGGATCCGGGAGCGATGCGCGAACTGGGCTTCACGTACCGCGGAATCGGCCGGGGCACGGTCTGACGGGCGGAAGGAAGGACGGCCATGAGCGATGAGCAGCGGCCGCACGATCCCCTTGCGGTCCTTGAGCGTGTCTTCGGGCACCGGCAGTTCCTCGAAGGGCAGGGGAAAATCGTCTCGGCTCTGCTGAGTGGCCGGGATGCCCTCGCCATCATGCCGACGGGGGGAGGGAAATCCCTCTGCTACCAGTTGCCCGCCCTCATTATGGATGGGGTCACGGTGGTGGTGAGTCCGCTCATCGCCCTCATGAAGGATCAGGTCGATGCCCTGCAGCGCCGGGGGGTGGCCGCGGAAGTCATCAACAGTACGGTGGATGCCTCCGTGCAGCGCGAACGGATTGCAGCCCTGCGGCGGGGGGATCTCAAGCTGGTCTACATTGCGCCCGAGCGGTTCCGTCAGCGCGCCTTCGTGGAAGCGCTGCGCACCGTCGACATCGCCCTGTTCGCGGTCGATGAAGCACACTGCATTTCCCAGTGGGGACACGATTTCCGTCCGGATTATCAGAAGCTCGGCGAAGCCCTCGAGTCGCTCGGGAGACCGCAGGTGATTGCCCTGACGGCCACGGCCACTCCGGAGGTGCGGGCGGACATTGTCCGGCAACTGCGCCTTGTCGATCACGAGGAATGCGTGAGCGGATTTGCCCGTCCCAATCTCAGTCTCAATGTGACGCCCTGTGCGCGGGTGAAGGACAAGTACGATCGGCTGCGGGCCGTGGTGGCGCAGCATGGGACCGGCGTGGTGTATTGTTCGACGCGTGGCCGGGTCGATGAAGTGGCCGAGGAAATGGAATCGTGGGGCATCCGGGTGATTGCCTATCATGGGGGCATGAGGGAAGACGAACGCGCGAGGCTGCAGGAGGAATTCATTTCGCGGCGGGCGGCGGTGGCCGTGGCCACGAATGCCTTTGGGATGGGGATTGACCGATCCGACGTGCGTTTCGTGGTTCATTTCGAGATCCCGGGGAGTCTGGAAGCTTACTATCAGGAAGCGGGGCGGGCGGGACGCGATGGTGAACCTGGCTGGTGCGAGCTGCTCTACAATTATGCGGACACGCGGACGCAGGATTTCTTCATCGATGGCAGCAATCCCACGCCTGCGGCCGTGGCGGCCCTCTACCAGTTGCTGCGCAGCAAGGCGGACGCGCGGCACGAAGTCATGGCCAGCATCGAACAGCTTTCGGAATGGCTCGAGGAAAAGAACGGCATGACGGTGGGCAGCGCCCTCGCGGTTCTCGTGCGTCAGGGATACGTGGAACGATTCGACGTTCCGGGCCAGCGCATCCGCGGGACGAGGCTGCGGCAGCCCGACGTCAAGGTTTCGGATCTGGAGATGGACCGGGCTGGCATGGAGGAAAAGGAACGCCGGGACCGCGACAAGCTGCGCCGCATGATTGATTGGGCTGATGCCCGGCAATGCCGTCAGCAGAGGATTCTGGAATATTTCGGGGAAGCCGATGCCGCGGTCTGCGGGAACTGCGATGTCTGCCGGGCCGCCAGTCAGCGCGAAGGTGCCCGGGAAGCGACTGCCGAGGAAATCACTGTGGTGCGCAAGCTGCTCAGCGGAGTGGCCCGCTGCAGCGAACGCCGCGGCGCGCAATGGCAGGGCAGGTTCGGCCGGGCCCGCATCGCGGGCATGCTCACGGGCAGCCGCTCGCGGGAAGTCATCGGCGCGCGGCTCGATGAACTCTCGACCTACGGTGCGCTGCGCGATCATGGCCAGGCCTTCGTGCTCGCCTTGTTCCGGGAACTGGAAGCCGCGGGCTACCTGATCACTTCCGGAGGCGAATATCCCGTGGTCACCCTCACCCCGGCCGGGGCCGACTTCATGAAGTCGGGTGGACGGCTGCGGCTCAACTGGCCGGCTGCGGCGTCGGGTGGTCAGCGTCCGGTTCCTGCGGGGGCGGCGGCCGTGCAGCTGGCCGAGATGGGATTTGATGAAGCGCTCTACCGCAGGCTGCGTGAGACCCGCAATGCCATGGCGGTGCGCGAGGGCGTGGCGGCGTACCTCATCTTCAATAATCAGACTCTTGAATTCCTGACGAGACTGCGGCCGCGCAGCATGGCCGAGGGATTGCGGATCCGGGGGATCGGAGAAGCGAAGGCGCGCAAGTACCTCGAGCCATTTCTCGAGGTCATCCGCCAGCACGGCTGATCACTGTGCGGTCAGGGCGGGGGATGTCCCGCGGTTTCCTCGAACTGGCGACGCCAGAAATCGAGCCGCTCGCGGATGCGGGCTTCCTGACCGTTGCCTGTTGGTTCATAGTAGCGACGGCCTTCCGGAAGGTAGGCCTGGGGAATGAAGTTGCCGTCGTAATCGTGTGCGTAGCGGTAGCCCTCGCCATGGCCGAGGGAACCGGCTCCCTTGTAGGCGGTGGAACGGAGGTGGCGGGGAACTTCGAGGGTGCGTCCGCTGGAGACGTCCTGCTGGGCCGCTCCGAGGGCAGCGTAGGCACTGTTGCTCTTCGGCGCGGTGGCAAGGTAGACGGTGGCATGGGCCAGCGGAATACGGCCTTCGGGAAGCCCGACGAATTCGGCCGCCTGCCACGCATCGATGGCCACCCGCAGAGCATTGCTGTCAGCCAGACCAATGTCCTCGCTCGCGGCGATCACGAGCCTCCGGGCAATGAAGCGGAAATCCTCCCCCGCGTGCAGCATCTTGGCGAGCCAGTAGAGCGCGGCATCGGGATCGCTCCCGCGGATGCTTTTGATGAAGGCACTGATCGTATCGTAATGCGCATCGCCGTCGGCATCGTAGACCACGGTCTTGCGCTGAATGCTTTCCTCGGCCGCCGCGAGATCAATCAGAATGACGCCCGCGGCGTCGGGAGGCGTCGTCAGAACTGCCAGTTCGAGAGCGGTGAGCGCCTTGCGGGCATCGCCGTCCGCCATGGTCGCAAGGTGACTCAGGGCATTGTCGTGCGCCTGGATGGCGAGCGATCCCAGTCCGCGTTCCTCATCGCTCAGTGCCCGGCGCAGGACGGCCTCGATATCGGCATTCGCCAGTGGCTCGAGCTGGAAAATCTGCGACCGCGACACCAGTGGACTGTTCACATAGAAGAAGGGATTGTGCGTGGTGGCCCCGATGAAGCGCACCGTGCCGCGTTCGATCCACGGCAGCAGAACGTCCTGCTGCGATTTGTTGAAGCGGTGAATCTCGTCGACAAAAAGCGTCGTCGGCCGCCCGTGCATCCTCCGCAGCGATTCCGCGGCTTCCACCGCCTTCCGGATGTCGGCCACATTCGATTCCACTCCGCTCAGATTGACGAAGCGCGATTCCGTCCGCCGGGCAATGAGCTGGGCCAGCGAGGTCTTGCCGACCCCGGGGGGGCCGTAGAAAATCAGGGAAGTGAAGCGGTCGGCCTCCACGGCGCGGCGCAGGAGTTTCCCTGGACCGAGGATATGCTGCTGCCCGGCGTATTCATCGAGCGACTGCGGACGCATGCGGGCCGCCAGCGGAATGCCGCGTCCCGGCATGGGATCGGGCGCACCCACTGGGCCGTCATGCTCGTCAAAAAGTTCGTCCATGGCTGCGCGACCTTGCCGTGACCCCCGATGGCTGTCCAGGTGGAAACCTTTCAGGGGTTGAGCCGGCGCAGTTCCATGGTGCCGCGGTCGATGGCTGCGGCATAGGTGGCCGACAGCCGGTCATCGCGGATGGTGCCGCTGTGTTCGAAGGTGCCGCCGAAGGTACGGCCGAGGTCCTTCGAACCAGTGACCCGCAGTGAGCCATCCCGCTGGCGTGTCACTGCGCAATCGACCGTGAAACCTGCGCAGAGAATCCGCATCCATGAAGCGCGGTAGCGGAAACGGAGCGTGTCCGGCTGCCCCGGCAGCGGTTCCACGACTGCGCGCAGGCCGCCGTGGTGACCGTTGACATCGCTGCGCCACGTTCCGGTCCATGCACCCGTGGCCGGATCCTGCGGCCGGGCGGACTTCGCCCGGTTCCAGCCCCGCGGAATGCCCGTGCACGACGGCAGGACGGCGAAGCCAATCGCTGCGCTCAGCGCAAGGAAACACCGGACGCGCGTCGTCCGGCGGGAAATGACGGTTTGCTGTGCCATGCCAGGAACCAAACAGAAGCGGGCGGCACCGACCCGAAACAGGGAGTGCCGCCCGCAGTCGCGGGAAATGAAATCAGGTCCGGCTAATCAGACAAGCCCGGCGAGCACCGCCTTGATCGCGGCAAAGTCGGGAAGTTCGCCCGGGCTGTCGTGGAATTCGGCGTACTGGACGACGCCGTGCTTGTCGATCACGAAGGCCGAGCGCTTGGGAACGCCTGCCTGACCGAGATTCTTGTCGGGAAGGAAGCTGTCGTAGGCGATGCCGTAGGCGCGTGCGACGCTGTGGTCGTAGTCGCTCAGGAGGGTGACCGTGATGTTTTCCTTATCCGCCCATGCCTTCTGAGCGAAGGGATTGTCGCCGGAGATGGCGAGGACGCGGGCGTGCAGGGCCTGGTACTCGTTGAGGCCGCCGGAAACCTCGCAGAGTTCCGCGGTGCAGACGCCCGTGAAGGCCATCGGAACGAAAAGGAGCACGACCGCGGAGCGTCCGGCATGCTCGGAAAGAGACACGTACTCGGGGCCGCTGGCTCCGAGCGTGGTCAGTTTGAAATCGGGGGCGGTGGAACCAATGGGAAGGGCCATGAGGATAGGTGGTTGGGAGTTCGGATGAATCGTGAGCGCGGAGGCGTAGCGGATGCCGGGGCGCAGGTCAAAGGCAATACGGAGGCCGTCGGTTTCCGGGTGCGGAAATGCCGTGCCCCGCCCGCGATTCGAGCTTGCCGTTGCCGGATCAAGCTAGTTCAATCGGCGGTCTTTCATGTCAGACAAACCCGATATTCCCCGCAAGACCGTCTACCGGCTGTCGATCTACCAGCGCTGCCTGCGGAGGCTCCGTGAGAACAAGGTGGAGACGGTTTCTTCGGAAGCGCTCGCCAAGGCGGCTGGCGTGACGCCGTCGCAGCTGCGCAAGGACCTTGCCAGCTTCGGGAATTTCGGAACGCGCGGGCTCGGCTACAATGTCGAGGCGCTTTCGGCCACGATTGGCGAGACGCTCGGCACGACGCGGCTTCAGCCGGTCATTCTGGTCGGTGTGGGGAATCTCGGTGCTGCCCTGCTGCGCTACAGCGGCTTCAACAAGGAAGGTTTTGAAATCGTGGCAGCCTTCGATGCCGAACCCTCCCGCAGTCATCCCAAGGTGACTGTCTATCCCATGATGAACCTTGGCGAATTCATCTCGGCCAATGCCGTCAAGCTCGCCATCCTCGCGATCCCGGCGTCGGTCGCTCAGCAGGTCGTCAACGACCTCGTCGCCGCCGGCATTCAGGCCATTCTCAACTTCGCTCCCGTCGTGCTCGAGGTCCCGGAAAACGTCGTCGTGAACAATGTCGATCTCGCGGTGGAACTGGAAAACCTCAGTTACTTCATCCGCTAGGATTCCGTGGAAGAACCGGTCGTCTTCACCGCCGGTCGTTGAGGGCAGCGGCGATGGCGGTGGGGAGATTGACTCCTCCGGATCCTCCGAGGGCATGGTCGATGTCTTCGAGCCGCTGAATGAGATCGCGCACGAGCGCGCGGGGCGCGGGTCCGCCGGCTTCCTGGCAGAAGTGCGTGCGGCAGCCGAAGGGACGGGAATCGTAAATGGAGCACTGGCCATCGCGCAGGAGCGGGCAGGAACCGTCGCTGGACGCGGGTAGTTGGCGGCGCCCGGAAGCGCGCAGCGCGGCCGCGGCGACCATCGCTTCTCCGCGGGTCAGAAACGGCGTCCGTCCGGTCAGCCGGAAGCGGCAGCAGGCTGAGCGGCTGATGCATTGCCGGTCCAATGGGCGCTCGGCGAGTTCCTCGTAGATGCGGCGGACTTCCGCGAGGAGGGCGCGCTGCTGATCGGGGGTGAGCGGTCGTGGCATGGGAAACGGCGGGCCGTCATGGCCTGGGCATCATTCGATCCCGATTGCCGGGTGCTGCAAGCTGAGGATGGCAGATTCCCTGCTGGCGGGTTGCTGTCGGCGGCGTAGCATGATAGCAGGCATCCGTCTGGAGCCATCCCGAAACCACCGTCTCTCATGCATTGGTATTACCTTACTGACCGGCAGGAACGAGTCCCTGTGACTGAAGCGCAGCTGCTGCCGCTGGCTTCGGGCGGCGTGATCCGTCCGAATACGCTGATCTGGCGGGAGGGTCTGCCGTCGTGGTCGACCTGCGGCGAAGTCCGCCCGGATCTTTTTGCGCCCCCGGTTTCTGCGTCGCAGCAGGCGGCCGTGGGCGATGCGGGGCTGCTTCTTTCGGCGCGATCGCTGGCGGATTATTCCCCGTGGATGGGAGTTTTCAGTGCGGTCATGCTGGTCAGTGGCGGTCTCGTGATGGCCCTTACGGCAGCGCTGGCGACGGGCTGGCTCTTTGATCTTGGCTGGTTCCGCGAAATGATGCGTCAGGTCACTCCCGATGGCGGGGTGCTGCCATCGCATGGATGGCCGGCGGTGGCCGGCGGAGTGATTCTTTCGCTGACTCTGTTCATTCCGGGCAGCATGCTGGCGGTGGCGGCGCGGCAGGTGAAGCGTGCGGCTGTCCGCGGGGATGGGAATATTCTTTCGGCTGCGCTGCGGAATCTGGGACGGTTTTTCCAATGGTGGATTGTTGGCATGTTTGTGCTCACGATTCTGTCGGCGGCGTGGAGCCTTTACCATTGGAGGGACAAGGCCCTGCCGAAACCACCGGATCCCGCCGCGCAGCGGGTCGCTGTCTGATGACTCAGGCTCCGGAGGATCTCCTCGATCCCTGTCCGTTCCTGCCGGTGCCGCAGGAGGTGCTGACCGCGGAAGCGGTCGCTGGCCTCGGGCCTGACCGGGGCGCTGCCTTCTACGAAACGGCCCTCGGCTACGCCCAGTGCCTGTGGCGCGCCGGCCTGCCGGCGAGGTCGCTCCTGCTCATCAACCGGGCCATGGGTTGTGATCTCGATGGCAGCGAACCCATCCTGCGCCAGTGGCCGATGCCCTACCGTGCGGTCGCATGGATCCTGCAGTCGCATCAGCCGGATCAATTCATTGGAAATCCGCGCAGGCATTGGCAGCACCTCGCCACCCGCATGGTTCCTCCGCGCAAGGACCTCCGGACATGGCGCGCATGGGCCTGCTGGTTCCTTGCCCGACGCATTCTTCCGGATTACCCCGCCGACGACCTCCAGATCGCCCGCGAAGGCATCCGCGAACCGGATCCCAGCGAAATCGCCCGCCAGCTCAGCCGGCTCGGACTGCCCGGCGAAGCCGAACTCTGGCAGGACACCGTCCGGATCGCGGCGCAGGATTGAGATCCGGGGAAACCAGGCAGCATTTTGGGCCGAAATGCGGCCATCTTCCGAAGAATTTCCGCAGAACGGGCAGGAAAGATGCTTGTCAGATTGCGGTACATCTGAAATCCTCCCCATCATGAATTGCCGCCGACCATTCTTTTCCGCTCCGAGCTGTACTGCGCTCCTGCTTTCTCTCGCGACGATTCCGGCGGTGCAGGCGGCCTCGGTTTCTGCGGGAAATCTGGTGATCTACCGGGTCGGCACGGGAGCAGCGGCGCTTAGTACGGCGGCCACGGCGGTCTTCCTTGAAGAATACACCACAGGCGGGGCATTCGTGCAGTCGATCCCGGTCGCTTCCAGCGGGGGTGCTGCCATGACGGCGGTGGGCAATGCGACCACTGAGGGCATCATGACTGCTTCCGTTGATGGATCGCGCCTTGTCTTCGCGGGTTACCGCAAGGACGCCGGTGGGTCGAATCCTTCCAGCGACACGGCACTGGTCACCGGGCGGGTTGTTGGCATGCTCAGCCTTGATGGCACGGTCGATACTTCGTTCGCCGTCACGGATGTGACCGGCACGATCCGCAGCGCGGTCTCCTACAGTGCAACGGGCCCGGCGTACATTGGAGCGTCCTCGGCGGTTCGTTACATTGCCGATCTCAGTCCGGCTTCGGCGTCTGCCGTCGTCGATGCCCGCAATTCGCGTCAGGTCGTCCTCAGTGGCGGAATTCTCTTTGCTTCGAATGGTTCGACTGCGGTCACGGCCAAGGTGCAGAGTTACGGTCCGGCCCCGACGGCGGTGACGGTGCCGACCGCGGTCGTTACTCTGAATTCCAACGATGCAGTCAACGGCATCTGGTTTGCCGACCTCAATCCGGGCATTCCGGGGGATGATACCGTCTATGCACTGAGCACGGTGGCGAATCAGCTCGTGAAGGCCAGCTTTGATGGGGCTGCGTGGACGCAGAGCGGCTCGCTTTCCCTTGCGGGGACGACCGGGATTTCCAATCTGACCGGCGTCGTTGGGCCATCGGGTGTCGATCTTTATCTGACGACGGCGGGCACGCTTTACAGCCTCAATGATGCGAGTGGTTACGGAGCGGCTCCCAGCGGCACGTTGAATGTGCTGGCGACGGCGGGAGCGAACACGGCCTTCCGCGGCCTTGCGATCATGCCGGTTCCGGAGCCGTCGGCTGCGGTGCTGGGCCTTGTGGGTCTGCTGGCCATGGGCCGCCGCCGCCGCTGATGACCGATGATCGGCTGGAGCCGGCGCTGCGCTGGTTTGCGGAGCGTGGCTGGGAAGCATTTCCCTTTCAGAGGGAGTCATGGCTGGCGTGGCTTGAGGGAAAGAGCGGGTTGCTGCATGCTCCTACGGGGCAGGGCAAAACGCTGGCGGCGTGGTTTGGTCCGCTGCTGCAGGCCATGGAATCTTCCGGCGGCGAACGTGGGCTGCGCGTGCTGTGGATCACGCCGCTGCGCGCGCTTTCCGCGGATACCGCGGCGGCCCTGCGCGAGCCACTGCTTTCGCTTGGCCTGCCATGGACCGTCGAGGAACGGACGGGCGATACTGGGAGCACCGCCCGGAAACGTCAGGCCGCCCGCCTTCCCGAAACCCTCGTCACGACTCCGGAAAGC
>Ga0315903_10003992_pt1 | contig 20032 bp, 15 predicted proteins | sample LakEriMetagenome_7_FD_203524 | JGI IMG/M metagenome (GOLD analysis project Ga0315903, IMG submission 203524) | Freshwater fungal communities from buoy surface, Lake Erie, Ohio, United States - Buoy 2 MA119 | ecosystem: Environmental > Aquatic > Freshwater > Lake | place: USA: Lake Erie, Ohio... | reverse complement strand
TGATTCATTAATCAAATCGGGTTACAACGCCGATTGTTTGCACGGTGATTTATCGCAACAACAACGTGATAAAGTAATGGGTAAATTTCGTAAGCGCACCGTTAAAATTCTTTGTGCAACTGATGTTGCAGCGAGAGGCATTGATGTAAATGATATAACGCATGTTATACACTATCATTTACCTGATGATATTGAAAATTATACACATCGAAGTGGCAGAACAGCACGTGCTGGTAAAAAAGGAATTAGTATTGCACTACTTCATATCAAAGAAGCTTATAAACTTCATCAAATTGAGAAACTAGCCAATATGAAGTTTGAGAAATTTTTAATCCCTAAAGGAGATGAAATTATCGCAAAACGTATTCAACAATATGTATCTGATTTCTCATCATTCGATTATCAGGATGCAAGTAATATTGAGTTGAAAAATGAATGGATTTTCCCATTGATGCAAATGGACAAAGAAGAATTAGTGCAACGATTAATGGCGCGCGAATTAGTAAAATTTGATACCAATTTAATGGAGCATGCAGATTTGAATGTCGATGAAACACAAAGATCAAGTAGAAGCTCTGAAAAAACATTTGGTAGAGATCGTGATGGTGGACGTGCACGTCGTGGAGAAAGAACAAGCAGCGAAGGTGAAGGCGAAAAATTATTCATCAACTTAGGTAAAAAAGATGGTCTGCGCTACGATGAAATGCGTGAATTGATATTCCGCAATTCAAAAGTAAGTGGTCATAATATCAAGGATATTGAAATGCAAGGTGTTTTCTCATTCTTTTATACAGATGCGAAAAGTGCGGAAAGAATTATCTCAGGTTTTAATCAGGTTGAACATAAAGGACGCGAAGTGCGCATTGAAAGAACAGCAGAACAAGCTGGCGGAGGTAGCGGTGGTGGAAGAACTTCTGGTTCGCCACGCAAATATGGCAGCAGCGATAGAAAACCAACGTTCAATAAAAAATCAGATAATAAACCTCGCAGTTCATCATCATCAAGCAGTGGAGCAAGCAAACCTCGATATAAAGCCAAAGATGATCAACGTTGGTAATATTTAGATTTTTAGTAGATAATGTTGAATGTAATCGTGCACCCCTTTTTCTAGATTATAGTAATTATGCGCAAAGCCGATTCCTCTCAATTTAGTATTGTTGGCTTCTGTAAAATATTGGTACTTATCTCGAATATCTAGCGGTGTATCGATATACTCAATAGTAGGTTCAAGATTAAGACTCTTAAAAACCGCATAGGCTAAAGCATTAAAAGTTTCCGCTTTCCCTGTACCAGCATTGTAAAGTCCAGAGGCAGGTAAGTTTAATAAAGTCCAATAGGTTTGTGCAAGAATGTCCTTTACATAAATAAAATCACGAAGTTGCTCGCCATCCTGAAAATCGGGATGATGGGATTTAAAAAGTTTTATTTTTCCAGTATTTCTTATTTGATGGAATGCATGAAAAATTACTGAAGCCATTCTGCCTTTGTGATACTCATTCGGACCATACACATTAAAAAACTTTAAACCATACCAATGCTTGGGTGTATCATTTTGAAGAACAGCGAATTTATCGAACTCATTTTTTGAAACACCGTAAGGATTCAAAGGCTGAAGTTTCTCAACAATTTCATGAGAATCGTTGTAACCAAATTCTCCATTGCCATAAGTAGCGGCAGAAGAAGCATAAATCATAGGGATTTGCTTTAAGGTGCAATAATGCCAAAGAATTTTAGAATATTCGTAATTCAATTTTTGATGGATAGCATAATCCATTTCAGTAGTATCAGTTCTTGCACCAAAATGTATGACATAATCAATATCACGAACCGACTGCAAATAAGCTTCAATTTGATTCCGATCAATTTTATCGATACACTTAATCGATTCATGATTCCTTAGTTTAGAGTCAGGTGTAAAGTCATCAATCAGAATCAAATTTTCGTAACCTTTTTCATTTAAAAAGAGGGCCATTTGACTTGCAATAAAGCCTGCAGCACCAGTAATAATTATTTTGTTTGTTGTTTGTAACATAATTTGTAAAAACGAAATTACTAACATTCAAATAGGTTTGCTTGAAATAGGATGAAATAATTCGAAGAATTGAAATTATATTTACCTTTCATCAACAATACAACATGAATTCAAAATTAAAAATCACAGCCATGAGCTTCTTACAATTTTTTGTTTGGGGTGCATGGTTAATCACGATTGGCGTGTATTGGTTTGAAACTAAAGCATGGAGCGGAGCTGCTTTCGGCAGTGTATTCTCTACGTTAGCACTTTCATCTATCATTATGCCAGCCCTAACAGGTATACTCGCTGATAGGTTTATAAATGCTGAAAAACTTTATGGCTTGCTGCATATTGGGTATGGTATTGTAATATTTTTCCTACCATCTATTACAAATCCTGAAGACTTTTATTGGGTCATGTTTTTAGCTATGCTATTTTATATGCCCACCATTTCATTGTCAAATTCAATTGGATATACGATTTTAAAAAACGAAAATTATGATGTGGTTAAAACCTTTCCACCAATTCGGGTTTGGGGTACAATTGGATTTATAGCAGCTATGTGGATGACCAATTTAACAGGTTCAAAAGATAATGGGAATCAATTTATTATTGGAGGTATAGCCGCGATTATTTTAGGTATCTACTCGTTTACCTTACCTAAATGTCCGCCACAAAGGTCTATTTCACAGGATGCATCCCTGCTCGAGCAACTAGGTCTCAATGCTTTTAAACTGTTTTCAAACATAAAAATGGCATTGTTCTTTATCTTTTCATTATTCCTCGGCGCTGCTTTGCAATTAACCAATATGTATGGTGATGCTTTTTTATCAGGTTTTAAATTTATGAACGAGTATAAAGATTCATTCGTTGTAAAATACTCAACGATTATTATGTCGATTTCGCAAATTTCGGAGACGCTTTTTATCTTGGCAATACCATTCTTTTTAAGAAAATTTGGCATTAAGCAAGTTATGCTATTTAGTATGCTGGCTTGGGTGCTTCGTTTTGGATTATTTGCTTTCGGAGCTCCTGTAGGTTTTGGTTTGATTCTTATTATTTTATCAAATATCGTCTATGGAATGGCTTTCGATTTCTTTAATATTTCTGGTTCACTGTTTGTAGAGACCACCACAGATTCTTCAATTCGATCATCGGCACAAGGCTTGTTTATGATGATGACAAATGGTATTGGTGCATTTTTAGGCTCCACAGTCAGTGGTATTGTGATTGATACATATTTTATGATTGGCGGCAATAAAGACTGGCATTCGATTTGGCTTTGCTTTGCGACCTATGCACTTGTTATTGCTCTATTATTCGCAATATTCTTTAGGCACAAACATAATCCAAGTGAAGTTTCAAATATTACACATTAATTAATTCAATTAAGTTTTGTGCAATTTTTTAAACGATTTCCATTTGAAGTTTATTTCATTCATGCTATTCTATTAGTTCAATTTATACTTGCTTGGCACTTTGCAGAACATCGATTTATTTGCGATACAAGCTACTATTTTTTTAAAGCACTGAATTCGGCTAATTTTCATATCGAACATCAACGTTATGTATTGGCATTAGCAGAGTTACCTGTTGTGCTGATGTCTAAGTTTCATTTTCCACTTCAATGGATTCTCTATGTGTTTAGTGTTTGGCACATTATTTATTATTCTATAATTGGTTATTTATGCTTTAAAATCAGTGGAAAACATGGATATTGGTTACTTGTTGTTTTAATGCAAGTGATAGGCGTACATCTTGGCTTTTATGGACCTATTTTCGAACAATTCTATGGAACTGCTTTGGCGGTTTTGTTTTTTGTTTTATTACAGAAATATGATAACACTTCTATTGGTAGCCATTTGATACTCATGATTGTATTCATTCTGGTAATTACAAGTCATCCGTTTAACTTTTTACTCGCATTGTATTTAATGTTTCTTGATTATCTGAAAACAAAATACATTAGAAAATACCTAATTCTTCTAGTTAGTATTCCATGTTTTATCGCCTTTAAAATTTTATTTATGAGCGAGTATGAAGCAGGTAAAATTGGGTGGACATTTAACTTGAGTCAGAATAAAACATATGAAACTATTTACGAATGGAAACATGTAGTAGCTGCTTTTAAATTTTTATTGACATATTACCTCGAAACCTTTATCTCATTAATAGTCACTATTATTTACCTGTTACGAACAAAGCATTACTTCAATGCCTCTATAGTGTTTTCAACTTACATTGCTACTTGGGTACTTATTCGTTTTACCTGTTATATGGAATCTTACACTAGATACTTCGAGCAGGTTCATTATCTTATAGTACCTGTAGCCTTTATCACATTCGTTTATTTTGTTTCAGAAGTAAAAAAATCAAATACAATAAAATATAGCTTAGTATTTGCAATTGTCATAAGCTGTACTTTTCGATTCATAAAAGTCTTTGAAATTGGGAGACGAAATACCCAAAAGACGCTGGCAATTAAAAGCTTAGTTGACAGAGCACAACAACAAACTGGTACAAAGTTATTTGTACGAACTGAAAATTGTGGTGACGCTTGTAATCATTTTGAATGGGATACACCTTATTTAACTTTATTATATTCTGCCTTACATAAATTTCCTAAACAAGTAAGCATTTATCATTTAGAAGAAGATTTTGAATCCTTTCGAAAAATAAGTAATGATAAATATTGGTTTCGATTAGAAGAACAAGAACCTATTGATAAATTAAATCCAAATTATTTTAAACTGGAGAATGAGGCCTATAGAGAATTGAGGTAAGGGTTTACGTTTAAACCCAGATTCGGAATTAGAAAGCAGAATCGAATGTAATTCTGCAGAGTCCTGAGGCAGATACTCCGCGGAGACGGAATGTAAACACCCACACCTAAATAAAAAAAAGCGAGTTGTCCCGCTTTAAATGTTTTCACAACGGAATAATCCTTATTGTGATTAACCCCGTGGTTTGTGCCTTCACAAACCCGCCTATTTTTATCATACTCTATCAAAATAGTGTTTTATGAAAGTGAATCTACTAAAATTGTTGCTATAATCATAAGCAGAAGACCAATAATAATAACTTTCAGGTTCTTTAGCTAAATTCCAATGCTCCCGCAAAGGATTATTATGGCAATATTGCAATTTCTGTTGTAACATATCTCTGCTCAATATCTTGATAGCTAATGGATCTCTTTTCCAATATCGTTGCTTACGAGTAATTTCTTCAACATTATAAGTCAAGTATGTATCAACATTCATTGATTTTATTTTTTTTGAAATTGATGTGATGTAAACTTCAAAAATGAGGCATAGGGTTTCTCCTTCCCATTCATCTCAATCATTTCCCAAAGAATATGAGTATGGTTCAGCATAGTCACAAAGCCATATACTTGAATCTTATTTTCCTTGCTTAAATAAGATAATGAGTCTACTATGATTTGTTTAAATTCATCTTCACTCAATAGTTTACGCCACTTGCCAATAGTTGCTGTCTAGAAATAGACTTCTTTTGTTTCCATGACACTATATCTTATTTTCTCGAACATATCCGAGGTTCAAAAATAGTGAATACATTTAATTAAAGGAATAGTTTATGAGGTCATAAACCAAGGTAATAAATTATGTCCGCTTAAAGGAATGGTTTCTGAGGACACAAACCGCGGGATAAAATCTAGTCTGCGACATAAATCACATGGGTGTAATAAGTGTTGATGGGATAAAGTATACATTTAAAAAACACAATTCGATAAAAGTAAAGGAAGAAAAATATTCTACAATACGAAATGAAACTTAGTTCTCATGAGCGGTAATCAACTCATCAATTTTCTTACGCATCAGAAATAGTATAACGCCTGTAGCAACAATACATACCGCAATAATTTCCGCTTGTGTAGGTTTCAAAAAGCCCCAATCATATTGGTAATTAACACGTATTTGCTCTATCAAAAAACGTTCAATGCCATTGCAAATTAAATAAATCGAGAAAATGCTCAAAGGCTCTTTAAATCGTTGTCGTATTTTCCATAAAAAAAGAAAAATCAACATTCCCATCACAAACTCATAAACGGGTGTGGGAAAAACCGGTATCGGCAATACCGAACAATAAGTTCCGGTACAGCCTCGCAAAGGTTCACCCACATTATTTACATTATTAGGATAATTGTATGCAAATAACCAAGTTGGTAAACCCGCAAACCCTGTGACGCGCTTGTGTGGTATTATTTCTGTCTTCTCAAAATGTCGATAAACATGGGCTTCGTGCAATTTTATTTGATGCTCAAATGGCATTTCAGTTTGTACCACCTGGCCCATTTCATTAGTTGTATACGCGGAATTATAAATGCCCCAATCACCATCACCACTTATTTGACAACCCAATCTGCCAATGGCATAGCCAACAATCAAAGCAGGTGCTGCTGCATCACAAAGATGTCTGAAATCTAATTTAATTCGCCGTGAATAAATCCAAAGTGCCAAAGTCGCCACAATTAAACCACCATAAAATGTGAGGCCACTGCTAGAGAGTAAGTTCTCTAAAGGATGGGCTAAAAAATCTTCCCACGTTTCGAAGGCATTAAAAATTTTAGCCCCAACAAAACCACCAAAGGCGGCTATTACCGCGATATCGCCAACGCGATGGCTCGGTAATGTTTTTACTTTCTTGATAAAAGGTATACCGGCTTCTTTTCTCTCCGCTGGAACCTCCTTTAAATCTTGAGTATCATAATAAAATTTAAGACCTAGCGATAACAACAAAAAAATAAAACCCGCTAGCAAACTTCCTTGTGAGGAGAAAATGAAGCTCATAGGATCTGGTGAGGCAATTTCCAAATTCATCAACATACCTATCAGTTTGTAGCCAATCACAAATCCGACTAATGCATTGAAAATATAATCTGTCCAAATATATTTTACCTGAACTGTTTTATCATCAATGGTAAACCGCACTAAGCCATTAGCCTCTTTTCGTTGAAGTTCCTTAAGTATAATATAACCTGCCGATAAAAAAGCCATGGCTACCATGAAACCGAACGATTTCACGAGACTTAAATAAGGAATATCTAATCCAAACCAATGTTTGAATAATTCATGAAAATCGGCGTACATAAAGCGTTGGTGCGTCTAGCAATTTTGATTAAATGCTTCTTCTAAACTTGCTGCTATCATTTGAGCCGAACGACCTTCTATCATATGTCGCTCAATCATGTGAACTAACTCTCCATTTTTCATCAAAGCGATACAAGGCGATGAGGGAGGATAGGGTAATAAATAAGTTCTTGCTTTTTGAACCGCTTCACTATCAAAACCTGCGAATGAAGTAACTAAATAATCAGGCTTTTTTGCTGCATGTGCAACCGCCATCAGTACACCAGGTCTAGCCGTGCCAGCGCTGCAACCACATACCGAATTCAATACCATTAAAGTTGTGCCTTCACGTTTCATCGCACTTTCAACCAGCTCGGGTGCGTTTAAATCTTCAAAACCATTTTGCGTTAATTCTGCCTTCATAGGCAATACCAATTCTGCGGGATACATAAAATATTAATTTTGGATGCAAAAGTAATTCTTAAATGCGAATGAAAGTTGGTAATAAATTGATAATATATAAACGAAGTTGGTTAAGGCATCAGGTATGAATTTTTAATTGTTGAGGGTGTTCGGGCGGGCTTTTCGTTACAATCTTTTTCCCAACGCACATATGCTAACCTCGAAAAAGGATTTTCACTACAATCCCTAACGCTATTCATAGGAAGGGAAATTATCTTTCCAAACATTGGCTAGCATATCATAACAACGAATTTCATGTCCGTTTGACAAACAAAAGTAATTAACCTGTAAGCTTGATACATAGGATTCAGTTTGCTTTAAAACCTGCTTGTCCAGTTTTATACTTTCGGCCTTACATTCTACTAAAAGCCAAGGTTTATCATTTTTAAAAACCAAAATATCATATCGCTTTCGCAACTCACCCACTTTAATCAATTTTTCAACCGAGATTAAGGAGATAGGGAACTTTAAGATTTCTACAAAATGCTTCAAAACTTGCTGCCTAAGCCATTCTTCAGGTGTTAGCACTACATATTTTCTCCTTACAGGATCAAAAATATATTCTTTATTATTTATTAGTTTAGTTTTCAAAATACGAACAAGTGTATTTGCAATGATATATCAATGTAATGATCTATCAATTAAACACTTTACTTTACCTTTGCGCTCGCAAAATAAAAATAACATGATTCAGAAAGCCATAAAAAAGCTAAAACTTTCAAAATTAAATAGTGGAACCTCCACGGGTACTAATTGGATTGAGAGCAAAGGTGAAAAATTAAATAGTATGTCGCCTGTAGATGGCACTTTAATTGGTACTGTTTATTCTACGACTAAAAATGACTATGAAAAAGTAATTAAACAATCTGAAAAAGCTTTTGCGGAATGGCGCATGTGGACGGCACCTAAGCGTGGAGAAGTGGTTCGACAAATCGGCGAAAAATTGCGTGAGTTCAAAGAGCCATTAGGTCAATTGGTAAGTTATGAAATGGGAAAAAGCTTGCAAGAAGGTTATGGTGAAGTACAAGAAATGATTGATATCTGTGATTTTGCAGTGGGTTTAAGTCGTCAATTATATGGCTTAACCATGCATAGCGAACGACCTGGACACCGCATGTACGAGCAGTATCATCCACTGGGTATTGTGGGTATTATATCAGCCTTTAATTTCCCAGTTGCGGTATGGAGTTGGAATACAATGTTAGCATGGGTTTGTGGCGATGTATGCGTTTGGAAACCCAGTGAAAAAACTCCACTTACTGCCTTAGCTTGTCAAAATATAATTAGTGAAGTATTTAAAAAGAATGGAGTTCCGGAAGGAGTAAGTTGTTTAATTAATGGCGACCGACAAGTAGGAGAGTGGCTAACTCATGATAAACGTATTCCATTAATTTCGGCAACAGGAAGCACTCGAATGGGTAAAGATATTGGTGCGGTTGTGGGCGGTCGCCTAGGCAGAAGCTTATTGGAGTTAGGCGGAAATAATGCAATTATCATTACGGAAAATGCTGATTTAGATATGGCATTAATTGGCTGTGTTTTTGGAGCGGTGGGCACTTGTGGTCAACGTTGCACCACAACACGTCGTTTAATCATCCATGAAAAAGTATATAAGAAGTTTACCGAAAAATTAGTAAATGCTTATAAACAAATAAAAATTGGTGATCCATTGAATGAGAAAAATCATGTTGGACCATTGATCGATAAGGATGCAGTGCAAGCTTATCTTAATTCGATTGAAACCGCACAAAATGAAGGCGGAAAAATATTAGTCGAAGGTGGCGTTCTAAAAGGCAAAGGTTATGAAAGTGGTTGCTATGTAAAACCTTGTATCATCGAAGCAAAAAATGAAATGGGTATTGTTCAGCATGAAACATTTGCACCCATTTTATATGTTATGAAATACAAAACATTGGATGAAGCGATTGCGATGCAAAACAACGTACCACAAGGTTTAAGTAGTGCTATCATGACGAATAACATGCGCGAATCAGAGAAATTCTTATCTCAAGCAGGTAGCGATTGCGGTATCGCCAATGTAAATATTGGAACCAGTGGTGCTGAAATTGGTGGTGCTTTTGGTGGAGAAAAAGAAACAGGCGGCGGTCGTGAAAGTGGCTCTGATGCTTGGAAAGTATATATGCGCCGTCAAACGAACACAATTAATTATACAGATAAATTGCCTTTAGCGCAAGGCATCAAGTTTGATTTGAATTAGTAGTTTTTTACCAAATAGTAAGTTGACATTTGATTGAAAAGTGTCAATTTAGGTTTTACAATTTTGTATTGTAAGGCTGGGTACACTTGTTTCAATTCCTCAAAATTAGATGGCTTTAAAATAAACAATCGCTTTACGGGTTCTTCGTACAAAGGCTTTATTTCACTTATCAAAAAAGCTTCACGCATGGTATCAAAATGATGGTACAAATAGAAGAATAAGCTTGGTGGTCGATTTTGATCATTGCCAACCACAATTTCAATTTTCCTATCAGCAATTTTGGAGGCTTCATTCGCCACACTGTAGGTGATATTTTTAAAACCATCCATCATGGGTACTACGAATAGCCAAATGGCTAACTGTAAACCCACACTTTGATAAAGATATCTAACATGATAAGGATTATGGGAAGCTTTTGTAAAATTTTTAATGTTTAAATAGATAAATACTGAACCAATTAGAATAAAGATAATGGATGGGATAAGTTTTAAGTCAACAATAATAACCAGTACAATAAATACGATAGGTATCAATAAATTAAATCCAAGTTGAATATAATTTTTCAATCGATTAGACACTTCACTTTCAAATTGAATTCCAACTAAAAAAGCCAAAGGCACATGGGCAGCAATTACATAGGCTGGCAATTTGCTGGGTGTAAATTCAAAAAGCAACCATGCCGATATAAACCAAATACCGAGAAGTAAATTTTTTTCATTTTCTTTTTTATAGAGACTTACAAAACTAGTTTTAATAGCATAGGGTATTAAGCAGATGAAAGGAAGAAAGAAAACAAACAAACCTAATAGATGAGTGCCCGGCGGACCCGTCTGACCAAATACACTACCTGACACGCGTTTCAATATGTACCAATCAATCATCCAAATTATAAATTGTTTTCCTTCTTCTGATTGATAACATGCATAGCCCCATACAAGCAGTGGAACAAATGATAAGGGTAGAAAAACTAACGGATATAGTTTCAATAAATTCTTGCGTAGCGGATGAAATACAAACAATAAAGAAACAAATAAGAGTGTAAAAATAACAATGGGTGGACCTTTGGTTAATAAAGCGAAAGCAAATGAAATCCAACACAAGAAAGCATACTTTATATCACGATACAACAAAACATGTATAATTGAAATAGCACAAATTGTAGTTAACAATAGAAGTAAAGCATCAGTGACAGCAACCTTAGCTAATGCCATAAATAGATATGTGCTTGATAAAATAAGGATAGCATGAAAGCTTAGCTTATCTCCAAATATTTTCCGACCGCTAAAAAAAATAACAAATAGGCAAGCGACTATTGATAAGGTCGAAGATAATCTTGTGGCAAACTCATTGAAACCAAATATTTTGTAGGACAAGGCTATCAACCAGAAATGCAAAGGTGGTTTACGATGTACATCTGACCATTCGAAATGTGGATTTAGACAATCACCATGCAACACCATATTTCGAGCAAATCCTGCATAGGCTGCTTCATCTTGATCAAAAAAGGTGTAACATGAATTGCTTATCAAAAATATGACCGCAATTAAGCTAATACAATAAATCGCTTTTTGAGAATAAGTTATCTCATTATTCATTCGTGATAAAATTCAGAAACGAAGTTAGAAAAATTAATTCAGAGAAAAGTTTACTTGACCATTTTGTAACTATTAGGAATGCCAAAAGGATATTCGAGGGGGATATTAAATTCGTATTTATTAATTTCCATATCAACCTTGGCTGCACCTTTTACATCTTGAATATGAATTTGTCTTTTCCCCGATAGTAAATAGTTGCCGTTACGTTCATAATCCGCATAGGAGATAAGTACAGAACTTGTAGATACAGATCTCATAGTCTGATACAAAATTTGTTTGAGGGAACTATCAGATTTATTAAATGTGATTTGATTAATAAAGTCATGTCCTTTGATAAAAACAGTACTTAAATTATCTAAGTTCTTCATGTCAACTATTTTACCATCAGTACCAATCGCATTGCCAATAATTAAATTTTGTAAAGTTTTAAAATCAACTTGAATATTAATAAGCTTTTCAATTTCCTGATAACTAAATAAAAAGGCTTTTTTATTAATACGCTCAAAAGCTTTCACACTATCAGGAGTAATCAATGCGCGAACGACTTCAATACCAAACGCAGAAATGCTTATCCAAATATTCTTGTCTTTTTGAAGTCGAAAATTTGCAGTTACATTTTGCTTTTGTTCGCCAATTTCGATATGTAATTTCGTCTTTGATGAAAATGTCTGAAAATCGTTTGTTCTAAGCTTAATAAGCGTGCGTGCCAAAACTGAATCGCCAACATTGAATGTTAAAACTTCTTGTTTAGTAGGTATTTTGGTTTCAGCAGAAGTTGAATCTTTCTCAATCTTACGTTGTTGTTTTTCATCTTTGCGTTCAATTTTCTTTTCTTCTCGTTTTTCTTTACGATCCTCTTTCTTCTTATTTTTAATTAAAAATGGCTTTATCAAATTGCAAGAATTAACACCAAGCAGCAATGATATCAAGCCTATAAATATTACCTTATTCATTAATCCGACTATTTCTAATTTTAATTTTCAATTTTTCATTTTCTTTATCTAAATCTAAAGCTTTTTGCCAATTTAAAATTGCATTGTTCACTTGGTTCAATTTAAAAAGTATATCGCCATAATGTTCAAAAATAGTAGCATCATTGTCACCATCAGCTTGAATTGATTTTTCAAGATAAACCTTAGCGTCTTCATAATTTTTCAATTGGTATAATATCCAAGCATACGTATCTAAAAACGACTTTGTATTCGGTTGCAATAATAAACTTCGCTTTGACATTTTTTCAGCTTCTTCCAAATTTGTATCCCGAACAGAAAGATAATAAGCATAGTTATTCAAAATGCCGGGCTCATCTGGAGCATATCGAAGTGCTAATTTAAAATTTGAGTCGCTCCTTCCAAACTGCTTAGTTTGATTATAAGCATCGCCTAAGCTTGAGTGCATTTGCGCCAATAATTCAGCGTTATAACTTGTGAGTCGAATTGCATTCTCTAAGGATGTGGTAGCTAAACTCGGATTTTGCAATTGTAAATGAGAAATACCTTGGTAGAAAAATGCCAAATTACTTCGTTCAAAAATCTCAGCATTACGTTTCGTAATTTCTATAATGGTATCATATTGTTTAGCATCAAAATAAATACCGAGTAATTGGTTCCAAATTTCTTTTCGTTGATTATTTAGGGTAATTACTTTTTCATAATACAACTTAGCTTCGTTTGGATTTCTTGTATAAAATAATAAATCAGCATACAATTGTAAGGCATTTTCAGATTTACTTTGTTTCGTGGCATTTTCTTGTGCCAATTTCAAAATGAAATTTTCATCTCGGCTTGGATCACTCTCTGTCATTCTGATTGCAGGCAAAAGAATACTAAGTTTGCTAGTTACATCGATGTTTTTTGAATGAATAATACGATTCAAATAAGCTTGGTATTTCTCATAATTAGCTTGACTTGCATAATATTGAGCCAATGTAATCTGTGCTTGTGCATCATTTGGATAAGCTGATTCAAGAATATTAAACAAACTATCAACCTTTACACTATCTCTTTCTCTTACGGCTAATTCTATTCGCATTACTGTGTACTTGGCGGTTTCTGGAAATGTCTTTTCCAATCTGCATAGAACTTCGTCTGCTTCCTTGATTTTATTATTGCGAACTAAGATATTCTTCTTTTGTATTAATAATTCTTCATCTAAACCAAGCAGTTTTTCCAATTCATCAAAGCCTTTTAATGCTTTGTTCAATTCGTTGCGTTGCAAAAAAATCATGGTTTTCTTAAATACATACTCTTCTTCGGTTGGATTCGAAATGAGTAAAGTATCTAATTGCTTCTCAGCGCTACTTAATTGATCATTAAAAATTAGTGTTTGAACATAAAACTCTCTAAATGTAATATTGTCAGGCTGCAAGTTCAATGCTTGTTTGGCGTTTAACAGTGCATTGCTTACGTTATTTGATTCAAGCTGAATACGCGCTAGATTATAAAGACCTGTGGCGTTATTAGGATACTTTTTTACAAAATCCAAATATGCAATAAGACTCTCCTTTCTATCTTTGAGCAAGCGCTTTTTTTCAACTTCAAAAAAATGTTTTGTTTCATTCTCCTTTGGAATGCGAGGGTCTATTTTAGCTGAAGTTATTTTTGTAACTGTTGTAGATTCATGCTTTAGCAGATTGCAAGAACTTGCAAATAATAGGGTAGCAAGAAGAATGAATTTATCAAATCGCATTTATTCAGTAAACGAATAGTCGCCAAGGCTAAATTCGTCAGCTTTTGAATTGCAATCTACATGATTTCCAAGTAATGATTGAGTAATTACAGAATTCTTAACACTTGAATACGCACCAACAATACTTCTGCTTACAACTGAGTTTTCTATGTGTGCATTCGCTTCGATAGAAGCATATGGTCCAACAACAGAGTTTTTAAGTGTTACATGCTCACCAATAAAGCTTGGTTGAATCACAACAGCATTATCTAATTTCGCGCTTGGTGCAAGCATATTTTCAGAATTTTGCTTGATACTTAATACTCTTTCTAAAGTATAAAGTGTGGCATTCTTATTACCACAGTCGAGCCATTCTTCTACTTGACCTGTGTAGAATTGCATGCCTTTGGATTTCATATTCTCCATGGCATCTGTCAATTGAAATTCACCTTTTATCTTAATATCATTATCTAATAAATACTGAAGTTCATTCTTTAAATTTTCTCCATCTTTGAAGAAGTAAACCCCAATAATTGCTAAATCAGATACAAAAGTTGTAGGTTTCTCAATAAATTCAGTTATAACACCTTCTTCATTTAATTTCACTACACCAAATGCGCTTGGGTCATCCACTTTTTGCGTCCAAATAATAGCATCTTTATTATTATCGAGATGAAAAGTGGCTTTAAATAAGGTATCAGCAAAAGCTATAAATACATTACCTGTCAAACATTCGGCGGCACATAATATGGCATGTGCAGTTCCTAATGGATTATCTTGATAAAATATTTTTCCTTTAGCACCAAATTTCTCTGCCACATGAATTAGATTCTCTTCAGCTTCTTTCCCAAACAGTGGGCTAATGATAAAAGCAATTTCATCTATCTTTTGATCTGTGGTATTAGCAATATCTTCTACAATTCGATGCACCATAGGTTTGCCAGCAATAGGAATTAATGGCTTCGGTGTTGTAATCGTATGAGGGCGCATTCTTTTACCCATGCCAGCCATTGGAATAATTATGTTCATTGTTGAGTGTTTGTTTATTTAAATAGTTTTTGTTGCAAATGTAAAGGCTTTAACCTGTGCTGCCAAAGCCCCCATCTTGACGGTCGGTTTCTTCTAAATCATTTACAATATTCCACATGATTTTTTCGTACTTACAAATGATCATCTGAGCTATTCTATCACCATGACGAATAGTTTGTGGCTCATTTGAATGATTGATAAGTATGACCTTTATTTCACCACGATAATCACTGTCAATGGTGCCGGGTGTATTTAAGCAGGTGATACCTTGTTTAATGGCAAGCCCACTCCTTGGTCGTATTTGAGCTTCATAGCCATCTGGAATTGCTAGAAACAAACCTGTCGGAATCAAAATTCTTTCATGCGATTGTAAGGTAACATCAGTATCTAGATTTGCATAAATATCCATTCCTGCGGCGCCTTCTGTTTGGTACGAAGGGGTTGGATTATTGCTTTTATTGATAATAGAAATCGTCATTTTTTGGGTAGCGAAAATAAAGTTTTAAATCCATTCCTAGTTCGCCCTACGAAAATAATTCATTAAGCCTTTTGGGGACTTTTAGAATATTGGTGTTAAGTTGATATATGCGGTGCTTTCTGACTAATGAAAAGACCTATTCAACAAATGCGCAGAGACCGAACTGCTAGTATCGAAAAGCTTCACGCAACGATCTTTTTTCTTTTCAAGTTCTGTTGATTTTTCAATATTCATGTTGTTCAGGAAGCTATAGGTAGCTATTTAATAATACTTTCTAAATCAAAAGTTTAAATTTGGATTTACAAGGACAAAATATTTATGCTAATTTAATAAGCATGAGAATAAAACCAAGATAAACCAGTCGATTGCTTACTGATCGTGTAACCATCATCATTAAATTTTATATATACATCAAAATCTCCAACAAAAAATAAGAAATTCGATACTAAAATGAAAACACAACCGATAATATACAAACTTGAGGTAATCCAAGTTTTTACTTCCACATTTTTATGCATAAATAATTTAGCAAAAATGGCAACAACGATATAATAAACAAGAAAATCGAATATCATCTCAAGCAAAAAATACTCATCATACATTGAAGTTGCCAAGCTCCTTGTTTTGAAACGCAAGGGAAATCCGTAGAAAATTCTGTTTGGCCCGTCGACTTGATTCATATCCCACCATTTTGTGATGAGGTTAAACAAAGTGATAGTAAGAGGAAGTTCCAGTTTGAATATTCTATTCGTGGATAAAGTATTGAAATGGCGCATCGACTAAACGTTACATACTCCTCCTATACTGCCCACCAACTTCAAACAAACCTTTTGTTATTTGACCCAAGCTACAATATTTCACAGCATCCATCAAGCCAACAAAAATATTTTCATTCTTAATCGCTAAATGCTGTAAGTTTTTTATTTGCTCTTCACCTTTGGCGCCACTGCGTTCCCACAAATTTTGTACAGTAGTAATCTGAGCTTCTTTTTCTTCGGTTGTAGATCGAATAACTTCTTGTGGCAAAACAGTAGGGCTTCCTTTACTACTCAAGAAAGTATTTACGCCAATAATTGGAAATTCGCCAGTATGCTTCAATGTTTCGTAATACAAACTTTCTTCTTGTATTTTACTTCGTTGATACATGGTTTCCATCGCTCCTAACACGCCACCGCGCTCACTAATTTTATCAAACTCACTCAATACAGCTTCTTCCACTAAGTCTGTTAGTTCTTCAATGATGAAACTTCCTTGCAATGGGTTTTCGTTTTTAGCTAAACCTAGTTCTCGATTAATAATTAATTGAATCGCCATGGCACGACGAACACTTTCTTCCGTAGGAGTTGTAATGGCTTCGTCGTATGCATTAGTATGTAATGAATTACAATTGTCGTAAATAGCATATAATGCTTGCAAGGTTGTACGAATGTCATTGAAATCTATTTCTTGTGCGTGCAAACTTCTACCTGAAGTCTGAATATGGTATTTCAACATTTGACTTCGTTCATTACCACCATATTTTAGCTTCATGGCTTTAGCCCAAATACGTCTAGCAACACGTCCGATTACAGAATATTCTGGATCTATCCCATTGCTAAAGAAGAAGGATAAATTTGGTGCGAAGTCATCAATATTCATTCCACGACTTAAATAATATTCCACGAAAGTAAATCCATTACTTAGTGTGAAAGCTAATTGCGAAATAGGATTGGCTCCGGCTTCTGCAATATGATAACCACTAATACTCACACTGTAAAAATTTCGTACGCCTTCGTTGATAAAGTATTGTTGCACATCACCCATCAAACGCAACGAGAACTCAGTAGAGAAAATACATGTATTTTGAGCTTGATCTTCTTTTAAGATATCAGCTTGAACAGTTCCTCGCACTTGCTTTAAGGTATCTGCTTTAATTTTTTCATACATTTCTATTGGCAGCACATCGTCTCCACGAACACCTAATAGCATCAAGCCTAAACCTGTGTTTCCTTCAGGTAATTCCCCACCATTTTCTGATGCACTGTTATCAAAATACCTAGGTCGAAGATGTTCACGCCCCGTATAAATTTCTTGAATCTTAGCTTCCACTTCTGCTTCTAAACCATTTTCTTTAATATAAATTTCGCATTGTTGGTCAATTGCTGCATTCATAAAAAAGGCTGCAATGATAGATGCAGGTCCATTGATGGTCATACTTACTGATGTTTTTGGATCGGCTAAATTGAAACCAGAATATAATTTTTTAGCATCATCCAAACAACAAACATTAACGCCACTATTACCTACTTTCCCATAAATATCTGGTCGATGATGTGGGTCATTCCCATAAAGCGTTACGCTATCAAATGCTGTGCTCAAACGAGCGGCCGGCAAGCCTTTACTCACATAGTGAAAACGCTTGTTGGTTCGTTCAGGTGCACCTTCCCCAGCGAACATACGAGTTGGATCTTCCCCTTCGCGTTTGAATGGATAAATACCCGCAGTGTAAGGGAACGAACCTGGGAAGTTTTCTTGTAAAGCCCATTGTAAAATTTCGCCCCATGCTTCAAATTTTGGAACGGCCACTTTAGGAATTTGCGAATGCGATAAACTTTCAGAATGTGTTTTAATTTTTATTTCTTTATCTCGTACTTTAAAGACGAAATATTCATTTTGATAATTGGCTTTAGTTGCTTTCCAATTATCAAGTAGCACTTTATTTTTCGGATCAAAATCCAACAATAATTTTGCTTCAACTTCATGCAATTCTTTTATTAAACGATCACCATCAACAATTTTTTGTGATTGTATTGTTTCAATGGTTTTATAAATTCCAAACAACTGTTGTGCAATATTGCTTTGTACTTTTGCCCATTTATCATAACCACGATTATTCTCAGTAATCTCACTCAAATATCGAACTCTTGCGGGAGGAATAATAAATATTTTTTCACTCATTTCATCATGGGCAATGAAGTGTGTTTCCAACGTTTTGTTGCCTGTTTTTTCAACAATTTTTTGCATCAATGCCTTGTATAAACTATTAGCACCTGGATCGTTAAATTGCGAAGCTATGCTACCATATACAGGCATAGAATCTGCATCTTGCTCAAATAATTTATGATTTCTCTGATATTGTTTTTTTACATCACGAAGTGCATCCATGCTACCACGTTTGTCAAATTTATTGATAGCAATGATGTCTGCAAAATCCAACATGTCAATTTTTTCTAATTGCGTTGCAGCACCATATTCAGGTGTCATTACATACAAACAAACATCACTGTGTTCTGTAATTTCTGTATCACTTTGTCCAATGCCACTCGTTTCTAAAATGATTAAATCAAAACCGCTTGCTTTTAAAATGTCTACTGCATCTTGTACATGCTTACTTAATGCTAAGTTGCTTTGTCGAGTTGCCATCGAACGCATATAAACACGTTCATTTTTAATTGCATTCATTCTAATTCTATCACCTAGCAAAGCACCTCCTGTTTTTCGTTTACTCGGGTCAACTGAAACTATTCCGATTGTTTTAGTCGGAAAATCAATAATAAATCGCCGAACCAATTCATCTACTAAGGAAGATTTTCCTGCACCACCCGTTCCTGTAATGCCCAATACAGGCGTTTGAATTTCTTTTGAAGCAATAGTTTCTCTCACTTTTTTCAACATGGCATGTGTTTCCACAGAATCAGCAAAATTTTCTGCGGCGCTTATACAACGCGCAATGCTTTTAAAATCTCCCGCTTGTAATTGATTTACTTCGCCATTCAAGTTAGCACCGGTTTCGAAATCACTTTTTTGAATTAAATCATCTATCATGCCTTGCAAACCCATAGCACGTCCATCATCGGGACTGTATATCTTTGTAATGCCATGCGCCTCTAGCTCTTTAATTTCTTCTGGAAGAATGACACCGCCACCCCCAGCAAATATTTTGATATGACTGCATTCCTTTTCTTTCAATAAGTCATACATATATTTCAAATATTCTACATGACCACCTTGATAGGACGTCATGGCAATGGCATTCGCATCTTCTTGGATAGCTGTATCAACAACTTCTTGTACACTTCTATCATGTCCTAAATGAATAACTTCAACGCCACTGGCTTGCATCACTCTTCTCATGACATTAATACTTGCATCATGTCCATCGAAAAGAGATGCTGCAGTTACAATTCTTATCTTGTGTTTGGGTATATAACTCATATATTCTAATTCGTTTGAATTTGAACAACAAAGATAAGTCTTATCTATGGGTGGTTAAAGCAGAAAACTGAATTTTATTAAGTACTTGTTTAGAGTCGCATAAAAAAGCCTGCACAAAACTGCGCAGGCTTTTTAATATTAAAGTTCGAAATCTTATTTTATAAATTTCGCGCTTGCGTTCATGTTTCGATTCCACATTTTTATAAAATAAATACCATTGCTTAAATTGTTCAGAGCAATTTGCTTTTGGTTTTTACCTGCATTTACTTGTAATGAACCTTGTTGCAG
>Ga0315903_10003991_pt1 | contig 20032 bp, 19 predicted proteins | sample LakEriMetagenome_7_FD_203524 | JGI IMG/M metagenome (GOLD analysis project Ga0315903, IMG submission 203524) | Freshwater fungal communities from buoy surface, Lake Erie, Ohio, United States - Buoy 2 MA119 | ecosystem: Environmental > Aquatic > Freshwater > Lake | place: USA: Lake Erie, Ohio... | reverse complement strand
ACTCGGGGAGATGGAACTCCTGGGTTGGAGGACTGCAGCATGTTGGTCTGAGCGGGGTCCAGCCGGTCGGTGATTCCGCTACGGGCTTCGTCCGCTGGCCGATGGCATTGGCTACCCCGCAAATTCCGACGATGGTGCATCTGCTAGTCCATGGGATCCTTTTTTCGTTGGCGTCGGCGATTCTGTGTGGGGCGTATGCCGAGCGGATGCGGTTCTCCGGGATGCTGTGGGTGACCATCGCCTGGGGCTTGCTTGTCTACTGCCCGGTAGCTCACTGGGTATGGGGGAGTGGGAACCCAACGACCGGCGCGACCGGACGGGGGATGGATCTGTCGGGCGGTTGGGTAGTTCACGCGCTGGTCGGAATCGCTTCCTTGGTCGTTGCGATCTATCTGGGGCCCCGTCTGGGGCACCGTCGGGAGCCGATGCCGCCGCATAACCTGACCTATACAGCCATTGGAGCCGGATTGATCTGGGTGGGGCTGATGGGAATGCATGCCGCTTGCAGTGGAAGTTCCATCGATCGCCATCTGATGCAATCGATCGTCGCCTTGGTATCGACATACCTAGCCGCCGCAGCCGGGGCTTTGGCTTGGGGGCTAGTGGAATGGTGGGACCGTGGCAGGCCGTCCTTGATGGGGACGGCTTCCGGCCTGCTGGCTGGCTTGGCTGCCATCGCTTCTGGGGCGGGGGTGGTTCAACCGTTGGTCGCCATCGGGCTGGGGGGGTGCGCGGGATGCCTATGTTACCTTGCCTGCTCGCGACTGAAGAATCGCATCCATTACGACGATGCGTTGGATGTTTTTGGGATCCATGGTGTTGGTGGGATTCTGGGAGGCCTTGCGGTGGGGCTGTTTGCCTCCCCGGTGCTGGTGACCCCAGGGCATCCGGAGTGGATCGGATGGTGGTGGGGCGGAACATTGCTCACCAGTCAGTGGATTTTGTTGGCATGGGTGATCGCTTACGATACCGCTATGACGCTGGCAATCCTCAAAATAGTCGACATGGCCTGTGGACTGCGCGTGTCGGTCGAACAGGAGCGACAGGGACTGGACCTGGCGCAGCATGGTGAAGAAGGCTACATCTGGTGAGATGCGAGGAAGGTTGATCGTGAAGATCTATCCGGTGGGACGCGAGGAGCTGGCGCCGTTGGAGGCGCCCGAGCGATTCGCGATGGAAATCGTCTACTTCATGACCCCTCAGGATGCGAAGTCGGATCACCCCACAGGGCCGGGAGAGTATTGGATCGACCGCAAGGATGTCGATCGTTGGCTGGAAGATGGTTGCTTCCGGATCGTTTCGCCGCTCGATGCGCAGGTGCAGGCGGAGATTGAGCTGACGGAATTCCAGGAGCAATGGTTGGAGTGGATGCAGCAGCACCGGATCGAACGGGTGCGATTGGTGCGCCAGTGACTGGCGCAGGCCGAGTACTAGGCGATCGTTCCCTTGCCAATGATCCCGTCGGCTTGGTCCGACTGAAAAACCAGGGAGTGGATTGGCATCTGGATCGATCCTGGTGGCCGTGGCCGGGAGCCTGGGGAACACCGCATGCGGCCTCAGGAACGCTGCATGGATTGCCCGTTCGCGTTCGGCTCGGTCAAGATCGGCTCATTCGGTCCTGCTTCCTGGAAGGCCCGTGGCCTGCAGCTCTAGAGGATCGATCGTCGACAGACGGATGGTGTGCTACCGGGCCTCATTGGCGGCAACTCCTGGATCGCTGGAGAAAGCTGCTCAACGACGAGGGCTTGGGGACCTGGGATCCACAGGCCACCGGAAGTCCAGTCTCCGGATCGTGGCACGCACGTCCCGTGTGGGGAAGTTGGTCGCTGCCACCCCACGAAAGTTCTCAGCGTCTGTTGCTGAAGTGGTTGGCGGAACCGCCCGATGGAAGCCGGTGGTTCCGCTGGCAGCCAACGCATTGGCAAGCGATGCTCGAGGCACCATTGGACACAGGCTATCCCCTCCTTTGGACCCAAGCTACGACAGCCCTTGCGCGGTCCCTCTTCGCCCAACTAGGCGGGGAAGTCCGATTCGACAATTTGTCCACGCAAGACGATGGCAGTTCGCGAGAGGGGTCCAAGCAGGAGGAGGGGTGGCAATGTCCGATTTGTGGGATGGGTGATTGGCCGAAGGGAGACGCCGGCCCGCGACAGGCTTGTGATCGATGCGGCACTCTCGCTCATCGCTCTTGCCGCGCCTTTTTAGGCCGATGTTCCCTCTTTGGGTGCAACGGCAATCCCAAACCCTGAACCTTGGATTGGCCTTGCTAGGCAGACGGCTTTCTATCCGCGACCCCCCGTAAGGTGGTTTCCCCCGCCATCCAATTGGTGCCACCCACCACTCCAAATCGGTGCCACCCACCGATTGGATGATACAAAAACCCCCTTTTGTGGTGGATTTCCCTCCAATTGGTGTCACCCACCGATTGGGTTTTGCCCCCCGTTGGGGCTCCATGCCGATCATCCGTGCCGTCCATCATGGTGCTTTCTCGAGACATGGCCTTCCCGGCCATGCAGTCTTCCGCCCTGGGTGCTAGCTATCCTCCACTCCAAATTGGTGCCACCCACCGATTGGATGATGACCCCCCTTGTGGTGGATTTCCCTCCAATTGGTGCCACCCACCGATTGGGTTTTACCCCCCGTTGGGGTTCTGTCCTGATCATCCCTAGCGCCCATCATGGTGCTTTCCCGAGGCATGGCCGTCCCGGCCATGCAGTCTTCCGCCCTGGGTGCTAGCTATCCTCCACTCCAAATTGGTGCCACCCACCGATTGGATCACTCCAAATTGGTGCCACCCACCGATTGGATGATAAACCCCCTCTTTATGGTGTATTTCCCTCCAATTGGTGCCACCCACCGATTGGGTTTTACCCTTGTGGTGGATTTCCCTCCAATTGGTGCCACCCACCGATTGGGTTTTACCCCCCGCTGGGGGGTGATGTGCTGATCATCCCTGGCGCCCGTCATGGTGCTTTCCCGAGGCATGGCCGTCCCGGCCACGCAGTCTTCTGCCCTGGGTGGTAGCTTTCAGTTTCAGCCGTCACTTCTTTTTGGTTGGCGGTTGGAGTTGTGGCAGATATCACTGGCCGCTTGCACCGAGTGAGAAGATGGCGGGGGGATCCCCCTCGAACGGAATTTCTTCTTGCACTGCTGTGCAATCGGTCCACTGTGCAATCGGTGCCAGCTAGCAATTGAGAAAAACCGCTGGTTGGGGTCTTTTCTTGCCGATTCGTGCCAACCGCCATCCGCATCCGGCGCCCTTCGATTCAGCAATGACCCTTGTTTGGGCCATGGTGGCTTTGCAGTTTGTTCAGGCATCCATCCGTGGAAAGACGTTCTTTGGGATGGTCACTAAGGCGTGGTGATGCGACTCGACTTCTTCACTCGCCACGGAAGGCTGGCGTAGCGAAGCGGGCTGTCGCCTGATGCCGACAAGATACGCTGGGCCTAGCAAGTGTCGCCTTCCAGGGCTGCTCGAATCGTTCGACACGATTCTTCTCGGATCAGGAGGAAGGAGTTCCCCTACAAGGGATCCTCGGGGATGTCTTTCCCCTTCCTCTGGCTGAACCAAGGAATATCGGCCACCCCCTGCTCGGCATTGCACCAGCGAGCCATCACGAAGAGAAGATCGCTGAGGCGGTTGAGGTAGATGATAATTTGCGATGGGTCACTGACCTGTGGTTGGCGGCCCAGGCTGACTACATTGCGTTCTGCCCGACGGCAGGTGGTTCTGGCCAAATGGAGATGAGCCGCAGCAACTGATCCGCCTGGAAGAATGAAATTGCGTAACGGTGCAAGCCCTTCATCGAGTTGATCGATCCACTGTTCAAGGATCGCAACGGGCGCCTCGCCCGACCACTTCATCTCATGGGCATCGGGATCCGGAGTCGCCAGCTCGGCGCCGATCGCGAAAAGCTCCCGCTGCACTTGTAGCAACTTCGCGTCGATCGAATCAGGGCATCCAATGGACCTGACCATCCCCAAAATCGCATTGAGTTCGTCGATCTCGCCATAGCTGCAAATCCGCGGATGGTCCTTGTCGACGCGAGGGCCGCCAAAGAGTCCCGTCGTGCCGGCATCCCCGGTCTTGGTATAAATCTTCATGGTCGCTCTGCAGGCTGGAGGGATCGAACATTCAACGCCCTACGATACCCAGGTGGCAAGAAATCGGAAATGGTACCCTCCCTGAAGGCCGCTGGTGTGCTCCTCTTCCGCAGTCAACCAAGTAGGCAACCAAGCTGGCAGTTTTTGTTGATGAAACACCCGGATCGATGGGATCTCCCCAAAGGTCATTTGGATTCCGGCGAGACGTGGCGACAAGCGGCTGGGCGGGAACTTCGCGAGGAAACGGGCATCAACCCGAAGGATGTCGATTTCGCCCCTGGATTTCGTTTCGAATTGCGCTACTCGGTTACCTACCAGTCCCAAGTCTACGACAAGCGTGTCGTCTATTTTCTAGCGCATTGGCGAAAGGATGGGGTGCTGAGGGTCACCGAACATAGTGGCTACCAGTGGTGGGACTGGAATCCACCTCATCGCATTCAGTCCCAAACGATCGATCCCCTTCTCGCGTCGGTTGCAACCTACCTTTCCAGTCCTCAAGCGGGCCGATGGCTGGCCCGCATGCACCCAAAGCTAGAAGGATAAGCCGCTCCAGCAGCCCTAGGGAAAGAGGGTTGTCATGGAGCAGGCGGGGGGTGCCATATCGGCCATCGATCTTTCGGCGCAAGGGAATCCTATAGGACGCACCGCAGGCAATCGCTAAACTGAGGTGGACTGGGTCCGATCGATGTTCGACTCTCCAAGAATGCCTGACCATCCGATGGCCGTCAGCATCCCAGGATGAGGGTGGATGCTGAGTCCTCGAACGCCGCGTTCCGCAAAGGTGCTTTGCTTATGAAAAAAGTGGAAGCCATCGTACGGCACTTCAAACTGGAGGATGTGAAGAACGCGCTGACGGAGGAGGGGATTCACGGAATGACCGTCTGTGAAGTGCGCGGATATGGACGCCAAAAAGGACACACTGAGATCTATCGTGGCACTGAGTATGCCGTCGATTTCGTTCCTAAGGTGAAAATTGAAGTCGTCTGCACCGATGAGAATCTGGACCAAGTGATCCAGACGATCCTGCGCACCGCGCAAACAGGGCAGATTGGCGACGGCAAGGTCTTCGTGCAAAACCTTGAAAACGCCATCCGCATTCGTACGGGAGAAACCGGTAACGAGGCCTTATAGCCGAAGCCACGCAGCCCAGTCCTCGACGACGATCGCGCAACGATCGTCCGACCTCAAACTGCCATCCCAAGATACTCCAGCATATAGGCCCAAGCACCGCGATGCCCTCCGCTCAGACGATTCAACCGCTGGTGCTTTTGGCACGAGAGCGGCTTGCGGATGGCCGCAGCAAACTGGAGCAGCAGCATCGTAGCGGCTCCCCAGGCCCTCAAACCTGCGCGCGATGGACCGAACTGGTCGATGCACTCATCGTCGATCTCTGGAAAGGGATCCTGCAGGAATGCAACCTTTCAGCTGATCCCCCAGGAGTCGCTCTGGTGGCGCACGGAGGCCACGGCCGCGGTGATCTGGCCCCCTACTCCGATGCCGACCTGATGCTGCTGCATCGGCCGGAGCAATTTCATGCGATCTCACAGCTCGCCAGAATGCTGTCGCAGTGGCTGGTCGATGCGGGGTTGCAACTAGGCTTTAGCGTCCGTACCCCCGAACAAGCATTGGGTTTGGCCTGGAAGGAAGCCGCTACCTTCACCAGCCTTCTGGAGGGCCGCTGCCTGACAGGGGACGAAGAATTCTCCCAACGCTATCACGCGTCGCTGAGGCAAGGTGCCCTCAGGCGAAGCCAGAAGTTGATCGACATGATCGAGTCAGCGAGGCTAGAAGAACGAAAGAAGTTCGGTGAGACGGTCTATTTGCTTCAGCCGAACATCAAGCGATCGCGAGGTGGCCTGCGCGACATCCAACTGGTCCGCTGGGTTGGCTTCGCCCGCTATGGCGAAGCGGGTTTGGAGCAACTGCAGCAGCTGGGCTACCTGGAGCAGGAGGATTATCGACTGCTGCGCGATGGCTACCATTTTCTCCTCCGCCTCCGCAATCAGCTTCACTTCGATGCCCGTAAATGCCAGGATGTACTCGATCGCGCCAAACAGGTCCATCTCGCATCCTGGGCCGGCTTCACAGGGGAAGATGGTGTCCTACCGGTCGAGCAATTCATGCGGCGCTACTTCGAGCATACCAGTAGCGTCCGCTACTGCTCGGCTCACTTCGTCGCCTCGGCTCGCGTCGGCCCCTGGTGGTCCCGAACCGTCGGCCCCTGGTTCTCTGTCCCCTCGGGTCCCTACTTCCGCGTCGGACTCAAACAGATCTGGGCAACACCAGCCGGTCTGCAACGGGTCAAGGAAGACCCCGGGATGGTGATTGAGCTGATGGCGCTGGCCAATCGGATCGATCGAAGGATCGATCACGAGACGTGGCGAGCGATCCGCAAGGCGATGCTGGAACGAAAGCCCACGGTGCGCAATCGAAGGGTGGCCGAGCAATTCTTGGAACTGCTGCGCCACCCGGCTAGGCTGGGTGAGCAATTGCGGAGACTCCATGAACTGCGCGTCCTCGAGCAGATCATTCCGGCGTTTCAGCATGCCAGATGCCTGCTGCAGTTCAACGAATTCCATAAGTACACCGTCGATGCCCACTGCATCCGCGCCGTGGAGCTGTGCACGGAGTTCCTGAAGCAGACTGGGCCTTTGGCCGAGGTGTATCGAGCTGTCAAAAACAAGTCACTGCTCCATCTGGCTCTGCTGCTGCACGATATCGGAAAAGGCTACTCCGAAGACCACTCCGAGGTAGGCAAGCGGATCGCGCAGCAAACGGCAGAAGACCTGGGGCTTTCCGAAGATGAAACCCAGTTGCTGGTCTTCCTGGTACACAAGCACCTGGTGATGACCCACACCGCCTTCCGTTACGATCTCTCCCAGATCGAAACCATCCTGCAATTCGCCAAGGAAGTGCAGTCGGTCGAAGCCCTCCAAATGCTCTATCTGCTCAGTGCAGCCGACATGGCCGCCGTCGGCCCCGAAGGACTCAGCGAATGGCGATTGGGACTGCTCACCCAACTCTACCACCGCACCGAGTCGCAGTTTCGCGATGAGAAACCAGACCAGCGATTCCAAAAAGAACTCGATGCACTTCGCGACCAAGTTCGACAGCGCGTCGGGCATCTGGCTCAAGAGTCGTGGTGGCGTGAGCAGATCGATGCCATTCCGGTCAATTACCTACTGAGGTGCCCGCCAGAGCAATTGGCGGAAGAACTGGGCAAGCTCCAGTCGCTCAACGAACAGCAACCTGCCCTCGCCTGGGCGAAATACAACGCTGAAAGCGGAACGGTGGAATACTCGGTGGCGATGCAAGAACCATCGACTCCCATCGGCATTTTTCATCGAATCACCGGCGCCCTCTCCAGCCAGGGACTGCAAATCCTTACTGCCGAAGTCCACACCCAACCGGGACAAATCGCCTGGGACCGCTTCGAAGTCGAAGACCTCGACTTCGAAGGCAGCCCCCCACAATCGCGGATGAATGCCGTCTGCCAAACCATCGTCCAGTCGCTCGACCCTTCCCATCCCCATCCTCCCGCCTTCCGAACGGTATGGCGAAAGGAAAGCAAGCAGAAGAGCCACTTGGTTCGCAGCCAGCCGACACTCGTTCAATTCGACAACAACAGCTCCGAACGATTCACCATCATCTCCGTCTTCGCCTACGACCGACTGGGGCTGCTCTACGCCATCGCCAAAGTCCTCTTCGACCAGGGACTCGATCTCCAGGTCGCCAAAATCAGCACCCACCTGGATCAGGTGGTCGATGTCTTTTACGTCACCGACTTCGAAGGGCGTAAAATCGAAGAACCAACCCGGCTCTATATGCTCCGACAAAAACTACTGGCCGCTAGCGAACCATCCTGAACGGCCGCCTGGGAATGACGATCCCTACGGTCGTGGCGCTGAAACGATGCAAACGACGTGACCGTTCTCTGGTTGCCTACGTGGTGGAAGCACACCGCTCGGAATCTGTCTTCAAGTACCAGCGGCACGAAGTGGAGCTAGCCCGGAGCAACGCTCTAGGAAGATATTTCCACTTCCTTGCCCCATAAAGAAGTCGACCCGATGGCACCCTCCCTGAAGGTGCGCCACCGATCGCGAGGGAAACAGCAAAATTGCCGATCCAGACCTGTCCTGCATGGTCATGATCCCGGACCTCACTCTTCCTGAATCCATCGCCGAAATGCGGACGTTGGTTGTTGTCATGTGGTGCCCCTCCATCCTGCAATGCCGTCGGCTCATGGCCCCACAACGGCTAACCAGCCTTACCCAGCTCCAACCTCCGCCCAATCCAGCACGACAACAGGAACCGTTTTGTGGCGTTCCAAGACCGATTCCAGTCGCGGCAGTGACGCGATCGAACCCTCAGGAATCCTAGATGGATCTCTTTTTTGTAGCGAAGGCTACACTTCGAAGCATGGCTTGAATCGATGTCATGTCGGCGTCGGGGGACGATTTCGTTGAAAGGTGCAGAGACATCAACCAAAAAGTAGCTGCCGTCGACTGGCGACCGCTGCCAGGATCACCAAGCTTCCCAGCACGGCCACCAGGCCAGTTCCAAAGTCTCCTCCCAGCAGCCAGAAAGCCACCGCCGCAGCGATCACTACCCCCTGCCCCAGCACCAGCGTCCAGATGCCAAAACGCCGAAACGCTCCAATCGGCGTTTCACCGCCACTCGGCTCATCATTTCCCCATTCATCGAGCAATTCCTGCGATTGCCCCCGCGCCTCATGGAGCGCCTTGCGAGCCTCCTCCAGGTGGCTCTTTGCTACCAGCACCCGAACCTTCCCAGGCACGCTCGCCTGGTAGTGCGATGTGAAGCCTCCATCCATCGCTGCCGCAATTCCGTAGGCATCCAGCAGGTTGATCAGCAGCCGACCCTGAAACTCGGAGTCCACCGTCTCCACCGCCACCAGCGGTTCGTTGGTCTCGACCATGTTCGTTCCTTCTCGCAAGCTGACTCTGTTGGACGGACCACTCTCGCAACAGGTTCTATTGTCCACCACGTTCAAATACCTGTCCACCAATCTGGTGCTTCCCTGCCCATCCGGCACGACCGCATCGACGTTTGATTTTGGTCAGTTCGCGTTCGGGTGAATCGCGCAGGGGTCACGCCTGCATGGCCGAGACCGCGATGAAACAAGAAGACCAGAACACACACATCCGACGGGGTCTCTTTCTTCGTAGGGTGTGTGAGGCCGTCGGTGCCATGGGCGATGTTCCAAGCACAGGAACTTTGGAGAAAACGGGTGTTCCATGCAGTAGGTCGCGACGGCGGAACACACCACGATGGTCGGTTGACGTTTGGTTTTGGTCAGTTCGCGTTCGGGTGAATCCCGCAGGGTTCAGGACTGCATGGCCGAGACGGCCATGCAACTAGAAGACCGGAACACACACCCTTTCCAACTCGACACAGCGGCAGCAGCGCTCCGGTTCTTCCTCGTGCGCCACCGACCGGCAGTTCATGCCGGCAATTCATGCCTCTTCCGATTCCAATTGCTGGAAGCCGGCTACAGGGGTCGCTTTGCCCGCCACCATGCAAAAGGCGCCCGCCAAGCTACGGATAGGGTCGATCACGAGGGAAAGCTGGTAGGGAGCAGGAAAAAAATGAGCAGCGATGAAAAGGTCCTGTTCCGAAAGGAAAATCCCCATCCCAGGGTGCGTGTGGTACCAACCAACGATCTCCAACCCAGGATGCCGCCCGAGGGCGCTGGCCATCAACTCCCCCCACTGATCGGCATCCATTCGCCACGATACTGCGTCGCCGGCGATGGGGGAGCCAACGAACTGGCGGACCCAAACAAACTCCTTTTCGTTCTCTGTGGAGCCAACCTGTTCCACGCTGGTCCGTCCCAGAAGCAGCCCTCCCTGTTCGATCTGTTCGAAGTGGCGAGCATGCTTCTGCAACTCTTCCCAGCACGCAGCGTCGATCAGCAGATGCAGTGATTCCTCGGAAGCATGGCAATCCAATCGATATTGGAAATCGACCCACTGTCGAGATCTACCCAGCAGCGAGCGGCGATCGATGGGTGGTATTCTTCGAGCGGGCTGCGCGAATCGGACGGACTCCTTTTCATCAGTCATGGGTGGCTCTCCCGACTGGTGGAACCGGACCCGATCCGTCGCTTCTCGCCGCCACCCAGACTCTCTGTTCCCCCCGCCACACCTCTAGCCACTCCTCTCTAGGCAGCTTCAGATCTTGCAGCGACATGGGATGCTGGGGGTCAACCGGAATACGGAAGATTGGAATCGGATCGGTGGGGCTAGAGCAATCAGTGCATGGCGTCGATCGCCAGCGTCGAAGCAGCATGGCTGGCTGCACCGGCGATTCCCTTCCACAGCCGCGACAAGCCTGCTGTTCCACACGCGCGTGCGGCAACACCACGACGCGCGAAGAGCTCCCTGGATCGGCGTTCGGGAATACGGAATCGAACCATTGGTCCAGCGGTTGTTCCCAGCATGCGGCATCGATCCGCGTGGGCCTTTGGGGAGGCTCATGCCCAGCGCAGTCCGCTATTCGTGGTAAGACGACGCGGGAGCCTTGTCCGGAAGTTCCGTCCCAACGCGTGGCAGTGCCCCACGGAACGGGCTGTCCCATCAGGTAAGCGATCGCCATCTGCGACTGCATCGCGGCCACCATCGATACCGACAGAATGGACGATGGAAACACCGGCTGGGATGCCACCGGTGCACAGCCCTGCGGCGCGGTCCATGGCGAGGGCGCCCCTGGGGCCATACCGCATTCGTAGCAAGCGCCCTGCGATGGATGAAAGGCTTGCACGATTCCTTGAAGCCCCATCAGCCCCCCGTCGATCCATGGGCAACCGCATCGAGTCGCACGCTTGGAGATCCACCACCTCGACTCGCGATGATCGACACATCCAATCACCAGGTCAACCTGCGCAAACCACTCGGTTCCCACCTGATCGACGACATCGGCCTGCCAGCCCTCAATCCGATTGCCCAACCCCTGACCCCGCAACCGCTCGGCCGCCCGAACCGCTTTCGGCATTCCGATGTCGCTGGAGTCGAAAAGGATGCAGCGAGTCAGGTTGGTCGCTTCCACCAGATCCCGATCCACGATCCAAATCTGACCGACTCCTGAAAGCGCGAGGTTCTTGGCGACCTCGTTCCCCAACGCTCCAGCCCCCACCACCAGCACCTTACCGCGGCTCAGCGATTCCTGGTTCCACCCCTCCATCACTTCCTGCCGTCCAAACAGCGATGATTCCTTGCGATCGTTCATTGCGACGCCAGGAATCGAACGGCATCGGCGGGATTCTCGGACACGGTCTGCTGCCCATGAGCCATCTGGCTGGTGGCGGCGACGGCATTCCCAAGTCGCTCGGTGGTCAAAGGGAAGGCGATCTCAGATTGTTGAGCTGCCCACTTGGCAGCCGCTTGATGATAGGGACTCTCCAGGCTGATATTGCGATAGACCAGCATCTCCCAAAGCATCTCGCACAGCTGATCCAGCCACAGCGATGCGGTCCAGTGGCTGCTGTATCCCCCAAGACAGATCATGCCATTGGGAGCGATATTGGGGTGGAAGATGGGGGTCTGCCAACGAAGCCACGGGGCGCTGCGAGGAAAACTGTCATCCAACTGGCAATGAACCTGGTGATCCATCCGGTCGACCCGCCTGGGAGGCTCTCCCAGATGGCCACTGGCTATGATGCCGGGACCACAAAAGGTCCACTGGTACGCGACGGGACTCCCCCCCGGTTCCCGTTCCAGAACCTGGCAGCCAAAACCGTTGCTGCGATCCTGAAGCGATTCCAGTCGCTCCCACTCCTTCTGCAAACGGAAAGCCCTCGGAGAAGCCCCCGACCCTGCGATCATCTCCGGACAAATCAAAAGATGATCGCCATCGGATACCTGCGATTCCGCTAGAGGCAGTTCATCCTCCAGACGCCTGCCACCCTCTCGGTGATCCAGCTTGTACTGAATCGGCACGCCGTCGGGCCCAGATGTCGGCAACCCCAACTGGGCGACCACCAGTGGGATCAGACGCCCAACTTGAAGATGCCCCGCCACCTCCGCCTCCACCTGTCGGGACGCAGTCGGATCGAGAAAAATCACGCGAATCGGCGGCAGGTTCTGGGGGCTCATCTAGCCATTTCCTCGCTGGGGTCCGTCTCGGGCAATCGTTTGTGCCAAGCCGTCCTACTATTGTCCAGCCGATTCCCAATCTTGGCAATCATTTTCACGCCACACCTTGATTGCGATATCTGGCTCGCCTCTCCTTGGCTCTCACAGAGGCACGGAGGCACGGAGGCACGGAGCAGGAAGTTAGGCGACTGTCGTGGCTGGGGATGAATCGAATCGACCATGCTGTCGCATCGACTACGCGCGAAACGGCCCGTAGCAAAGCAACCGCAGAATGCTCCTCGGCCGCAGATGCCAGCTAGCCCATGTCAGCGGCGAATCGCCGTTCATGTCTTTCGCCTCCCGCCTAGCTCCTGCATCCATCAGCATCTGAATGGTGGTCTCGTTGCCAAACGCCGCTGCACGATGAAGCGGCGTTTCGGCTCGAGTCCTTACATCGCGCATAAAAGCCTCGGTCTCCACGCCGGGCAGGGTGACGCAGTTGGGGTCTGCACCGCTTGCCAGGAGGATCTCAAGCACCTCGTCATGATGTTTCCGATCGGCTTTGCATAGCGATGCATGCAGTGGCGTTTCCCCCGTATCCGACAACGGCTTGTTTACGTCCGCTCCCCGCTCAATCAGAAACCGGCAAAGACGTGGATACCCGTGAAAGACAGCGCCATTCAGATCGTAGTTATCGCCCAGGGTGTGGAGCGACTCTCCATTTCGCAGGAGGAATTGGATTGCAGTGACATCCCCATAGTAAGCGCACCATTGCATCAGGGAGACACCGCCACTGTCACGGGAAGCTGCCGAGTTTCCCGCCTCGACGTAGTCGAACACCCATTCGGTTTCTCCCCCAACGATTTTCTCCAGCATGCTTTCCGCCATGGTCGCTTCCGTTCCCTTCCCGCCGTAAAAGGCCTGCCAACCGGATCGTCCTCCAAGCCACTCGAAAGGTCATCCTAGCCTGCCGAGCAGGACCAACGCCGTCCGCTCGTATTGGTGAGCGAACCGACGATTCTATTTGGCGATCGCCAGTTGCAGTCAATTCAAACGGCTGGACGGGGCGAGGTCACTTGGCAACCACGACAGCTGTGGAACTAGCTTTGTTTGATCGTCTGTTCGGTGGGGCAGCACCGACGATTCCCATCGAAAGACGGATGGGAGTGGGTAGTTTTGCCTATCTTGCGATCAGAAGCCGATGGCATTTCTGGTGGCGCAGGTGGTTTGGTTTCTCCGGGCAAGACGGTCGGTCACGCCCCGCTAGGTAAGGGAACAGGCCGCTAAATGGGGTTCTGTGGTAGCATTTCGGTCCGTTGCGGATTAGACTCTCGAGGACTTTGGACATCGTTTTGTTTCTTTCACCCATTTCCAGTATGAACAATTCCATGAGCACATCTACAGACACCTCTGGGGCGATCGCAGCCAATGCCCATCGATTGTTATGGGCGGGCTTCATGGCGATCCTTGCTGCCGGCGTCGGCTTCTCGATCCGAGCAGGGATTCTGAGTCAATGGGCTGAGAAATTCGGCTTTACGATGACGGAACTTGGTCAAATCACCGGGGGTGGTTTGACGGGATTCGGGATCATCATTCTCCTCAGTTCCTTTTTGGCCGACTCGCTGGGTTATGGCCGACTGATGAGCTTGGCATTTCTGACCCACTTGGTCTCCGCCATCCTGACTCTTGCGGCAGGCTATGCCTTTGCGTCTGGTGGCAAAGACGCCGCGTTCCAGTGTCTGTTTTGGGGGATGTTCTTGTTCGCGATTGGCAATGGGATTGCCGAAGCGGTGGTCAACCCCTTGGTGGCAACGCTTTTTCCGAACAACAAAACCCACTATCTGAACATTCTGCACGCAGGATGGCCGGGAGGACTGATCGTCGGGGGATTGGCTTCCTACTTCATGAATCCAGATGGTGGCAAACCGGTGTCATGGGAAGTCCAGATCTCTTTGTTTCTAGTGCCGGTGGTCCTCTATGGTGCCATGCTGCTGGGGCAGAGTTTTCCCAAGTCCGAGGCCAGCCAAGCAGGTATCAGCTTGGGTGAGATGTTCACTCAGGTGTTCGCTCCTCTGATGTTGGTGCTGCTTTTGATTCATGCACTGGTTGGTTACGTGGAACTGGGGACGGATTCCTGGATCACTAAGATCACTGGTGCCATCATGGAATCCAAGCAGAAGGGGTTGCTGCTGTTCGTTTACACCTCGGCTTTGATGTTTCTGCTTCGATTTTTTGCAGGCCCCATCGTGCACCGGATTTCGCCGTTGGGATTGCTGTTTGTTAGCGCTCTGCTTGGGTTTGTCGGCCTGAATATGCTCGGCGCAGCAACCACCGTCTTTGCATGCGTCATCGCGGCGACCGTCTATGCAATCGGTAAGACCTTCCTTTGGCCAACCATGCTGGCGGTTGCTTCTGAACAGTTTCCTAAAGGGGGTGCGATCACCATCGGTGCCCTGGGTGGTATCGGAATGCTTTCCGCAGGTCTGCTGGGAGGTCCAGGTATTGGTTTCAAGCAGGACTACAATGCCACGGTCAATCTCAAGGAGAAGGGGATCGAAGTTTACAACCGCTACAAGGCCCCTAAGGAAAACTCTTTCTTTGGATTTCGAGTCACGGGGCTCGACGGGGCCAAGGTAGGGGTCTTGGAAGATGGTGGAAAGGAACTGGCCAGGGCTTCCGAACTGCTGAAGAAAGAAGGCCGCTCCGACAAGAACACCGAGGATCTCTCTGCATGGTGGCAGGAGGCATCCAAGACGTCGGCCAACGATAAGACACTGGTCACCGACGCGGGTCTTTATGGTGGCCGTCAGGCTTTGAAGCTGACTTCTTTGGTTCCGTTGACCATGGCGGTCCTCTACCTGCTACTGATTCTTTATTTCCGCTCGCGCGGTGGCTACAAGCCAAAGAATTTGGACGGCACCGGCGCCGCTCACTAGGGAATCGCAGCGGTGCCACCGCTGCATGGCACCCGCTCGCCTTTCTGCCAACGTAGATCTAATCCAACCAAATTGTCGTAGTCGGCTTATGCCACTTGCCAAAGCAAAGCAAAGACACCTGCCTCCGACCACTCCTGAAAGTACTGGTGAGCCGTGCTGCCGGTAGCCAACTCCCTCGAAATGGCATTCCACCGATATCCTGTTCGCAAACGGTAGAAGATGGCGTCGGCAACCGTTCGCAAGTCAACACTTGGACGTCAGCCCTTGGTACTAGCGGGATATTTTGGTAAAAAAGGTTGCAACAGTTCCCAAAGTTCGTCTGGCATTCGGTAGCTATCAAAGCTGTTCGCACCATCCATGGTGAGTCCTTTGTATTTGAGTTGTTTTTGTTACCAACTCTCAACTGCAACAGGACTCACCGGTGCGGCAAGCGGTAAAGCAACTTCTTTTCTGTAAAAGTTGGATTGGTTTCACGGGTTGATGGTCAAGTATTTCCTTCCGGTCTCCCAGTCGTCTGAGTATTCGGTCAGCACGGCTGTGATCAGACGGAGTAGCGATGCTTCGTTTGGGAACAGCGTGGCGACCTTAGTTCTCCGCTTCATCTCCTTATTCAGTCGTTCCAGCAGGTTCGTCGTACGCATCCGCTTGCGGTGCTCTGCCGGTAGCTGGAAGATCGTCAGCCCTTCTGGCACGTTCTTTTCTGCCCAATCGGCGAATGATGGTGCTGTGGTCTGGTACTTGGCCACTAAGCGACGCAATTCTTCCTGGGCTGCATGCTGGTCCTTGCTGAGGAAGACCGCTCGGAGATCTTCCGCTGCCTCCTTTCGCATAGGAAGCTTGGGGATGTAATGCATGGCACTGTGCATCAGGTGCATGGCATTCTGCATCAGGTGGAACTGGCATCGTTGCCAAGGAACCGAAGGCAAGACAGCCTTTCTAGCTGCCTGGAGGCCCGAGTGCTGATCACTGACGATGCACTGAACCCCTTTCATGCCACGAGTGAGCAGGCTTTCCAGGAAGGATCGCCAGTGTACTTCCGCTTCGCTCAATGAGCAGCTGACTCCCAGAACGCTTCGATGGCCATCCGGAAGAATGCCGATGGCAACTAGCACGGCACAGTCTCTGACGGTGCCGTCCACTCGGACTTTTTCGTATCTGGCATCGAGAACGAGGTACTGGACCTGGTCCAGCTTGCGGTTTCTCCAGGCATCCAGTTCCTCGTCGAGCAGCTTAGCGGCGCGACTGACCTGCGCACTGGAGACGTCTAGTCCGCAGAGTTCCTTGGTGATTGCTGCAACTTTTCGCTTCGAGACGCCTTGGACACCCATCTCCGCAAGAAACAGCTTGAGGGCTCTTTCACTGCGTTCGCCACGTTCCGAGGTCGAGGGATAGAATCGAGAATCTCGGGTTTGGGGGATCTGCAGCTGAAGCTTGCCGAGGCGGCTTTTGAACGTTTTGGGTTTGAATCCATTGGCATGGGACCTTCGGCCTGCTGATCGCTCGTAGGGATCAGCCTGTAAGTAATGAGCACGTTCGATCCTCATGGCTTCGTTCATGAGCACCTGGATGGCCTGGGCCATGGCTTCGAAGCCGTGCTCGGAGAGCAACTGGACAGCTTCGTGGGTGGTGTTAGATTGGAAGTGGTGGGTCATGGGTCTGGTCTCCTTTTCAGCTTGGTAACTAAAAAGAAACCAATCCTGGCCCACTTTTTCAAGCAGACCGACCGCCCCAGTTCCGTTCTCGTTCGTTCGCTGCGCTCACGAACTCGAACGGAACTGGAGAGCGATGAATTTACAGAAGAGAAGTTACACTAGCCGGCAAGCTCATTCGGATTCTGAGTTATCGGATAGGCTCTTATTTGTAATCAACTCACTCTCAACTACAATGGTATGAGCCGATACGGCCATCTTGTTCTGATTCCGACTTACCTGATAAGCACCAATAAACGAAGACGAATTAGAGATATGAAGCAATTAATAGCTGAGATTTCGGATGCTAGCCCATTTTTGGCATCGCTTAAATATCTTAAAGGTCAGTTGTTATACCGAGCCGGTCTTCGCGGTCACGGCTCAGGGGCAACTGCGGCTCGTGGAGGAATTGAAAAAACAGCAAGATATCTGGAGGGGGTAGTACGAGACTATCTTGAATACGGTAAGTTAGATAATGCCGATTTGTCCAATAAACATATTTTAGAAATCGGTCCTGGCGATACGCTTGGTGTAGCGATGCTGCTTTTCGCAAAAGGCGCAGCAAGCGTTACATGCGTCGATCGGTTCAAGCCGAAAGTAGACGTAGAGAAGAATCGATTGATATGCGAGTCATTGTTCAGGAATCTTGGCGGCGAGGAGAAATTGCGGGTAGAAGGATTGCTCGATTGTATCGTTCGAAATGAGTCATCACCTGACGGCAGGCTTGTCGCGAGATATGGGCTTCCGATTGAGCAGTTGAGGGAGTCATCAGGCCATGGTGGATATGACCTGATTATTTCAAGGGCTGTTCTCGAACACGTCTACAACCTTCATGATGCATGGATGGGGATGATCGGTGTTCTGAATCCGAACGGACAGATGGTGCATAAAATCGACTTCAGAAATCATGGTTATTATTTCAAGGTGCACCCACTTTATTTCCTAACCCTTGAAGAGATGGCTTGGAACATGGTTTCTTCGCCTGACCCTACTTTGAATCGAAATCGCAAGGGAACCTACGAATCCCTTCTTAGCCGTACATGTAAAGACTATACGCTTCATTACACTTCGATACTCGAAAATCCAGAGGTGCTGCCACACCCTACAAAACTGATTCTCGGCGAACACTACAGCGAGAAGGATTTGTCTGACGTCCAATCGATAAGACCCAGACTTGCCAAAGCCTTTAGAGGCATTTCCGACATGGATTTACTCGTGTCAGGCGTTTTCATCAGGTGTAGAAAACTGTGATTTTTAACTCCCGCGACCTCAACATCGGCAAAGCACCTGTATGCGCACTCCCAAGTACACCCTGGCGGGATGACTGCCGAGGGGATCGGGATGGGGCGTTGGGCGTTCTAGACGACGAGCAAGAGGTATGCGCACGCCCAAGTACACCCTGGCGGGATGACTGCCGAGGGGATCGGGATGGGGCGTTGGGCGTTCTAGACGACGGTATGCGCACGCCCAAGTACACCCTGGCGGGATGACTGCCGAGGGGATCGGGATGGGGCGTTGGGCGTTCTAGACAACGAGCAAGAGGCTCAGGTCGCCCGCTCCTTCTAACGTAGCGAACCAATCGACCACCGGTGACTCGGGTGGTCCTTCAGCCACCGGTCAGGCAGCAAGTCGTCCAAAGAGTCACCGGGAGATCGTCCAGCTAGCTTTTCAAAACAATCGCGCAGATAAGCCCAAGGCTCCACCTGATTCAGCTTGCAACTTGCCACCAGCGACATCAGCACCGCTGCTCGCGAGCCTGCTTCCACACTCCCTACAAAAAGCCAATTCTTCCGCCCGATCGCCACCGGCTTCATCAACCGCTCGGCCGCATTGTTGTCGATCGCCAGGCGACCATCCTCTACATACCGGTTCAGCGCTGCCCACTGATTCCGGGTGTATCGTGCCGCCTCGCCCGTCGGACTCTTCGGCAGGAACAACTGGCCATCCATCCAAGCTCGAAGCTCCCCCAGCAACGGGACCGAGTACTTCTGCCGAAACTCTCGCCTCTCCTGATGTGCCTTCCCCTCAGCAAGCTCCTCAACGTCGTAAAGCCGCTGGATCAGGCCGATCACCCAGTGCGCGCGCGCAGGATCGACCTCCCTGGCCTTATACCAGTACCGTCGGCAATGCGCCCAACAGGCCACCTCTTGGATGGCGCCACCGGAATTGAGGTAAATCCCGTCATACCCGCTGTAGGCATCGGCCTGCAGGTATCCTTGATACGACTTGAGGAACTTCGCTGGCCCCTCTCTGGCTCGATCCAAGGTGAAGTCGTAAACCGCATAAGGATGCTCCGCATCCCCCTGGTAACACCAGAATCTTGCCGGCTTGGTCGAACGAAGCTGTTTATCAACTAATTTGACCGTCGTATCGTCGGTATGGATGGAGAACGATTCCAGAACCCGCTGCTGCATCCGCTGATAAAGAGGCAGACACAGATCCGCTACGCCGCTCATCCAGTCATACAGCGTGCTTCGGCGAATCTCCATTCCATGGCGGGAGAAGATGTCTTCCTGCCGGTACCCTGGCAGATGATCTCCGAACTTGCTGACCACCACCTGAGCTAGAAGCCCAGAGGTGGCCAGTCCTTTTTCGATCGGCTGCGGTGGCTTGGGTGCTGTCACCAGCACCGCCTGGTCATGCTTTTCCGGACAGGCATAGACCGCTCGGCGATGGACGATCACCTTGAGCTTCGACGGGATGTAATCGAGCTGTTTGCTCTCTTCCCACCGAATCGGCTCCATCACCTTCCCATCGACTGGGCAGACGAGGTCCGATTCGGGCAGAGTGTGTTCGATGATTTCCTGGGGCAGTCCGTCGGGGATCAGTCGGCGACCATGTTTCTTGGGTGTGCGCTTCGTGGTCTGCTTTTCCTGCTCCCTGACTTCCTGAACCAATTGTTCTAGGTCCCCGATCTCGAAGAGCAACATTTGGTCGGGATTGACCCATTCGCGTTTCTTCCCGCGAAGCGAGCGCAGAAGTTCCAGCATCCGCCGCTCCTGCTGCTCCATCTTCTTCCGCTGATCTTCGACCGTAGCGCTGAGGGCTTTGACTTGCTGGAGATAGCCTTCGGACTTGCTGCGCTCCAGCGCAACTGCCTGCTGTGCAACTTCGATCTCACGATTGGCCTGAGCCAATCGTTCGCGCAGTGCTTCAACTTCCTTGTAGAGCTGGTTGGTATCCATACACGATTCAACCCGCATCGCGCGCG
>Ga0315903_10003990_pt1 | contig 20037 bp, 34 predicted proteins | sample LakEriMetagenome_7_FD_203524 | JGI IMG/M metagenome (GOLD analysis project Ga0315903, IMG submission 203524) | Freshwater fungal communities from buoy surface, Lake Erie, Ohio, United States - Buoy 2 MA119 | ecosystem: Environmental > Aquatic > Freshwater > Lake | place: USA: Lake Erie, Ohio... | reverse complement strand
TTTCATGTAATAACCGAGCAAGGCGTTTATTTGTTATGGCTAACCGAAAACACTATAAACGGGCAAACCTTTACAAGCTCGGATGAATTAATTGAGTATCTAAATAATTTGTAAATTAGCAACTAAATAAACCAACTATGGCAGGCGTTAAAGTAACCGACTTAACTACATTAGGGGCAGCAGATGCAACCGATGTAATGTACATTGTGGACACATCAGCCAATCAATCCAAGCAGATTGAGGTGCAAAACCTATACGCGGGTATGCCGCAATTCGAAAGCGGCGCGTTTACACCTACCGTTAGCGACGAAACTAATAACGTTGTAGTAACGCCTATACAGGCGTTTTACCAGCGTGTGGATAACGTAGTTAATTGCAGCTATTATTTAGAGGTTGCTTTATATACGGGTCAAACAACTGGGACTTTTAATTTATCGCTACCCGTAGCCTCTAATTTTACGCAGGCTAAACAGTTATTCGGTATTGTAGCGCATAATGCCAACCCTAGCGAGTTAGTTTCATGGGATTTAAGCGCGGATACTACAAACGATAAATGCTCTGTAAGCGTCGAAAGTACAAGCACCGCATACGGCTATCAATATATTTATATAGTAGCTCAATACGAAGTATTATAATGCGCTCGACCTCTAAACTCGGTTTAGATATTATAAAGAAATACGAGGGGCTACGGCTTACTAGCTACCTTTGCCCCGCTGGAATACCGACCATAGGCTACGGCTCGACGCGTTACCCGAACGGCAAAAAGGTAATATTAGGCGAAAAGCTAAATAACGAAACCGAGGCAACCTCGTTGCTTTTAGCAACTATGAAGCCATACGAGGACGCCGTTAATAGGCATTTACCGAACCTAAACCAATGCCAATTCGACGCGCTAGTTAGCTTTTGTTATAATGTAGGTACTGGAGCGTTTATTAAATCGACGTTGCTACGCAAAGCAAAAGCAAACGCAAACGACCCCTCGATAGTGGACGAGTTTTCGAAGTGGGTACGCGGCGGCGGTAAGGTTTTACCGGGCTTAGTAACGCGCCGCAAAGACGAAGCGCGGTTATACTTTTCACTTTGTAAATAATAGCCCTAAAATTAATTAACCGCGCTCGCGGTTTAACGTATCTTTAGGCATGGCACGGCGAACAAATAAGGCTAAACGAATTTGTAGTATAATTCTTAAACATTGGAAGCCAACGATAGGGAGCTTAACGATACTCGTTTCGGTATTCCTGTTAATACTCAAAAAAATCGAAGTCGAAACCTTAGCGGCTATCGTAGCTGCGATGTTAGCCGCTGGATATATACCTAAAGCGAAAGACGATGCTAGCGAATGACACTACCGTAATATGTACGAACCCGGGTAATTGCAAAAATCACCCCGTTAAAACGCTTTTAAGCGATTTAAATACGCAAACCGAGGCAAAGGGTGGCAGCGCAGAAATAAGCGCCTTAGACACGCTTAAAATGGATATTAAACACGAAGCGGTTAAGGAGGTTGTTATAAATAAATTGCAGGCTATTGATACTATTAAGCCGTGTAACGTATCTTTGTTAACCGAACAAACGTACACGCCCGTAATAATTCACGAAGTAAGAAAAGCGCCCGAAATGCAACAGCCTATGCAGTACGATTTACTAATAAACGCCGCCTTATTTACCTTTATGCTAGGTTTAACAGCCAAATATGCGCTAACATGTAGCGGCGCATGGCTTAACCTATTCAAAGATTTACGCAAAGAAATTGCAGCGTAATACACGTTAACATTTTTTTAGGTTGTAAATTTGTAAAGTGAGCAGCCTATACATACTCGAGAATAGCATAGACCTATTTTACGTAGTTACCGACCGCGACGGGCTTATATTGACCTCAAACGACTTATTTCGCGAGTATTCGAGCCATTTAAAACCCGAAAATATTGCGGATATTAGCGCTACCGAACCCGACCGCGACGACGTTTTAGCGGCTATCGAAAAGGCAAAGGGCAAAGCGCCCGAACCTATACGGGTTTACGCAAAGACGAAGCAAAAAAACGGGGCTTTACGGTATAACGTTTGGAATATTTACGCAATATTAGATTGTTACCATTTTATAGGTATTCAGCTAGTCGATGTAACTAGCATAACAAGCCACGAACACGAACGCCAAAAGGTATTATTAGAAGAATTTAGGTTTATGTTAAGCCACGAGCTACGCCAGCCGCTAACCTCGATAGGCGGTTTAGTACGTATGTTAGTTCAGCATGGTAACGCAAGCGAAAAGGAGCGTTTAGAGCTGGTTAGAATGATAGAAGAAAGCGTAAACCGCCTCGACGATGTTATAAAATTGCTAGTTAAGAAAGCCGCACGCCAAATATGATGCCCGAAACAGCTACCGAGTGCGACGAAAGGCTAGTAAAGATAGCCGCTGTTTACGTTTTGGAGCGCGGGATGCCGTTACAATTCGCTATTGAGCTGTTAAGCGATAGGCTAAAGGACAAAACAGAAATAAACGAACGTTTAACGCAATTTTTAAGCTATGTTTTCGCAGGCAAAAGTCCTTTATAAACCAATTACGGCGCTAATTATAGCTTGTTTATTACTCGTTATTATGCTAATAGCTACTTGCCAAAGCGCAAACGGGCTACGCGATAGGTTAAGCGCTTCAGAAAGCTACAACGGTAAGCTAAAACAGCGCACGGTTAACGATAGCCTGCGGCTTTTTACGCAGGATATTAAGCTAACACGCAGCGACCGCGATTTAAAGGAGCTAAAAAAGCGTTTGGCGTTGGTAAATATTGAACAAGCGACCGAGGCGAAAGTTAAAACGGTTATAAAAACCGAGTTTAAAATAGGCGAACCAATAGTAATACACGACACTATTTACGTTTTAAAGCTACCTATCGAGTTTAACCGCTCTGAAAAGTGGTTTAATATGGCAGGGCGTATAAACCGTTTAGGGTTGTTTCAGCTCGATAGCTTAGTAACGTATGGGCGTTTTACCCATAGCGTAGGCGATACCGTTTCTAATCGCTTTTTAGGCGGCTTATTTGCCAAACGCGGTAAGGTTGTTAGGGTTGCTATTGATAACCCTTATATGAGCGTAACGGGTTTAAATAATATCTACGTGCGCCGCGAGCCTAAATGGTACGAGCTGGGCGTTGTTAAGTTTGGCGCGGGCTTTCTTTTGGGCGCTGCGTTTATAGCCGCTGCAAATTAATTGCGCTGAAAATTAAGCGGTTAAGTGAGTAGATTAAAAAATATTGAATTTATTTTTGTTTAAGTATTGCCAATTCAAAATAAAGGTGTAGATTTGCTCCCGTTAAACATTTAAACTTTTACACCATGAAAGCACAAGTAAAAACAAAATCAAATTTTAAAGGTCTAAACGGTCAAATACTAACCGTAAAAGAAATTTCAGGAACTCGAGTAAGCTGCGAATATTTTTGTTTAGAATTTCAGCGCTTAATAACTATTGATTTTACATTAACTGAGATAGTACGTTTTTATAACTAACCCCCACGGGCGGCTAATAACCGCCCTTTCAACTTTTCAAACATTCAAACACTTAAACCCTTTTATACCATGTTACAAATGCACTCAACTTTCAAAAACACCGAAAACACCGAGTTTTATTTATTCGACCATTTAAACGGCGTGCTAACCATGCTCGTTGACGATGGCTGTTTAAAAGGTATCTACACGCGCTGCGATAGCAAATGCGCTGCGATATACCGCAAATTTAATATCGAGCAAATCGAGGGCGTACCTTTCGAACACCGCATGTACGACGTACTCGAAGCCGCTGAATTTCACAGCCGCTATATTAAAGTAGTGGACGCCGTTAATCGTAACTTCGATATGTGTTTCACGCAGCCAACCGAAAACTAATTTTTAAACCCTTTAAACATTTATACTATGGCTTTAACAGCACCCGTTGGCGGAACGGTAAACCGCCAAATAGCGCCCGAGGGTAGTTACCCTGCGCGATGCTATCAGATTATTGACCTCGGTACAACCGAGCAAGGTGGGAACTTCCCCGGCAAAAAACGTAAAGTTCAATTCCTATTCGAGCTGCCAACCGAGCTGGCAGTATTCGACGAAGCGAAAGGCGAGCAACCGTATTACGTGCGTAGCATTTACACCCTTAGCATGAACGAAAAAGCGCTATTACGCCGCGACCTTTCAGCATGGCTCGGTAAAAAGATAACCGACGAACAAGCGGGTAAACTCGATATATTCGCGATGCTAGGCAAAACGTGCATGGTTAATATAGCGCACGTAACGAAAGGCGAAAACACCTACGCTAATATTATTAGCTTTGCGCCACTAATGAAAGGCTTTGACTGCCCGCCTGCGGTTAACGAGGCGTTTACTTACACGCCTACTGAGCATAACCCCGAAACGTTCGCGAAGCTACCCGAATTTTTACAGGATAAAATAAAGGAAAGCGACGAATACAAAGCGACGTTAAACAAGCCTAAAAAGGCTACGCCGCCGCAGAATATCCAGCCTATTGACGGGAACGACGAAGACGATATATTCGGGATTAAAGCGGCTAACGACCTACCGTGGGACTAAATAAATAAGGGGCGGTTAATCGCCGCCCCTAATTCAAACACAAACTAAAAATAAAGCAGATGACACTTGCAAAGATACAAATACCGATTGAAAAAATATACGCCGCGATAAATTCGCCCGACGTATTAAACGCGCAAGCTACGATAGCCCGCAATACAGGCGGCGGCGAAGCGTTAACCATTCGCAACGTAAGCGACTATACGGCTATGAACGCCGCTGTTAAGGAAGTAAGCGACGCCGTTAAGCTAATCGAAAGCGCACGTAAGGACGTAACCACGCCTTTAGATAACTTCAAAAAAGAGCTAATGAAGCTGGAGCGCGAAAGCACCGCGCCGCTAATTGAATTTATCGAAGACGCTAAACGCGTTATGTTAGAATACCACGAACGGCTCGAAGCTGAACAAGCCGCAGCCGAAGCTAAGTTAAAAGCCGAAGCCGAAGCGAGCCTAAAGCAAGCGCAAAGCGTAGGCGATATTATGGCGAATTTTACCGACCGCCTATTCGCTACGACGGTCGAGAATAACCAAACGAAAAACGTGCGCACGACCATTAAGGCACGTATTAACGGCGAGGTTGACTGGGTAAAGGTTTTAGGGCTGTTATTCGCTTCAGGTGAACTAGACGCTAACGAGCTAATTAAAAACCTACCGCGAGCTATGAAAGCGCAAGGCGTCGAGGCTATCGCAGGCATTGAATTGTACGAACATAAAACTCAAATAATCAAATAAACATGGAAACAACAAGACCCACAGTTTCAATTAAAAAACATTTGCAAACTATAACCTATAAATTCACGCCGTTAACGCATAACGAAATATGCGAACGCATTGAAGCCGCACGCACGCGCCATAGTTTTAATAAAGCAGAATTTTGTCAAATGATGGGGTATAACCCAACGATATTAAATAAATGGCTTAAAGGCGCTAATTTTAGCTCTAAATCTTATAGAAGTGCAATGGAGCTTATTAAAAAGCTAGACGAAGCGCCTAAACAAACCGAAATTAAGTTTAACCCGAAGCCTATCGAGAAACCTAACTACGGCGTACTAACGCTCGAGGCGGCTATTAAAATGGTTAAGGACGCAGGCTATAAGGTAAGCAAGCGCGTAGAAACATGGGAGGAGATTTAATGAAAAAGCAAACAGCAGTTGAGTGGTTGGCACTTTACATTAAAGGCATAACAAATCTAAATTGTGATGAAGTTATTGACCAAGCCAAAGCAATGGAGAAGGAGCATTTTTTTAAAGTATTTAGGTCAGGTTTTATAAATGGCAATCTTATTGAAACAGAATATTTTAATGATAATAAAGAAGAATTAATTAAATCAGCATTCAAATCATTTGAAAATTATTACGAACTATGACCCGCGAGCAATACATTAAGCACCCCGCAACGAGCGCAAGCCGTATTAAACGTTTCTATACGGGCGATATAAGTTACGCCCAAACGGCGCTCGATGCGGGCGCGGCTTTTCACTACCAGCTATTAGAACAGCCTTTCGTTAATATGCCGCCGCCCGTGCAAAACGTTTACACCGCTATTAACGAGCTGCCATTATTAGCGCAACTGTTTATAAACTCCGAAAAGGAATATATTAAACTCGGTAGCGTTAACGTGGACGGCGTCGAGCGCGAGGCTAAAGGCATGTTTGATTTATGTTGGTTAAGCGAGGGTATTATAGCCGACGTTAAAACAACGAGCGCGAATACAATACAAGCCTTTGCGCATGATATGATTAAACACCTTAATCACGTTCAGGCGGTTTGGTATTCGTCGCTAATGGGCTTCGACCCGGCGCTATTTTTTTACATAGGAATACCGCCAAAGGTGAAGCAAACGGGGCGCTTTACCGACCTTTATTTATACCGCCACAAGCCCGAAGAAATAGAACACGCGAAACAATTAATTTCTAAATACTTTAAGAGCTTATGAATTACGCAATGTTACAAACCCCTATTGAGCGTTTAATCGAGGCGCTAAACCTAAACCCTAATAACCCGCATGTAAGCGAAGCCCTAGAGCGCGAAAAAGGCGATTTTAGGCACGCTTACGAAACAGGATATAACGACGCAGAAACACGGCTAAACCCGAACCTTAGCGCAAAGAGAATGAGCCTAATTGAATTTAATGAGTATTATGGCAAAGACTAACGACGTAAGCGAATTAAACGAGCTTATAGGGCTTAAAGCCGAACACGTTAAACCGTACCTCTATGCGCTAGGGTTTGAATACTTCGAATGTAACTATAAGTACCGCAAAATATTTAACGACTATAAACGCAATCGCTGTTTAGTAGTGGACTTATTCGAAGATAAAAGCGAGCGTATAGAACAGTTTAAATTGATAACTAACCGCCTATACACTAGATGAAACGAGCGCCACGCGAAAGCGATATATACAACGAGCTATCTAAATTTATGCGCCTAAAATACCCTACGTTAATTTGGCGCTTCGACTTCAGCGCGGGAACGAAAATGAGTATCGGGCAAGCGCGGGTACATAAGGGCTTAAACCCGCATCGCGGCTACCCTGACTTATTTATATGCCGCCCGTCGAACGGTTACGCGGGGCTATTTATCGAAATTAAACAGCAAGGCGTTAAGGTCGCTAAATTAGACGGGTCGCCGTTGGCTAACGAACACCTAGCCGAACAAGCGCAAATAATCGACCAGCTGAAGCGCGAGGGCTATTACGCTACGTTCGCCTGCGGGTTAATGGAATGCATTGAAATAATTGAAAAGTACTTACGATAAACACTAAACACCAAACACAAAAACACATGAACACAAGACAAACACAACTATTCGAGCCAAAAATCGAAATAAAAAAAGTTAATTCAGTTATAGGCTCAGGCTACGAGGTAAAAGTAGCCGAACTCGCTTTATTAGACGGAGTAGCATATCGAGCCGCAAGAAAGAATATGCAAAAGAACTCAGCTATTATTTGTGAGATTGACGGTAATTTTGCGGGCTTTTTTACTTACGAGGTTAACCACGTTGTAAAAGAGTTTTGCTTGCTTCAGTCGGCAATGTATCCCGAGTATAAAGATAAAACCATTTATTCGATGATGGTTTCTGAAATCATTAAACAAAATACCGATAACTATGTAATGATAATGACGGTATCTAAAAAGCATGATTTAGAAAATCCAAAAGTTTTTACGGCTTTAGGCTTTAAGGTTAATTTAGAAAAGTCTGATTTCGTTTATATGTATTACGGTCAACCTGAACAAGTGCGTATAAAAAAACTTTGCCATATGGCTATGACTAATTTATGGCAATCAACTAGCGGCGAATGGTTAAAGATTAAAAGAGAATGGAACGAAAAAATTGAGCTTGCAGGTTTAAAGCATAAAATACCTAATCCAAAGTTTGCAAGCCGCGAGGGTTGCTGGCAGGGTAGCAGCGGAATGAGTAACGTAGTTTTGTCTAAACAGGTCGTTAAAGACGACGAAATTATAACTGATAAAGGCAAAGACCTTAACGGTAACGCAAGCGTATTAGACCCTGCATTGTGTGAAATAATAGTTAAAATGTTTATGCCAAAAAATGGAGTAAGGGTATATAATCCGTTTGGCGGCGGCGTTCAAATGGGTTTCGTAGCTGGGGGGTGCGGATATGAATATTTAGCCTCTGAAATTAGACAAAACCAATGCGACGCTAATAATGCCATTTGTCAAGATTTTTATAATGTTAAATGGGTAAAATCAGATAGTTCAAAATACTTACCTAAAAACCCTGAAAAATTTGATTTAATATTTTCTTGCCCGCCATATTATAAAGTAGAAAAATATATTGATTACGACGGCAAATCGCCAAACGGAGAATTAAACACTTTGCCAACCTACGAGGAATTTAGAGATTTACTTTTCGAGGGTTATAAAAAAGCTATTTCAGTAATGAATGATAATACATTTTTTGTTGTAATGACGGGAGATAGTAGAGATGCAAAAGGCGGTTATTATGGATGCGAAGCCGAACACGAATTATTTTTTAAAAGTCAAGGGCTGCATATTTATAATAGGATAGTTTATTTAGAAAGTGAATTTACGCGTCGTGCAACGGCTAAGAAAACATTAAATTCTAGAAAGTATCCGAAATGCGAACAAAAAGTATATGCGTTTTTTAAAGGCGACCCTAATAAAATTAAAGACTTATTTCCAAACGTTGGGCGCTTATAATGAAAACTTATTCTAATGTAATTTCATTAACTAAAAATGCGCGCGGTATTTATTCAATAGACCCTACGGCTGGCTGTTCTTCAGGAACCAAAAACAATAAGCTAGGATGTTATAATGATTGTTACGCCGCGCGCATTGCTAAAATTTACGGCTATAATTTTAGCAAAACAGTTATAAAGAATTTTACAAGCCAAAAGCATTTACATAAAATCAAAAGAGAAATAAATAAAATTAATATGCCTTTTATTCGTATGGGTACAATGGGCGACCCGTCCGAAGACTGGGAGCATACTATATCGATATGCGAAAAGCTGCAAAATAATATCCAGTTAGATATGTTTAAAGATGATAGTCGAAAAGAAATAGTTATAATAACTAAACATTGGGCTGTTTTAAGTTACGAACAACTTAAAAGAATATCAAAACTAAAAATATGTATTAATACTTCCGTTTCTGCAATAGACGAAAAAAGACAACTAGATTTATGTTTAAACGAATACGAACGAATTAAACCCTATTGTAAATCAATTTTAAGGTTAGTTTCATTCGATTTTAACACTAATTCAAATGAAGGTAAAATATATTCAGAAATACAGGCGCAAATTTTTAGTAAGTATGAAGTTTTGGATACGGTTTTTAGAAGCTCTAAAAATAACCAGCTAGTAAAAAACGGCATAATAAATATCCATAAAACAAAATTTTTAGGTAAAAAAACATATGTATCAAAGTTTAATAAAAAAACCTATTTTGGTAATTGTAAAAACTGTTTGGAAATGTGCGGAGTAAATATGTAAATTTTGTATCTTTAAGCGTTCAGAGGTCGAAGCCTGAATATAGCTTTAAAAATTTTAAAGCCCTTTGGGGGCTGCGAGGGTGTAGGTAATAGCACGCCCGCTTCGACCGCAGCCGCTAAAGGGCAATTTTTTTATAATGTTTAATTACTTTAATGGGTATTGGAATTGGGCTTTGGAAAACCCCGAGCATAATAACCCGACCTCGACCGCTATTTATTTTTATATTGTTTCGGTAGCTAATCAATTAGGCTGGAAGTCTGAATTTAGCCTTTCTTCAACTCAGGTTATGAACGGCTGCGGAATAGCCAACTATAAAACCTATAAAAAGCATTTCGATATTTTGGTTGAAAACGGGCTTATTAACGTAGTTCGTCAATCTAAAAATCAATACATGGCTAATATAATTGCTCTAGTAAATTTTACCGAAGCACTACCAAAGCAAAGCAAAAGCACTACCGAAGCATTACCGAAGCAAGCCCAAAGCACCGCCCATATACATAAGACTATAAAGACTATAAAGACTTATAAGAGTATAGAAGAAATAAAGGGCAGGGATTTTTTTAAAGACCAACAAATAAACGCCCTATTTATTCAATTCCTATCTGAGCGAATAGCGCGTAAAAAATACCCTACCGAAAACGCTATACAGCTACTAATAAAAAAAATGCGTGAGCTTTATAAAAGCAAAGAGCAAGCCGTCGAGGGTTTAGAAACTGCGATAGCTAACGGGTGGAGCGGTTTATTTGAAGTTAAAAACAACGCCTCTAAACAACCGCAAACCGCGCCAACGCTTACGCGAGCCTCGAGGGGCGTTAAAATGGAATAAAAAAAAGTAAATTATTTTTGTTTAGGTATTGCGCATTCAAAATAAAGTTGTATATTTGCATAGTTAAACATTTAAACACTTACACAATGAAAAAATGTACACAAATTGAAGAAATCAACTCAGGTGATGTTGTTCTTCGCAGTAATGGATTAAAAGCAAAACCATCAGAAATTGAAGTATTATCTATTGAAGTTAGTGGTACTTATGCTTTGATGACTTGGAAATGGAAAAATTCAACTAAGCACTATTATTCAACTGATTTTAGAAAATCGACCAATATAGCCGATTATGGTTTTTGGCATGATTTAACTACACAGCAATGGGAGTTAAAAAATTAAAAGGAATAAAACACAAACGGGGGCTTAACAGCCCCAACTTTACCACATGAAACCGCTCCCGAAAATAGAACAAGCCCTAATTTATATTTCGCTTTTAAACGACGATACGTGGCGCGAAATTATACCGCAGCTATCCGAACACCACTTTAAGGACGAACTAGCGTTAAAATGCTTTAAAACGATTAAAAACATAATAGCAGATAACAAGCAACCAACACTAATAACGTTAGCGCAATTCGGGCGCTTAGAAAAAACATTTACAGGCTCAGACCTTTCAAATATCGCAAGCTGGGGCGACGAATTTTATTTTAACCAGCCCGTTAATGATTATATAGCAATTCTAAAGGACGAACATATTAAGCGCCAAATAAGCTCCGTTATGGTCGAAGCCTCTCTAGAGTTTAGCGGCTTACGCGGCGGCGCTCAAACGGCAGCCGAAATAATTAAACGCCTTAACACGTTACTCGAGGACGGCGCTAGTAATGATAACATGCTCGACACGTTAACCCTAGCGCACGAAGAACGGCAAGCCTATTACCGCCGCGCCGAACTGCATTTAAGCGGTAAAACAAGCGGGTTAAATACAGGGTTAAGCGCCTTAAATAGGTTTACGGGCGGCTTTCACCCCGAGTTAATTATACTAGCGGGGCGCCCCTCTATGGGAAAAACAGCGCTTGCGTTATATCACGCCTGCAACTTTAACGAGCCGGGTATATACTTTAACCTCGAAATGAATAAAAGCCAGCTATGCCAGCGCTTAATATTGCAGCATTCAAATGAAAAGATTAACAGCGCACGGCTACGCGACGGCAATTTAACGCAGCCCGAATTACACGCATTCGAAACTACGATAGGCACGGTCGAAAATTTGCCCTTTCTTATTTACGACAAACCGCGCTGCGGCGTACATGAAGCAATAAGAGTTATGCGCCGCGAAGCCCGCAAGGGTAATTGTAAATGGGTTATAATCGACTATTTGCAGTTAATGACGATAGAGGGCTTCAGAGGCGGCAACCGCGAGGCTGAAGTAGCCGAAATAAGCCGAACGCTAAAAGCCGCGCAAAAGGAATTAAACATACCTCTTATAGCCCTTGCGCAGCTATCGCGTCAAGTTGAGCAGCGAGCGGATAAACGCCCTATACTTTCGGACTTGCGCGAAAGCGGCTCAATAGAACAGGACGCCGACACGGTTATATTTATTTACCGCCCCGAATACTACGCGCTAAACGACGAACTCGGTAAGCCGTATAGCTCCGACGTTTTTTACCTATTCGAGAAACACCGTCAAGGCTCGACGGGCGAGGTACGTTTTAAGCATAATAGCACGATAACCAGCTTTAGCGATATTGCAACTAGCGGAGGCAGCACCTTTTTACCTTTGCCTATAAACACTAACTTTGACGAAGAACTAACGCCCTTTTAAAATGGAAGTAAAAACGTTTATAATGATGGCTTTTATAATAATCATTACCGCCCTAACATGGGCTTATATAATTGATAAGCACCATAACGACAAAGGCGGAGCATAACGGTATCGGGCTTGGCGAAGAAGCCGAAACGAAAAGTTAAATCGAAGTACAAAACTTAAAAATTAGAACAATATGTCAAATGAAGAACAAAACGGCTTTTTTGCCAAACCCGTGTTAGCAGTAGTGCCATTTCTCGAATTAAAACAAAACTTCTGGGAGGAGTTATAAAACCCGATAAAATCAAATGAAAAATTGCAAAGTAGAACCAATGGTGAAGCACAGTAACCAAGTTCACACAACAACCGATTACTTTCTATTTAAACCAATAGAAGGCAACAGAAACTTAAACCTTTTGCACCTTAACCGACTGCGAAAGTCAATGTCTGAAAAGTATTTATTTACCACAATTTTGGTAAATGAAAACTATGAAATCATTGATGGACAGCACCGCTTTGAAGTTATCAGAGTACTTGGACTGCCATTGCATTACATTATTTGTGAAAACTACGGATTGCCGGAAGTACAAATTTTAAATCAAAATTCAAAAACTTGGAATTCAGATGACTATCTTGAAGGCTATTGCAAACTTGGTTACAATGAATATTTAAAATATAGGCAATTTAAAGAAACTTATGATTTCGGTCATAGTGAATGCCAAATGTTATTAACCGGAGTACAGCAAGGTAGTGGTAAAAGAGCAAGTAATGCATCAACATTTTTTTCAGGTGAATTTAAAATATTGGATTATGATAATGCGTGTTCTATTGCAGATAAAATTCTTCTTATATCACCATATTATGAAGGCATCAAAAGAAAAACTTTTATTGTTGCAATGGTTCAATTATTAAAAAATCCAAATTTTGAATTTACTGAATTTTTACAAAGATTGAAACTACAACCTACTGCTTTAATTGATTGTGTAAATAATTATCAATATATTTCATTAATTGAGGAAATATACAACTATCGCAGGCGTGAAAAGGTTAATCTTAGGTACTAAAATTATGGTGGTTTGTCAGTCGGCTTCCGGGTCGGCTGGCATTACTGCTAACTACCTAACAGCCGCTAATTAATCGCGCATAACATGACAACCGAACAGCGTATAATTGAATACATGACAAATTACGAGCCGCAGCCAGTAGCGATTAAAGACGGCGAAAAAACCTATTTTAACGCCCTTACAACGCATAAAAGCTATTCGATATACCTAACTAGCGCCAAACGAAATACAAGCGTTTATAGAGCCTATTTACGCCTATGTTTCGACTGGCTTAAAACGCTTAAAAAAAACGGCGTTGAATTGTGTTACATAATCAAAAATTAACTATATTTGCAGCGATGCAACCGAAGAAAAAGGATAACCGAGGCGGCGCACGCAAGGGTGCAGGGGCTAAACCGCTCTATAATGAGCCTACGGTTAATATAACCTTTCGTGTACCCGTTTCGCACCGCGCTACGATACGGCGCATGGTTTACGATTATATGGACGGCGTTAAGATAGCGCGAGTAAAACACGACCCCGAGTATGGATGCTAAACTCTTAACGATACCCTGCGCTATTGAGTCGGTAGCCACGCGCCGCGATAAGACCATTAAAATAACCATAGGCACGCAGGAGCTAACGCCCGAACAAACGAGCGCCTTATTTAATCAATGGACGGGCGGCGTTGGCGTTATGGCGTTTAAAGGCGAACAATTTAACTATAACGACGAAGCGCTAATAAACAACCTAAAGCTAGACGCCGCAGAGCTCGGAAGTAAGACACCGAGCCAGCGCCTACGCTCCGTACTTTACGTGCTATTCACCCACGCCCCCGAGGGGCATAAGGAGTTTAGCACATTTTACGAGGCAACCATAGAGCGCTTTATAGATATGGCAAAGAAACGAATAGACACTTATAGCTTATGATTATCGACGAACAAGTAAAAGCAACGCATAAGCGCACCCGCACGGGGTTCATGCTAAACGTTAGAGCCGAGCACGTAGGCGCTCAACCTATATACGTAGGCTACGTACACGACGCAGGCAGTCACTTCGAATATCCGATAGCGCTTTGGCATGAAGACCTGAAAAAGTACGATAACCCCGAGCTTAAAAAGCTTCTACCCGAAAACGTGCGCTATTGCTTAGGCGCTATCGAAACCAACGAAGACCGTCAGGGCAACGAGGTTAAGTTAGTACGCGTATTCATAACGGGCAAAACAAAGGGTTTAACCGAGCTTGCGATATACCCTGAAGACCTTAAAACACTAAAGCGCGACGGGCAACACTATTGCGCCGCTATAAACGAATTACAGTTTATTGATTAACTTTGTAAGTATGCCACTATTTCAAGGCGATAGCCAAACCGTTATAAGCATGAATATTCGTAAGCTAATCGACGAAGGGTACACCCCGCAACAAGCCGCCGCAATAGCATACGCAGAAGCTGAAAAGTATAAACAAAAGCGAGGGAAGCGATGAAAAAGAAATTAGGACGCCCTACCGACTATAAACCCGAATATGACGAACGCGCCTTTAACCTTGCTTTGTTAGGGCTTAACGACGTGCAAATGGCGGCGGCGTTTGATATATGCGAGGCAACGTTTAATAATTGGAAAAAAGACCAGCCCACATTTTTAGAGTCATTAACGCGTGGAAAAGAAGACGCCGACGCTAAAGTAGCGCGTTCGATGTATGAGCGTGCGTTAGGCGTTACAATAGTAGAAGAAGCGGTAACTAAAGACGGCGATATTGTAAAGCTACGTAAACAGCTACCATCCGACACCGCAGCGGCTAAACATTGGTTAGCGAACAGGCAACGCGGGCGCTGGAGTAATAACGGCGAAAGTACGATAACTACAACCGAGCCGCTCGTTATTATTCGCACCGAACCGAGCCAACCGAATGAATGAGCTACCGATTAACCGAACGGCAAACGATAGCCTACGATTTAGCATTAAGCGGCGATAAGCGCGTAATAGTATTCGGGGGCGCAATTCGCGGCGGTAAAACGTATTGGCTACTGTTAACGCTAACCTCGCTTTGTTTGGCGTACCCTCGTAGCCGTTGGGCGATTATACGTAAAAGCCTACCCGACTTAAAGCGTACAACGTTTCCTAGCTTTAGCTCTATAATGGTTGACGGCGTTTCTAATTACGTGCGGAGCTGGAATAGGGACACGCAAGTAGTAACGTTTATAAACGGTTCTGAGCTTATATTCATGGCAGAAAGCTACGACGAAGATAAAGACCTAAACCGCTTCAGGGGCTTAGAAATAAACGGCGCGGGCTTAGACGAAGTAAACGAGCTGCAAGAGCCAACGTTTTATAAAGTTCAGGAGCGCATAGGGAGCTGGAATAAGGCGCAAGGTAAGCCGCCTATACTTTGCCTTGCAACGTGTAACCCCGCGCAAAATTGGGTTAAGACCGTTATTTATAAGCGGTATATCGAAAACACGCTACCCGAACGCTGGGCTTTTATACCTAGCAAAATAACCGATAACCCGCATATACCCGCCGAATACTTAGAAGCGTTAAAGGAATTACCGCCTATACAGTACGCCCGTTTCGTCGAGGGCGACTGGGACGTAATGGACGAAGTATTAAACCCGTTCCTGTATGAATGGTTAGACGAAAAGCATATAGACGATAATGCAACACTTAACCCTAATATACCCGTTTATGTTAGTGTGGACTTTAATATTAACCCTTTGTGCGCTTTGGTTATTCAGCAAACCAGCGGCGGCGCTAACGTGGTCGACGAAGTACGAATAGACAAAGGCAGCATAGAGGCGTTTTGCGATGCGGTAAGGGCTTTAAACATTCCTATTGGCTTACTACGCATAACGGGCGACGCTATGGGGCGCGGCGGTACGGTCCAGCAGCGCGATAACTCGAGCGCCTATACTATGATTAAACGGCTTTTGCACATGAATGACAGCCAATTTATAATACCCGCAAACCCGAAGCACGAGAATAGCCGCGTCGATTGTAACTCCGCCTTACGGCGTTTGGATATAAGGGTAAACAGTAAACGTTGCAAGGGCTTTGTATTCGATGCGAAGCAAGTACAATGCGACGCCAACGGCTCAATTATTAAATTGAATAGGCGAAAGTTAACCGAGCGTGCGGATTTTTTAGATTGTTTTCGTTACTTTGTAAACGCAATTTTAAAACGTTACCTATGAGCGTATGCACCCCTTGTTACGATGCAGGCATTATAATAGACGCTTGTTTAAGCTCTTTAGCGTTCGGGTATGTTACACCCGAAACGGGATATATAGTGGACGTTAAGCATAACGCTACGGGCAAAATACAAACGTTCGAAGTTATAAGCGACGAAGCTGGGCTAATATCAATAAGCGGGTTAAAGGTTGACTCGTTGCAGGGCTACACAATTAGCTTACGCGATTGCACTAATTTCACTATTTGCGAAACTGAGTACACATGTATTAGCTTCGCGGTGGCAAACACTAACTACGAACCCGAGGGCGTTACTAACCTTTTAGACTGTACCGAATGTTAACACGTATTAAACACATTTTTTTAGGGTGGTGGCTTATGCTTAAAGACGATAAGGCAACGCGTAATATGTCGCAAGTGCGGCGTATGGTTTGCGAGGTTTGCCCTAAGCGTAATAAGTTCTTAGACCAGTGTAATGAGTGCGGTTGTTTCTTACCCGCAAAGACCCGCGTAAAGGATGCTGAATGCCCCTTACAGCTTTGGTAAGCGCCCTATGTTTATTAAGCTCAAAGCCATGCTAGTTGAAAGCCTTGACACCGAGGATGAAAAACTAGCGGAAGCGACGCGGCGCGAAATAGGCTACACCGACCTATTGATAAACATAAACCACATTAATTACGCTTTTCGCTCAACCCCCAAAGAAACGGTATTATACCTGAACGACGATACAACTATAGTAACCTATGAAACGATTGCACAAATTCACGAAAAGATTAACCGCGCCTTTGCGCTCCCTCTTTTATCGTAAACCCAAAACAACCTATAACCTAGTCGAAGTATTTAAACACGAACGCCATACGTATTACCGTTTTCCAAAAGAGGTTAATATGCCGCTCGAACGCTTTGCTATGAGCATGAGCCTATTGGAGCGCTTAAGCAGCGGGTTAAGCGGTAGCGAAATGGAAAAGATACTAGTCGAAATGGAAAAGGCGTTAGCGGCTGGGCTATCGAACCCAAAGACCGCCGCGCTAATGGGCGCTTACATACACGTAATACGAGAACGCCAAAACACCGTTATACACCGCGACCTGTTATTAAACATAGCCGCGACTTGGATTATACGCGGCGATGAAAACCCCGCAGAAATAAACCCCGATATACACCAACAAAAGTTAACCCTATTTGAAGAGCTGAGTAAAGGGGGCGCTCACGATTTTTTTTACAGCTTGGGTATCGAGCCGCTGATGCCCTTATTCAGTATTTCACCGGAAGAATTACAGCAGCTATGGGAATACAACACGGTGCAAATACGCAAGCTAACCGACCTACTACGCCAGCTGAGCTCTCACCGCAAAGCAGGGCAACGCGAACAAGCCAACAGTTCAGAGAACAAGTAATGAACTTAGCGGGCGGTTCTATATCGGAGTTTAATGAATTAATGAGTTCAGATGTTTCGACTTATTTGCTTAAATTTGAGCAGCATTTAAAGGCTCAAAACAATGGCGGCAAAAGTTGAAATTATTTACGAAGCCGAGGCGTCGAGCCTAAAGGCGGTAGTTAACGAAGCGAATAAAGCGAATAGCGAATTAGAAGCGGGGGCGCAAGAAACCTCTAAAAAGGTAGCCGCTAGTTACAAAGCAACGGGTAAAACTATTGCCGCTGCGTTTTCGGGTACTGAAGTTAAGAAAGCGCTAAACGACCAATCTAAAGCATTCGACCAAATAGCGGGCAAAGGCAAAACGCTAACTGGTCAATTACGCGGGTTAAAGAACGAACTAACGCGGCTCGAAGCCGAGGGCAAAGCGGGTACTAAACAGTTTAGGGATTTAACCCTAGCAGCCGCCCAGCTCGAAGATCAGATAGGCGACACACGGGCGCGGGTTGCTAACCTCGCAAGCGATACGTTTAAATTTGATGCAGCGGTACAAGCTACGCAGGGACTAGCGGCGGGCTTCGAAATAGCGCAAGGCGCGGCGGCTTTGTTCGGTAGTGAAAGCGAAGACCTTAATAAAGTAATCGCTAAAACGACCGCCGTAATGGCTATTGCTAACGGCGTGCAACAAATAGCAACCCTATTACTCGAAGAAAGCAAAATAAAAACCTTTGCACTAACCGCAGCGCAAGCTATTTATACTACGGTTGTAGGTACTACAACGGGAGCGCTAAAGGCTATGCGTATTGCTTTAGCGGCGACGGGCGTAGGCGCTTTAGTAGTTGGCTTAGGGTTTTTGGTAGAAAAGTTTTTAAGCGCACAAGCCGCCTCTAAAGCCTTTGACGAAGCGTTAGCGCGTTCAGCCGAAAGCGCCAAAAGAACAAAAGCCGCGATAGCTGAAATACAAAACGTAGGGCTAGAGGCTGCAACGCGCTTAAAGATAGCCAGCGGGCAGTTAACGCAAATAGAAGCTGATAGGCAAAAGGCAATAAGTGATTTAACAAAACAAAGGGCTACGGCTAACGCGGATGAAGCCAAAACACAAAAGGCGTTATTAACACAGATAGAAGCGCGTAAAAATGCTATAACGCAAGCTGAAAGCCAAATAGCAGCCGCGCAAACTTCGACACGCGAAAGCGCCGCGTTAAGTGCTGCAAGCGCTCAAAAAAGGCTCGCAACCGAAAAAGAAAACCTAGCAAAGTTAGAAGCTGAATTTAAAAAATCGGGCGAACGTGTATTTAATACTAGAATAGCAACCGAAAAAGCTACGGCGGCTATAAACGCTGAGGCTGCGTTTGCTGAACAAGAGGACGCAAAAGAACGCGCTAAAGCCGCAGCCGACGCCGCTAAACAAGCGGGCGAAAAAGCAACGGCACAAGCAAAAGAAAACCAATTAGCACGCTTAAAGATAGTCGAGGAGGGCTTAAAGGTTGAGGCTATTATAGAGGGCGAAACGGTTGAAGAAAGAATTAAGATACTTCAAAACGCAGCCGAACAAGCTAAAGTAAGCGCAAGGTTTGATATTAAAAATGCCGAACTAAGAGCCGCAACCATTAAGCGTATTGAAGCTGAATTAGCCCGCGATATTGAACAAGTGCGATTAAACGAGGCAAAGCGTTTAGCAGAAATAAAGCTAATAGAACTCGATACCTTAAAGGCTGCAAACGCTTTAACGGTAGAACAGGAACGCGAAGCAGCACGGCAACGCGCGGAAATAGCAAAGGCTGAAGCCGAAAGCGAACTAGACCCGACTAAACGAGCTGCGTTATTAGCGCAAGTACAGGCTAACCTGAATGCGGATTTATTAAAGATAGACACCGACTATTTAAAAAAGCGCGGAGAACTATTAAACGAACAATTTAATTTATCGCAGGCGCTAGGTACGGCGACGCTACAAACCGAAGAAGACTTTATAAACCAAAGCCTCGATAACAAAGCCGAACAATTAAAAAAGGAAGCATCGCAAACCGTTGAGGGGCAAGCGTTATTAACTACGCAGCTGCAAGCGGTCGAAGCTGAACGCCAAAATAGTTTGGCAAAGGTACGCGCTGAATACGCTAATAATGAATTAGAGCTGGATAACCTACGAATTGAAACGTTAAAAGCCTTAGACCAAGATACGCTAGACGATAGAATACAATTATTAAACAATAAGCTTGAGGCGCAAAAGAATAGCATTAATGCTGAGCTAATAAGCGACAAAGAAAAGCAAGCTAAGATTAAAAAAGCTGAAGCCGAAACGCAGGAAGCAATACGCGCTGAACGGAAA
>Ga0315903_10003988_pt1 | contig 20043 bp, 20 predicted proteins | sample LakEriMetagenome_7_FD_203524 | JGI IMG/M metagenome (GOLD analysis project Ga0315903, IMG submission 203524) | Freshwater fungal communities from buoy surface, Lake Erie, Ohio, United States - Buoy 2 MA119 | ecosystem: Environmental > Aquatic > Freshwater > Lake | place: USA: Lake Erie, Ohio... | reverse complement strand
GGTAATCTTATAATATTATTATTTAAATTCATATTTGTTAAAACTGACGCAAACCTCTCTCCTTTTCTACTTGGTACATACTTTGTCTTGCTTTTAAACATTTTTGCAAGTTGAATAATGCTATAAGACTGGTGACTTGCAATAGAGTAATGTTTACATTTATTTTTTCTCCAAGCAAAAATACAAGCCTTAACAGTATCAGATACATGAGTAAATCTTCTAACCTGCGTTCCAGGTCTCACCACTGGCAACTTTTTACCTCTTAAAAAATTGCTTTCAAATATACCAACTACTGTTGCCATATCTCCTTTACAAATTTGTTTATCTCCATAAACATTATAAAAATAAATAACATCATATCTAAAATTAAACCATTTCTTTAAATTTTCTAATAGTTCTAAATTCTTAGCCTTTGAAAAAGCATAAGGAGATAAATTCATATCTTGCCCTTTGTTTCCTAAACTTGCAGAAGTACCAGAATAAATTAACCTAATTTTATTCTTTAGTGCAAATCTGAATACATTTGCACTTCCCTCAATATTTGAACTAAAACATTCTTCTATTTTTTTAAAGCTTTGATGAATTCTTGCAAATTCTCCAAAATGAAAAATAGTATGAATTTTACTTTTATCATTTTTCAATATAGTCTCTATATTTTTAGTATTAGACTTCAAATACTTAACCCTTTCATTTTTAATATGATTAGTTAAAAAACCAGAAGAATAATCATCAACACTCAAAATGCTAAATTTTTTAAATTTTAAAAGTGCGAGGATTAAATTAGAACCTATAAATCCAGCGCCACCTGTAACTACCAAAATATTTTTCATTAAAATTTAATAAAGAATTTATAAAAGCCTGGCAACGACCTACTCTTCCGTGCCTTAAGACAAAGTACCATTGGCGCTAAAGGGCTTAACTGCCGAGTTCGGAATGGGATCGGGTGTTACTCCTTTGCAATAATCACCAGGCGAAAGTTCTATATACTCAAATTTTATTATTGTCAAAAATTTATTATATTTAGTATTTATATGAATATTAACAATGGTTAGATTTGAATTTTATCAAAATCAAATATTAAAATTTTTAAATAAGGATAAGTCAATTTTAGTATTAGGAGCCTCTAGTTATGAGGCTTATCTTTTTCATAAATCGCAATTTAAAAAAATTACTTTATCCAACATTAACTTAGCTCAATTGAAAGGTGCTGAAAAATATAATTTTAAAAAAATAAAAATCGATTTTAGAAATTTATATAAAATTAAAAATAATTCTTATGATTATGTTGTTGTACATTCATCAATACACCACACTAGTAAGCCTCATAATATTTTACTTGAGATGTATCGAATTGCAAAACTTGGAGTATTAATAGTGGAGTCTAATGATAGTTTTATTATGAGGCTTGCTGTTAAATTAAATTTTTCAGAAGATTTTGAAAAAAGTGCATTAAATTATAAAACTTATGTAGGAGGCGTTGATGGATCCCATGTACCCAACTATGTTTATAGATGGACTGAAAGAGAAATAAAAAAACTTTTCTACTCTTACCAACCGGATAAGAAAATTAATATTATTTTTAACTACCAAAATAATATTTATAATGAAAATTTAAGTGATAGTTTTTTAAAAAAAATAATAATTGTAATAAGCTATGTATTTTTAAAAATAATTTTTATTTTATTTCCAAAACAACAAAATTTAATGTCTATTTATATTGATAAAAAAAATTTTAAAAAAAGAACTGATTAAATAATATTTTAAAATAAATTACATTCCTAGATATCTGTTTTTATTTACTAAAAAATCTTGATAAGTAATTTTAAACCCTTTCGAAAAAGAGAATTTTGATTTCCATCCATATCTTTTTGCTAAAGTACAATTAACTAATTTTCTTTCTGTACCATCCATCATTTTATTTCCATCAAATATTATTTTAGATTTATATCCTATACTTCTAGCAACGTAATCTGCGTACTGTTTGATACTTAATTCAAATCCGCTACCTATATTAATTAATACATCCTTGGTTTTCTTATTTAAAAAAAACACACATGCTTCAGCAACGTCATCAACAAATGTCAACTCTCTTTTGGGTCTTCCTGTTCCCCAAAATAATATTTTTTCTTTTTTTTGCATTTTTCCCAAATAAATTTTTTTTATAAATGCTGGAAAGAAATGAGAATTATTAGAATTATAATTATCGTTTGGGCCAAAAAGATTCGATGGCATTAGACATTTATAATTAGTTCTATATTGATAATTATAACTTTCGCAAAGTTTTATGCCCGCAATCTTAGCTATTGCATAAAATTCATTAGTTGGCTCAAGTTCTCCAGTCAAAAGATATTCTTCTTTTATTGGCTGCTTTGAAAATTTTGGGTAGATGCAGCTTGAGCCTAAAAAAACTAAATTTTTTACTCCAGCTTTGAAAGAACCATGAATGATATTATTTTGTATTGATAAATTATCATAAATAAAATCAGCTTTTCGCTCATTATTAACTTTTATCCCTCCAACTTTAGCCGCGCATATAATTACTCCTTCAGGTCTAATTTTTTTAATATAATTAAAAACTTTTCCTTGATTTCTAAGATCTAACTCTTTGCTTGTCTTAAAAAAAATATTTTTAAAGCCTTTTTCTTTCAAAACTTTTAAAACTGATGAACCAACTAAACCTTTGTGTCCGGCAACGTATATCCTAGAATTTTTTGTAATCATTTAATATGAATTTTCAGATTCTATCATTTCCTTGATTAAAGACTTAATATTTGTATTTGGCTTCCATCCCAATATTCTTCTTGCTTTTGATGAATCTCCTTTTAAAGAATTTACTTCTGTTGGTCGAAAATATTTTTTGTCAATTTCAATAATACATTTATTGTTCCAATAACCTTTTTCATTAACTCCTGACCCTTTCCACTTAATTTGAATACCAAGCTCTTTGGCGGTAAAATTTATAAATTCTTTAACTGAATACTGTTGACCAGTTGCAATTACATAATCATCTGGTTTATTTCTTTGTAACATTTTCCACATCGCAACAACATAATCCCTTGCATGCCCCCAATCTCTTTTGGCATATAAATTTCCAAGATATAGTTTTTTTTGATTATTATTAATTATTTTACAAAGAGCGCTTACAATCTTTTTAGTCACAAAAGTTTCTCCTCTTATAGGACTTTCATGATTAAAAAGAATACCATTGCAAGCAAAAATTCCATAAGCCTCTCTATAATTTATCGTTATCCAATGAGCATAAAGTTTAGCCGCAGCATAAGGACTCCTTGGATAAAAATTAGTTTTTTCACTCTGTGGGGGCTTTGAGGCTCCAAACATTTCTGAAGTACCAGCTTGGTAATATTTAACTTTTTTTTCCATTTTTAAAGATTTAATGGCATCTAAAATTCTAAGAGCTCCAACTCCATCTACATTGGCTGTATATTCTGGAACATCAAATGAAACTTTAACGTGAGATTGAGCGGATAAATTATATATCTCATCAGGTTTAATTGCTGCGATATTTTTTAGAACGGATAAAGAGTCTGTAACATCCCCATAATGTAAATAAAAATTCCGTCTGCCATGAGGATCCTGATAAATATCGTCAATTCGAGAAGTATTTAATGATGATGATCTTCTTTTAATGCCATGAACTATATATTTTTTGGAAAGCAAAAGTTTTGCTAAGTAAGCACCATCCTGTCCAGTTATACCAAAAATAAGTGCTATTTTTTTTTTCATAGTACATAATTAAGTAAAATTCATCTATGATACAAACAAAATATCTGCTAAAAAATTGTTCTATTTCGCGGGGTGGAGCAGTCTGGTAGCTCGTCAGGCTCATAACCTGAAGGTCCTTGGTTCAAATCCAAGCCCCGCAACCAAATATAGTATTCAATAAATTACTTATTTTTTTCAATACAGATTCAAGAATTTTTTAAATCGTAATAATTGTTTTTATTATTTATACATCTAAGATTAATTTATTTTATATTAAAAAAATTTAATAATTCAAGACTACTTAAATGCGAAAAAAAAAATAATTATGAAAGTATTATTTAAACCACAATCATTATTTATTATATCTAGTGTCTTAATATATTTTTCCATAATTCAATTTGGCTGGGTTGCAACCTGGGATTTTTTAAGGGTACCTGCAATTACACCTCCTCATTTTGATTTAAGATTTTACCAGTATGGTGCTGCCGCAATTGAATACGGCTATAATCCTCTAAGGTATGGTCCAAAACCTTGGATCGAGATTATGATGAAGACAAATTCTCAAATTCCAGAATACTTTCTTACTCACTTTCAAATTGCACATTTTTTTAAAATTTATAATGAAATTTATTTTTTAATATTTGCAAATATTGTAATAATTATATATTTTGTTTGCTGTTATAAAATAGTTTCGCTTAGTAAAAATTCATATTGGGTTTTAATTTTATTTTTTTCAAATGCACAATTGTTAGGAATTGAACGTACTAATAATGATTTGATAATTTTTTTTTTTTTATACTTCAGTGCTATTTTACCTAATATATTTGGCGCAATCTCATATTTTTTGGCTATAATTGTAGAATTTTGGCCTGCATTAGCTGGTATTTCTTTTATAAAAAAAAAAATTAAATTATATTTATTTTTCATCGCGCTGGCGTTCTTTACTTACAATTTTAAGTACTTGGGTAATTTAAATCCAGAAATTGTAATACATTTAAGCTTTGGTTCAAAAACAATTGAGTCATTTCTATCGTTAATTTTTCCTTCGCTGAAAATAAAATATTTTTTCATTAACTTTGTACTAGTGTCATTAAGTTTAATAATGCTAGTTGCTCAAAAAAGTAAATTTTTTGATTTGGAGTTTAAAAATGAACATAGCGAACTAGAACAGAGATTGTTTTTAATAGGGGCCACTTTGTATTGTGGATTATTCATGATCACAAGCAATTATGACTATAAATTAATATTTTTAATTTTTTGTATTCCATACACTAAAAAAATAAAGAATATATTCCAAAAGTATTTTTTAATGATGTCTATGATAATATCAAGCAATCAAGTTTTTTTAAATGAAATTTCTTTAAAGATTTTTAACAACGTCATAAATTCAACTTTATTAAGTTTAATATTTAAAAGCATAGTTTTTATAATTTTACTAAATTTACTAATCAATTACCTTTTAAATCTTTTTAAAAAAATTAGTATAAAAAAAATATTGTTTGGATAATTATTTCTTATGAGATATCTCGTTTTGTTTTTAATATTCTATTTGAAATAATCTTTTGATCTTGGAAGAACAAAGTCTTTAATTTGTGAACTTTTTGAATCAAAAAATGATATATGTAATTCTTAAAGTACTTACGATGAATTATTAAGTCTTCCCTTAATTTAATTAAAGAATATTTTAAATTTGAACTCATTCCCCCTATCTCCATGACAATAGAAAAAAAGTTTAGATATTTAAATTTAACACTTTGTTCCAATAATCTCAAAATAAAATCCAGATCAGATGATATTTTATAATTTTCATCATATTTGAATTTTTGCGCAACTACTCTTTCAATAAAAATTGTTAGATGCGGAATTTTAAATCCATCTTCTAGTGATTTATTAGAATAGAAATTTTTCCATATTCTTTTGATTTTATTATTTTTATTTAAACAAACTATATTACTAAAAAAAAACTGATATTTATCAAATTCTAAAATTTTTTTTTTCATCAAAGATAATATTTTATTTGAATAAAAAAAATCACCGGAATTTAATATTGCAAGATATTTGCCTGTGGACTTTTGAACTCCATAATTTAAGCTCTCATAAAAACTATTATCTTTATTTCTAAATATCTTAATTTTTTTATCTTTATATTTTTTTATATTTAAAAAAGTGCTATCTTTTGAAAATCCATCAATTATTATATACTCAAAATTTTTAAAATTCTGGGATAAAACACTTTTAATTGTTAATTCAATTTTTTTTTCTGAATTTTTTGTAACTGTAATTATAGAAAAAAAAGGTCTCATAAATTATCAGACTTATATTTAGTTTTATTTAAAAAAAATAAATAAAAACTATAAACAAAAAAAGTTAAAGTCCCAAGCCATGTGGAAAATAATGAACCAGTTGGCTTAAAAGGAAAATAAAAAGTTAAAAACAAAACACCAGATAGAATAAATTTTATTCTTATGTCTTTATTATAAAATTTTAAAAAAAAAATTTTTTTTAAAATATAAAAAATAAAAATACTTAAAATCATTAAACCTATTAAACCTTGTTCAGCTAAAATTTCTAATAAGGCATTATGAGGATGAGATGAGCAACCTCTAAAATCTCCTAAATTTGTTTTGGTTATCTCCTCAAATTTTTTACACTTTATCGGAAACGAATTGTATCCATGTCCACTTATTGGCTTATCTAAAAACATCGCCCAAGCAACTTGATAGTGTTTTCCCCAAGGTGATTGCTTAATATTTTCATAAACATTTTTTAAATTAAAATCATTTTTAGCTTGGGATTCTTTAATAATTAAAATTTCTTGTGAAAATTTAAAATAACGTGCTTTTGAACTGCTTAATATATTTATTACTAAAAAAAAAATTAATGTAGTAAAAAATATTAATAAAAATTTGTTAAATATTTTTTGATCAGAAATTAAAATATAAATAAATAAGAATATCAGAAAAGATATAAATGGAGATCTATCTCCGGTTAAAACTATTACAATTCCTAATGTTAAAAATAATAAATTTAACTTCCACTTTGTAAAAAAAAGTAGTATAGCAATTAATCCAAAATACGCAAAAAAGGAGCCCGCAATTAATTCATCACCGAAAGGACCCTGGAATCTTAAACAATTGCCATTTTCGCACATACCTGGCTTAAAACCAAAAATATCAGAACCAGTTAAATATTGAAAAATTACATCAAGAATAACAAAAATAATAACTAATAAATAAAAAAATTTTATTTTTTTTAATTGATTTAATGAAATATTGTTTAATGTGTAAACTATAGCTGCTGAAAAAAAAATATATCTAAAAAGTCCAAGACTTTTTAAAAAATTTTCAATATTAGTAAAGTTAAATAATGAATTTAAAGAAACATATAAAAAAAAAACACCTATTAAAATATTTTCAGTCTTTGAAAATAGATAGATTTTTTTTTTTATAGATAAGATAATACAAGATAAAGTAATAATAATTATACTTAAATTTATAAAACCATTTCCTAATATAATGAATAAAGGGAAAGACAGTAATATTAAAAAATTTATTTTTTTTATTAAATTTATTTCTGTTAACATTAAAATATGAGTGTATTTACAGTATTTATTAATCTATCTAGTCTACTTATTTTTTATTTAATTTATATAAATAAAAATTTTTTTATAAGAAAACTCAATCTTATTGATAGCCCTAATAATAAAAAAATTCATAAATTCAAAACTCCTTTGATTGGTGGAATATTAATTTTTTTAAGCTTAATCTATTTAATATTTATAAATTTATTATTAGATGACAAAAGTTTTCCGATAAACCTAGTCTATATTTTGTTTCCAATATTTATAATCGGCATTTTAGACGATATTTTAAACCTCAGCCCAACAATAAAATTGTTATTACTATCTGCTATTATAATTTTATTTCTTTATTTTAATGATTTTTTTTTGTTGAAAGAATTATACTTTGATGATTTTAAAAAAATATATTTATTGAATACCTTTTTTTCATTTTTTATTACAACTCTGTGTCTTTTGCTGCTTATAAATGCATTTAATATGTCCGATGGAATAAATGGCCTTGCTCATTCTATCTCAATTTTATGGTTAATTATTCTTACTATATTATTTGATCTAAGTATTATCTATTATTTTATTATACTAATAATATTACTATCTTTTGTTTTAAATTATAACGGTAAATACTTTCTTGGAAATTCTGGATCTTTATCTCTAAGTTTATTTATAGGTCTTATCGCAATATATTCTTATAATACAAATAATATTTATAAAAATTTTGCAAGTGTTGAAAAAATCATCTTAATTTTTTTAATACCCGGATTAGATATGTTGAGATTATTTATATTAAGAATTGCAAGTAAAAAATCACCTTTTGTCGGTGACTTAAGTCACTTTCATCATTTGCTTATTTCAAATCTACCTCTACGTTATGCAATTTTTTATTATTTATTGCTTATATTGTGGCCTTTTATTTTTTTAGAATTCTATAAAATTAAATATTCATTTATATTTGCCATACAAGCTATATTATTTTTTTTTCTTGTTTCTTACTTTAAAAATAAAAAAAATATTAAATAATTTTTTTTTTTTTATAAGAATTAGTAAAACTTATTAATGCATCATCTATAGTATATGGTAACTTTCCACAAATTTTTTTAAGTGCAGATGTATCCACTTCAAAATTAACAAGAATATTATTTAATCTAAAAGACTGGATAGGAAATTTATTAAATCCTAAAGTTATAAGAAAATCCCCAATAATTGCAAAAAATTTCGATAAAAAAATAGGAACCGTTATTTTAACTTTCTCTCCAATCAATAAAATTGAAATTTTATTTATCCACTCTTGTAACTCTACACTTTTATAATCTGAAATATAAAAAATTTTACGGTCAATCAGATGTTTTTTTGCATTTGATAATTTATAAATTTGAAAAGCAGAATTTTTAACATACCCATAACTCTTATATATTTTTTTATAACCAATGTGAAAATAAAGTCTTTTTTCTATTAAACTTAATAGTGATTTAAAATGATTCTTGATGTTATCACCCCATATTGTAGTAGGTCTTATGATGCACCACTCAAATTTACAATTTGAGGATTTTATTATCTTTTCCATAAGAACTTTACTTTCCCCATATTTGGTAGAGGGATTATAAAATGTAAAATTATTATTTATATTTGTGCCTATTTTATTAACTAATAATGTTGAAGTAAAAATTACGCGTCTTACATTTGAAATTAAATTTGCAGCATCTATAATATTCTTGGTACCTAAGTAATTTACTTTATAATAATTAAGGTTTTTGCCAATCAAATCAGCTTTTGCCGCTAAGTGTATTATTATAGTAGGATTAATTTTTTTAAATATTTTAAGTAAATTACCTTTATTCATTATGTCGCATTTAAAAAATAAAATTTTACCTGAAGATTTTGATAAGATTTTATCTAAGGCATAAACTTTGTAATTTTTTTTTAAAAAAAAATTACACACTTCATTTCCAATAAAGCCAGAAGAACCTGTTATTAAAACTTTAGTAAACATATTTATTAAGAATTCTTTGTGATATTGTCACACAAAATAAAAAACAAAAAAAGATCAATAAATAAAATAAAATTTTTGATAAATTATATATTAAAAAATATAGAAATAATAAAATAATTAGAATAACAGTTAAATTAATAAAAAAATTTTTTAAAAAAAAAATTAAGATATCTCTTGAAAAAATCTTTTTAAAATTTTTATTTAAAAAAAATAAATTAAAAAAAAACCAACAAATATTTAAAAATAAATATATATATGCAACGTTAGTGGAATCGTCAGGTTTATAGAGAACTAAAAAGAAAGGTATTGATATAAAAATCAAAAAAATATTTATAAGGGATGGAATTTTAAAAAAAAAAATTCCCACTTGAAATGAATATAGAATAATTCCAATAATATTGAAGTACATAGCTATAGCTAAAATCTTTAGTATGTTGATATTACCCACTTCTAAAAAATTATTAATTTTAAAATCGATAAAATAATTTTCAGAAAATAAAATGATATTCAATAATATAAAAATCAAGATAATATTTAGAGATTTAAAATTAATATAAATTTTATTTTTTATAATTTTTTTTACACTATTAATTCTCGAAATATCAGGAAATAGATTATAATAATAAGAAATGCTTAGAATAAAAAAGAAAGAAAGCATAACTCTAAAAAAATTATATTTGCCGATCTCATCTGGAATTAAATAGTAACTGATAAAAATTCTATCAACGTTAAAAAAAAAAATATTTGATATTGCAAATATAAATAAATAATTAGGAAATTTTAGGTATTTTTTTTTTAAATTAAATTTAAATTTGATAATTTTATTTGAAAATTTAAAAAATATTAAAAATTCTATAATTAATCCTAATAGATAAGCAATAAGAATTGACTCAATCGACTTGGAATTATTTATAAATAAAAATAAAGTTAATATTTTAATAATTGAAGATACTACCTGTATATTTGAAAATAATTCTTGTTGAAAACTTCCAATTAAAATTATTCTTAAATAATTTATTAATATTCTAAAAATAACTATAAAAGATACAATTAGAGTTACAAAATAAGATAAATTTATTCCATAAAATATAGAAATTTCATTAATTAAAATCCTATCCCAGTAAAAAATTCTAATAAAAGTTAAATTCAACAAAAAAAATAATAAAGAAAAAATTAATAATCTAACAAAAAAAAAAGAAATTAGTTTTTGCCTATCATGATATTTTTTAAGTATGGATAGATGCTTGATCACGTAGTTATAGATTGTCAAATCAAAAAAAATTAACAATCCTTCAAATATAAAAAGGCCTGTAAGATAACTAAAATCTTTAGGTTTCAAAAAATAGTATGAAAAAAAAACAAATAAAAAACTAAACAATGCATGAAATATAAAAGATAAAAATATTTTATTTATATTTTTTCTGTATGACATTACTTCCATTTAAGTATGCTATAATTTTTTTTTAAAAATTACATACAAACAATATGACTTTAAACATTTGTTTAATATGTCGGACTTGAATGGAGTATAAAAAGATCTATGAAAATTATAATCTTTATTGAAAAGTTCTCTTAATAAATACTCATCATAAAATATTTTATGATCCGGAGCTGTCTTAAATCCTTTTATTCCAGGAACACCTATCATAAAAAGACCGTTGGGCTTTAATACTCTCTTAACTTCCAATAACAAATCACTTGGGTCGCTAATATGTTCTAAAACATTATCCATAATTATTGAGTCAAAAAAATCATTTTTATGATTTATCTTATTATTAAATAATAAATCAGCTTTGATATTTTTTTTTAACATCACATGAACATTAAGAGGATCTGGATCTACAGCATAGCCATTTGGACAGTTCATGATAAAATCTCCTAATCCAGCCCCAACATCAAGTATTAAACCGTTTAAACACTTTAAAAGTTTTGGGTATAAAAAAAATTTTTGATAAATTTTTCCCGTTATTCTTTTTTTTTTTAAAATATTATGAATAGATTGAAAGTTATTGCTAGACTGTTTCATAATATAAACTTAATATTAAATTAAATATTAACTACTTTTTTTCAACATGAAAATTAGTATCATAAATTTTAAAAGAAATTGTAATTTTATACTAACAAGTATTTAAATAATTAACAAACGCCATAACAATTAAATAAAAATATTCACTTAAATAAAAAAATCAAATATCTGAAATTTTAAATCCTTGTCTTTGTTTAATTAACCTTACAAATTCTGCGCACTCAAACATATTTTCATAAGTACCCATATCAAACCAAGTGATTCCTCTGCCCAAAATGAAATGGTTAAGCCTTTTTTCTTTTAAATAAATATTATTTAAAGATGTGATCTCTAATTCTCCCCTTGCTGATCTTTTAACCTTCCCTACTTTTTGGATGACATCTTTTGGAAAAACATAAAGACCAGTAACAGCAAGATTACTTTTACTGTTTTTTGGTTTTTCTACAATTTTTTTTATTTTTTTATTTTTATCTAAATATGCAATCCCATATTGCCTTGGATCTTCTACTGGGCACAAAAATACAGTCGCTCTATTTTGGATTTTATTATTAAAAACCATTCTTAAATCTCCAGGAAGTCCTCTTCCATAAATAAAATTATCTCCTAAAATCATACAAACTTTGTCTGCATCAGTTAAAAAATTTCTTCCAATAATAAAAGATTCTGCAATACCTCCAACTGGATTTTTTTGAGTTTCAAATTGCAAATTTAATTTCCATTTTTTTTCTACTGGATATAAAATTTTTTTGAAATATTTCTGTTGATTAAAGTCTGTAATCAGTAGAATATTTTTAATACCACTATAAATTAATACTGATAAAGAATAAAAAATCATCGGTTTGTCATAAACAGGCATTAAATGTTTGGAAATAATATTACTTAAAGGTCTCATTCTTTTGCCCATACCTCCGGCAAGAATAATGCCTTTAACATTTATTGACATAAATTTATAATCCTTTTCTTAATATCTCTGTTTTTAAACTTTTAAAGTAATTAAGATTTTTTTTATCTAAATACCACTCTACAGTTTTTTTTAATTTTTCTAAAATGCTCGAATTGTATTTCCATCCTAATTTTTTAATTTTATCATTCTCAACTGAATAACGTTTGTCATGACCCGGTCTATCTTTAACAAAGTATATTTTAGTTATTATTTTTTTACTTTTAAGTATATCTTTAATTAATTTTGCGAGTTTTATGTTGCTGATACTAAAATTGGTTGAAATATTATAAGTTTCGCCAACTTTTCCATTCCTAGCCAAAAGAATAAGCGCATTAACATGATCGTCAACGTGTATCCACGACCTAATGTTTTTGCCTTTTCCATAAACTTCAATTTTCTTATTAAACAAAGACGTTAATACAGATCTGGGAATAAATTTCTCTGGAAATTGAAATATTCCAAAATTATTAACACTGTTGGTCATAATTACTGGTAATTGAAAATTTTTAAACCAGGCTCTGGCTACAATTACACCACAGGCTTTTGATGCAGAGTATGGATTGTTTGGCAAGATATTTGAATTTTCGTTAAAATTTTTTTTTGAATTAAGCTCTAGGTCTCCATAAATTTCATCTGTACCTACATGTATAAGCCTAAAATTTTTATATTTATTTTTAAACTTATCTAAATAATTCTTGACAGATATTAACAAATTTAACGTTCCGTTTAAGTTTGTATCAAAAAAAATAATTGAATTTTTTAAAGATAAGTCGACATGACTTTCTGCTGCTAAATGAAATATAATATTAGGCTTAAAATCTAAAATAATCTTATTTAATAAATTAGAGTTTCTGGATAAATCAATTTTTTTAAAAAAGTAATTCTTGCTTTTAAAATAGTTAACATTTGTACTAAAGTTTGAACAATAAGTAATTTTATCAATATTAAGAATAATATTATTTTTATCTTTAATTAATTTATTAATTAGATTTGTCCCTATAAAACCAAGGCCACCGGTTACAATAATTTTGTTCATAAAAATTTTAATATATTATTGCTTAACAGAAATTTAAAAATATTACTTATCTTTTTATATTAAAAGGTATTATTATAAAAAAGGTAAAAAATTTACTTAAAAAAAATTAATTTATAATTGCTCAATGATATCCATAATGCAACCATACTATTTGCCATTTATTGGTTATTTTCAGTTAATTAATAAAGTAAATAAATTTATAATATTTGATGATGTTAAATTTGAAAAATCTGGATATTTTACTTCTAACAAAATAAAAAATTCAAATCTAATTTTATTTATTAAAAATAGAAACAAAGTATCGATAATTAAAAAAAAAATACTTGCTCCAGAAATGAAAAATTATGTAAATAAATTAAAAAAAAGTCTTACACAAAATTATCCTTCTTTTAATGAAAGTATATTTGATAAATTATTTCAAATTCCAGAAGATTTTAACTATTTTAATTTTATATTTAGTCAAATTAAGTATGTATGCAAATTATTAGATATAAAAACAGAGCTTCTTATTAGTAGCGAAGTTGCAGATACCATAAATTTGAAATCTCATGAGAAAATATTTGCTATTTGTAAAAAAGTAAATGACATGGATTATGTTAACCCAATTAGTGGGAGAAAATTATATGATAATAAGTTAGATTTATTTAAAAAAAATAAAATTAATTTAAATTATTTTTCTTACCATCCATATATTAACGAACATAAAGATGATTTTTCAATATTACATTTATTATTTACATACAAAATCTCTGAAATCAAAAAAAGTTTAATATTTTAAATGAACAAAAAATACGGTGGATTTATAAATAAATCATTTATAAAAACAAAAAAAAATAATCTTCCGAAATTTTTTTCAATAAACGGCAGAAGCAGTTTTGATATTATAATAAAATTTATCAAACCAAAAAAAATATTTTTACCTTACTATGCATGTAAAGATTTATTAAAAGTTGTTAAATTAAATAAAATCAAGTATCAGCACTATTCTATTGATAAAACTTTTAAACCTAAAAATAAAATAATACTAAAAAAAAATGAATATGCATTATTAATAAATTATTTTGGTATAGAAAATATTAAAAAATCTAAAAAGAATTATATATATGATCTTTCATTATCTTTTTTTAACAATACAAATAAACTTGATTTATTTTTTAACTCAGCAAGAAAATTTATATACACATCTTATGGTAGTTTTTTATCATTAAAAAAGTTTAATAATAAAATTTTCTCAGAAGAATTTAATAGTAAAAATATTCTTCCGAAAAATTATAAACAATTCAAATATAATGAAAAAAAACAAAATATTATTACTAAGTTGTTTCCAAGTAAATATTTGGATGAAAATCTAATTTACCAAAATTTTAAAAAAATTATTAATATAAGAAAAAAAAATTATTCTTATTTTTACAATCAACTTAAAAATATAAATATGTTAAAATTAAAAAAAAACGCCCATGGACCTTTATATTTTCCGCTGTTATTAAATAATGGGGAGCAAATTAGGAAAAAGCTTAATAAAATAAAAATTTATACACCAATACTATGGGAAAATCTAAAAAAAACGAAACAATTCTCTTTTGAACACTATCTAGCAAAAAATTGTATTTTTCTGCCTATAGACCAAAGATACAATATTAAGGATATGAATTATATATACTCTAATCTAATGAGGATTTTAAAAGATGAATCTTAGCAATAAATTTTTTTTAAGACCTTCAACAATTAATGACTTTGATGAAATATTTAAGTTAAGAAAAAATAAAAAATTATGGAAATATACATCTAACTCTAATTTTAATTACAGCTACAAAATACAAAAAAGATATTATAAAAAAAAAATTAACGTTAAAAAAAATTTATGCTTCTCAATAATTTCTGTAAATAATAATTTTATAGGGTTAATTCAATTAACTAATGTTAATAAAAAAATTGGTGAATTTCATATTATATTAAATGAAAAATATTGGAATAAAAAAATAGGATATTATTCAGCTAAAATTTTTTTACACATAATAAAAATATATAGTATTGCTAGTAAGATTTTTTTAATAGTCCACAAAAACAACATCTCAGCAATAAAACTATATAAAAATATTGGTTTTATAACTAAAAAATTAAATAAAAATAATGCTCATAATCTTTTTATGGAAATTAACTTAAAAAACATTAGTTAAGCACAAACAACTTCTTAAATTAATATTTTTATTTTTTTGCAATAATAAAAATACTTGAACAAAAATCTTTATATAAATTTCCTAATTCATAACAAGCATCTAAGTAATTTTGATTAATTATTTTTTTTTTAACTGCTAAATCAATCTGAAAATTAGCTAATGGTTTAAAAAAAATACCACCAGATTTTTTTATACTTAATCCAGCTGCAATGATGTCTTTCTTTAACTTCTTTAAATCATAAGTAATTTGATGACCATGAGACCTTTCTCCTGGTGTTATGCTATTGTTTTTTTTTATTAAACCCATTTTAACTGCTATTTGTCTCGAAATAGCATTAGCGTTGGGCGTTGCAACATAAAGAATGCCATTATCAGTAAGTAAATTCTTTAATTTCTTAAGAGTGAGAATTCTTTTTTTCAAGTGCTCCAAAGTATGGATAATAAAAATATTATTAAATTTCTCATTTATGTTAATTTTTTCTATATCTTGATTAATTATATTAATATTTTTAATACCCAATCTTTTTATCTTATTAATACTTTTTGAAGAACCCTCAACTACAGTTATATTTTTAAAAAATTTAGCTAATTTTATTGTAAAATTTCCATTACCAGAACCTAACTCAAGGCAATCATTATTGTTAAAAAAAAATTTAAATTTTTTAAGCATATAATCATGCATAATGAAATCAAAATTATAGTAATATTTACTATACTTTAAATTATGCAACTGTTTATCAAGTCTACTAATATAACTCATAGCGTCATTTGATTTTTTAAAAAAAATCTTTCCGATTCAGGTTTGAAAAAATCAAATAACGTTTCTGGCACTCTGCTATAATAGCCCATTAATTGAAGCTGATAATCTTTCATCTTTTTTGGATCTTTAATAAAATTTGAAAAATTTATTATAGGCTTAATATGAGGTGGGGTAATGCAAATTGTAATTATAGTTCTTGGCTTATTGGTAGTATTGACTCCACCTTTATGAAGAATTCTGGCATCAGCAACTAATAAATCTCCAGGGTTGAGCTCGGGTTGAACATGAATATATTTGTTATTTTTTTTTATTTTATATATCGTAGTGCCATTTTCTGTACTTGAATTAGTTACAGGTATAACAAGCAATAACATCTCACTTTTAGCTTTTGGGTTATAATATCTTGTGTCTCTATGCCATTTGGTAGAACGTTGATAATTGTTTCCAGAAGGGTAAAGCGTTACTGCTCCGCAATTATTAAGAATAAATTTAGATTTAAAAAATTTATAAAATAAATTAAAATGATATATACATTTTAATATTTTATTTAATTCTTTATATTCTCTACCTATAAAATTCAGTGCAGCACCTTTAGGTAATTTAATTTTACTTTTTACCAAAACTTTATCCAATTTTTTATGATGTTGACAAATTTCACTTTGTAATTTTTTATAATTTATTTTTTTAAAGAAATTTTTATAAATTTTTAAATTATTATTAAACATAAGCTAAAACGCTTTCAGTAAAAAAATTACGATTAATATATATTCTGTCCTCAAAGCGATAAAGTGGAAATTTACACACAGCATATAACTCAAAATTATTATTTTTAAAAAAAGAAAATATATCTTCTCTAGAATAATCTTTAATTAAATTATGACTTTAATATTTTTAATATTTTTTTTACAACCTTTTAAAACTTTTAATTCTGAGCCCTCGACATCTATTTTTAACAAATCTATCGATAATTTCCTATTTTTTAAAAATTGATCTAACGTAATAGTTCTAATTTTTACTCTTCGGTGCAACAAATCACTAATTTTTCCTAATACAATAAAAGATTTGATTATATGATAAAAATTGTTGGTGTTAATTTTCTCCAGAGATGAAGATCTTCTATGATAGGAAATATTAAACTCTGAATCTATAATTTTGTCAGAACAGGCTTTATTAATACAAATAACTCTGTGATTTTTCTTAAATTTATTTTTTAAAGATTTAAATATTTCTTTTTGTGGCTCAAAACAGTATATTTTATTTACATACATAAAATTTTTTAAAAAAATTTGTGTCATTTCCCCAATATGCGCTCCTACATCCAGGATGTATTTTGGGTAAAAATTTAATAAGTTTAATTTAATAATTATTTTTTTTTCATGATAATGCGCAAGAACAGAAGTAAAATAATATATAATTTTTTTTAACATTTTAATTCAAAAGTTACTGCTTATAGACCACACTAAGCGATCCAGCTCTTTTTTTTTATAACTAACGTTAAATGGAATACAAAAAAGTCTTTTTTCGATATTGTTAGTATTATTTAGTGAAATTTTTTTAAATTTCTTAAAAATTTTATGTTTATGCATGGGTTTAAAAGACCATGGTTTATATATGCCAACCTTGTTTCTAGATTTAATTTTTTTAAACAGCCTCTCAAAATTAATACTATCATTAGAAATAATTAATATTTTCAAAGAAAACCAAGTTTTGGAAAATAGATGCTGAAAATTAATATATTTATTATTATCTAATTTTTTAATTATATATTTTATTTTTTCTTTTATATTTTTTTTAATACTTTTAATATTGTCAAAATTACTCATGAGAATGGCAGCATCATACTCTGAAAATTTAAAATTAAATCCTAGATTTATGGTTTCTTTGTTTTTATTATCTTTGAAACCGAAATTAATGATACTGTTAAAATAATCAGAATATTTTTTAGGAGCAATTATCATTCCAGATTCATTTGCGGGAAGGGTTTTTGTGGGATGAAAACTGCAAGCAATTAAAATTTTTGATTGATCTAGAGCCTTTTTATCAAAATTTAAAAATGTATCTGCGGCATCATATATAACTATTGTATTAAATTTATTTTTAATATTATTTAAATAATCTATTTTTATCGGATACCCAAAAGGTGACACGATCATTACAGCTGCAATATTATTTTTATATTTTTTAAATGCAGTATTAATCTGTTCATAGTCCATACATAAATTTGTAGCATTAATATCTAAAAATAAAGGCTCAAAACCTGACTGCAGAATTGCCTGTGGGTTCGCCTGAAACGAATAAGAAGGGACCAAAATATATTTCTTTTTAGGATTTTTTTTTTTTACAAAATAACAAAGTGATAAAAGCGAAGAAAATCCACTAGAGGTAAATATTATATTATTTTTTTTGAGCCCGAGGTAATTTTCTATTTTTTTTTTACACTCTTTATATAAAGGACCAAAATTTGAATAATATCTATTCTTGTCAATTTTTCTTAAATAATAAACTAGTTTACTGGTCTTGGCCAAAAGAGGCTGTTGAAATAAATATTTTTTCATTAGTGCTTAATATATGGTAATTACTTATAAAATGAAAAAAAAAATCTGCCTAACTATACCAATTTTTAATAATCAAAATAGCATAGAACTTTTGTACATTAGACTGAAAGAAAGCCTAAAAAAAGCAAATGAAATTGATTATAAATTTATATTTGTAGACGACGGTAGCTCGGATAATTCAAGGGCAATTATAAAAGAAATTTGCAAATCGGATCCCGATGTAACTGGGATTTTTTTATCAAAAAATTTTGGTCAAGCTGCAGCTCTTTGCGCTGGATTTGATAACTCTAATGGCGATTATTTTGGAACTTTAGACGGAGATCTCGAAGATCCTCCAGAAATTATAAATGATATGATTAATCATCTTAAAAACGAAAAATTTGATATAATTATAGCAGAAAGAATTTCAACAAAAGTTAGTATCTTTCGAAAAATCACATCTAAACTTACAAATTTTATTTTTAGAATTGCTTTTAGAAAAGCCCCTAAAAATGGCTTTAACGTATGGCTAATGAATAAAAAGATGTTTACAGCGTTTTCTAGAATTACAAATGGCTATCCTCAGTATGACATTTATGAATTGGGATTTAAAAAAAAAATAATATCCTATGAAAGACAAAAAAGTAAAAATATTAATTCTAATCAAAGTATTTTAAAATTATTTACTAATTTTTTTGAAATGACAATTAATAGCTCGGGTATATTTTTTAAATATATTTTTATAATTGGAATTTTTATTTTTTTATCTTCTATTGCAAATTTTTTATATATGATATTTGAATATTTTAATGGCTCAGAAAAAAATTCTAAGGGTTTGTACGCTATACTGACGTATATATCGTTTTTTGGAAGTCTAAATTTATTATTTTTAGGAATTATTGGTAATTATTTATTAAAAATAATTAAAGATTATAGTAAAAATAATAAATATTATATTGAAGAAATAATTAATAATTCAAAATAAGTAATATACTTTAAAATTTTATTAAAATTAACTTTGTAATTTGTATCAAGAAAAATTTTTTCAGTGCATAAATCAAGCCAATTGAGCTATTAGTAACGGTAAGCTTAACGTGTTACCACGCTTCCACACCCGTCCTATCAACGTCGTAGTCTACGACGGCTCTATGGGAAGAACTAGTTTTGAGGTGAGTTTCTCGCTTAGATGCTTTCAGCGATTATCTCTTCCGTATTTAGCTACCCGGCACTGCAGCTGGCGCTACAACCGGTCCACCAGTGATACGTCCAACCCGGTC
>Ga0315903_10003987_pt1 | contig 20043 bp, 35 predicted proteins | sample LakEriMetagenome_7_FD_203524 | JGI IMG/M metagenome (GOLD analysis project Ga0315903, IMG submission 203524) | Freshwater fungal communities from buoy surface, Lake Erie, Ohio, United States - Buoy 2 MA119 | ecosystem: Environmental > Aquatic > Freshwater > Lake | place: USA: Lake Erie, Ohio... | reverse complement strand
CAGCTTGTAACTTCTTGCGAAGGGCAATTTTAATATCATCTTTCATTATTTGAATCCTTATTACAAATTTCGTCGCTTACTGTTGTCTTAAATATATTCGGAACCAGCCCGTGTATTAATAGTATAATGCCCCATCTCCACGACCTAAAGAGATGTTGAAAGTAACCGATGTTGTTATCTTTCAGGTGAGACATTAACTGTTACTCATGTCTTCATATCGCCAAAGCATTTCTTGGATATATTCAATCTCTGCATCATAATTATCATATGTCCAATCAGGCAGTTTCTCTTTTAACATCTCAAGAAACTTCATAGCATCTTCATATGTGGTGGTCATGAGCGCTTCTTTCTACTGGTGCGAGCCTTGGACAAAATACGAGCAAGACTCGCTTCCCGACGATCAAGTTCTTCCTGCTGACGATCAGAAAGAGCATTGCGTGCAGCAATCTCCATGTTCTCTGGCAAGCGCATCATTCCTTCTCCAGTACTGCGAGAGCTTGAAGGCAGTCGTTCGATAGGTTGTTTGCGGTTTCCCAATGTCGCGGCGGTAACAGACCCATCTCAACCGCGTTCTCCCAGCCCTGCTGCGATCTACGCAAAGCCTCCTTTGCCGTCCTGATGCTTTCGACACTGGGCCGGGTGTTCCATACGGCGATTGCTTCGGCTTCGGTGTCCGCGCTTGGCCAAGCGCATTGGCTGCAAGATACCCGCCAGCCAGTAGGAACGCGGTGAGCAATTCCTCCCCCATTACAAAACGGACACGGCTTCAATTCAGTCATGGCGCTTCAGTTTCCTTCATTATAATATTCTTTATATCAAGAAGAGGAAAAAATGTACATACATTAAACGAAATCCTCTAATGTAGCAGAGGTCATACCAATGTGGTAGGGCTTCTTTCTACGGACCATATTCTCGATCATATTACGTGTACCACGAGACTCGCCGTCCCAAATAATAATAGCAGCGTCGGCATACTCTGCCATTGCTCGATTGCGCTGTGGACCGGCAGAATTACCGTGTCTCATCCAGTCGGCCGGCATCTCCTTGACAGGAACGTTATTCGCCAGTGCCCACCGTTCACCCAAACGATCAACCCCGACAGCCGTACCACTTACAACCTCTGTGATGTCATAGCCTGAGCTTTTGATGGTCCTCGCAACGAGAGCATAGTCGTCGATGTTACGTGAACCTGCAATAATAACCTTCACGGTTCTACCTCAAACGTTTTTACCTTCTGGAATCGAGCAATCTTTACGTATCTATCGGCCTTGATATCATTCACACGAGCAAGAGCATCATAGTACTCTACATACTGGCCATCGTTATACCAACAGAAGCGATCCCAGAACGCCCAGGTGCGTGGAGTGCGTTGATACTCTACGAGCCATTGGTTACCAATACGAAAGATTCGAAGCTTACGAATCGCGATGAATTCGTACTCAATACCATATTCGTTATCTACTAGTTCAGCCATATCCGTTTCCAATCAGGTTAAACAGGTTTGGATCAAAATAAACGACTGCCTTACCACATGATTCAATGTCATCGACGTCTCGTGATGCTACTCTGACGTATTTCGAAAAGTAATCGATACCACGAAGGTCGATAATCAGTGTTGTAGCCGCCGGTACCATGTTAGCATTATATACGACCCAGGTCACATCTTCTTCTGGTAAGCTTAAGATCGCGTCAACGGTCTTTGCGCCATAACGCGAAATGTAACTTTGCAGTCGGTCCTGTGTAAGTGCATTCATCGATAATTTCCTTCACCTGTTCTTGTGTATATCCAGCAAGGATCATGTCGTTGATGTCCTTCTGTTCAATGGATGTCGGCCAGATACACACTCGATACCCAGAGTCGATGGCCTTTTCAATCTTTTTTACGGTATCTTTATTTCTCGGTTCATTATCATAGACTATCACAAACTGAGATTTTTGTACATCTAAAAGTTGCAGTGGACTGATAAGATCTCCACCTGCCGAGGCGATGCCGTTCGACAAAAAGAGTGAGTCGATCGGCCCTTCCACTACATATATATCTTTGGATGCATCCATCGTGTCGAGGCCAAAGATCTTCGGCTTGTCGTCGTTCAGGATGATGGTGATATATCGAACACCGGTGTTCTTGAAGGAACGACCCTGAAAGCCGAAGAGGTTCTTCTCCTCGTCGAGAAACGGAATGATCAGCCGCGGCTCGTCGTTCTTCAACGACTCCTCGTCAAACTTCTCGGGCTGCATGGTATTGACCCACTGCTTAAAGTTTCTTACAAGAAATAGTTTGTAGTGGGTGTCAGACGGGATCTGTCGCTTGACCACGTACTCCTTGACAGGATGATCTGGGCGTAACTGTGAGACCTTCTTCAGCTCCTTGAGACCTGTCGTCTTGACAAAGACCGGAGTCTTCATCTTCTCGACAAACTCCTGTGTCTCGTTACGATGACCCTGTTCGAGCATCCGCTCCTTGAGATACTCTGTATGGAGGGTCGGATCGAGGGTCTTGATAAACCATGGAAGACCCATCGATGCGTTACAGTTATGGCAAAAGAACTTCAGAGCTCCCTTGCGCATGTAGACGTATCCACGGGTTTTACGAGGATCTTTCTGAGAGTCGCCGCAGATCGGACAACGGAACTTATAGGTGTTCGCGTTGACCCTTGCAAATCTTTCGAGGCGTGAAGAAAGAAGATTGACGTATTTGTGTTCTAACCAAAGCATTGATATACCTATTGTCGACTGATAGTATCATTATACACAGTCTCAAAATAATGTACACAAAATAATGTTGAGATTAGAAGAATTTATCCCATGGGATGAGGGTGATGATACCACCTACGACGGCACTGCCGCCGATAACGACCCACTGCCACTTCTCCATGGTCGTAATTCTTTCACTTAACGCAGTGTGTTGAGCAATAGATTCAGCTCTCATGGCTTTGATTTCTGCCATTAATTCGTCGTACTGGTCGTCGATCTGTTCTTTAATTTCGCGTTCACCGGAAGAAATTCTTTCGTGTAATAGCTGGATCTTGTCGTCTGTTTCCACTCTTCTTGCTTCCACTAAATCTGTTAACTGTTTTGTTAATATTTCTTGTGATGTCAATTTGGTTTCATGCACAGCTAGCAGGTTAGAAACACTGCTAGAAATATCAGTCAATTTATCAATAGTAGTATCAAGACGATCAACAAGCGCGCCAACGACGGCCATGTCTTTACGAAGATACGACACGTCGTCGACGAGCTTATTAATTTCAGTGGACATCAGAATGGACCGTAATCTTCGTCAGAATCACGATACTTGTTTACGGCTTCCATCATCTTAATTTCGGTATCGGCTTCAATCGAATTTGCTTCAGCGATCTCTTTGTAGTTGGTCTTACCCATCTCTTGAACTTTTACGTTCGGATCAAACTCAGCAGTCTTCATTCCCATCATGGTAGCGAATGCACCAACAAAGGCACCGACGATCATGGAGAACGCAGGACCGATGATCTTAAAGATCTCGTTGTTGTCGATAACGCCGTTTGGTAGGAACAGACCGGTAACCATTGCAATGACAACGGCCATCATGATAGATGCCAGCGTGAGAGCTGCCATCTTCATGATCATAAGCTGCGTACGACCCTTCTCGATCTCTAGTTCATGAAGAGTATCAATTTCTTTTGCAACTGAGAAAAAGTTTAATAATTTCATTGTTTCTTCTTTCTACCAGCACGTGTCTTTACTTTTTTCACGTTGTCGTTTAGAATCTCATTAGCTGCTTTAATATCTTTTTCTGCAAGAGCTCTTGCAACTTCAAGATCTTCGGCTGTAACTTTGGCATCCTGGTTGTAATCAAACGTTTTTACGAACCACGCCTTAACTCTATTCCACATCTCTAATCTCCATTACTTTTTAATTGTATTAGCAAGTCTACGCGCAACACTCAGTGGCAGTCCATCCTTCGAAACGCTCAATAGTCCAAGCGCTGCAATCAATGCAAGCATTGTTTTAGAGTCATCTTTTCCGCCTACACGGTTAAGAGAGTTAGCAATGACGTTGACAAGGTTATCCTTTGACGGAAGATCTTCACTGTCTTCTGGCTTATCAAAATCTTTGAACTTCTTCATTTCTTTTTCTTTTCTGCTTCGTCAATGGCGGCTTTGTTGTCGATTATCCATTGCTGGAGTTGTCTGAGCTGTTCGGCGTTTTGTTGGCATCTTGAGTAGTTGGAGATGATGGAGATGAGGGCTTGATTGTCTGCAATTCCTGAGGCTTTCGCATCAGAAGCTCTGGTGGGGTCGGCATCACCTGAACTGGCACTAATATCGTGCGTGTACACCCAGCCGTTAGACATAATGTGCTGGCGAGGAACGCTACCTTGAGCGATGTTACGATAGACATATTCTTTTTCCCTAATTGTATTCACACGATCGACATATTCAATCTGCACGCGATTGGAAATCTCAGCATTCTTCTTTTCTAAGTCTGCAATCTGTTTATTCTTCTCTGCAGCAAACCTTGCAATCTCTGCTTCACCATGCTCTGATCCCTTCGTGTAACCATAGATGAACACACCTGCAATTAATGCAGCGCCTGCAAGCAGTTTATATGGTAGAGGAATCATACTAAACATAATTTATTTTCCAGTAAATCTTTTGAAACTCGCGATAACAGTTTTCTTCTTTTTCTTCATGTGCACGCCAGGTTCACCCTGTGGTCCTACACCGATACCAGCAACGTTTCCAGCACCAGCAGCATTCACTGCTCCGTCTTCCTGAATCTTCTTGACAGCTTTTTCAATTCCAAACGTTCTATTCTGTGCTTTACGGCGTGCCTTTGGATCATCAATTACACGATCCATAGTACGTGCATCAGCCTTATTTACATAAGATTTCAGAGTATCCTTTGAAAGCTCGTCTAGTTGTGTATCTTCGCGCACACCTCTTCTGCTCATTACTGCTCGACGAATTTCACCTGATTGAATTCGGTGTTTCATACTATCGCGCCAGTCATCATGCTCAGTGCGCTTTGGAGCAGGTTTGCTCTTTTCATGTTCTTTAGACTTCTTAGTAATCTCAGTTTTGGTTGGAGCCGTGTGACTGATGAAGGAATACGTATTATGATAAGCTAAAAATCTTTTGTTTTGGTGTGGAGTGTCGACACCAAGATCATGAATATGATAACCATTCACGGTACCAATGTGCTTGCCGAGTGGCTTTTGATTTTCATCCAACTGAGCTTCTTCTTTCACGCCACGTATGGCTCCAATCTTCTTACCTACAGCATCTAACTTTTTAGAGTCTACCGGTTTTTGCTTATAAACCTTACCACCTGGCCAGGCCTGCACCGGTTTTACAGGAACTTTGTAAGCCTTACCGGCTTTAACTTCCTCAGACATCTCAGTCGACATATAGTCGGCAGCCGTTTGCATGTAATCATAGGCAAGTGTGATCTTTGATTGTACCCACTCCGGAAGATCTGTGTCTGGCTTCAACCTGCCATGAAGTTGTTCGGCATGGGACATGATACCCTTGAGCTGAGACATCACCATCTCGCCTTCGTATCCGTATTCTCTTGGATCTTTAGCCATTAAATCTTCCTTAGAATCTTTACTATCTTCTCGTCCATCGCAATGTCTGAACTGATTATCGTCTTATTCTGAAATCCAATGCCAGGAACCTTGTCGGGCATGTGTCCTAATAAAACAATGAACGGTTTCAACATATGATGATAACCGTCCAACTTAAAGAACAACATTCGTGTGGCCGGTGGGCCGAATACATTATAAAGGATAATCAAATGGTTGATTACGAGTCTTTCTTTGAGTTCGCCGGTTTCCTCATAACGATTAAACAATCTTTTGATATACTTGAACCGAGCTAGATCCTCATAGAACTCAAGTGTATCAAAACATTGCGGATTATCATAATGCTTCGCTGCGTATAACAAAAAATTGGTTTCATCAAGTTTATCAATCATTATGCAATTCTTACTTTGACTTCCCCTGCAGCAGTATAGTATGGTTGTCCAAGGGCAACGCCGCCTGTGTTGGCGGCCGCATCATCTGCAAAGGGGCCTTGGAAGATTGCTTTACGCAGCGTAGATAATGTAGCAGACTTCGTCGTGTTAGCGGAGACGTCCTCAACGATGAAGAGGTCTCCGCTAGCAATCGACGTGTTGGCCGTGCCAATTGATGTTAGTTCTGTAATCTTCTTAGCACGATCAGACATAGTTCACCTTATGCGTCAGGTAGAGTTGCATCATCTGATGCATCTGAACCAGAGAAGTTAGCACCGAAAGCAACGAGTGTTTCGTACTGAACGCGTCCTGCACGACCCCCGGTACCAACCGTACGAAGTACCCAACCAGCGTGAGCAGCTCCCTTGGTGTAACCAACTTCTGACAGAACAGCAACTGCAGTAGCAGTTTCACCTGTCAGCGAGTGACCTGTTTCAGTCAGACCCTTGGTCAGATCAATTGTGTCACCATTTGGAGCAGCCGAGAGAGTAACAGCAGTCGAGTTCGATGTCTTAATGTAATATGTTCCACCTGAAGTCAGGTTTGTTAGAGCAGTATTACCGGCAGCAACCGTATAGGTTACCTTGTCACCAGCTAGGAAGATGCTGTTTGCTGTTGTAATAGCAATAGCATCTGTTGCGTTTGTGACAGCCGAGTTAGCATTGAAGTTCTGTGCGGCTGGAGCGGCGATCGTAACTGTTGGAGCAGATGTGTATCCACCAACTGTTACGTTAGCCGAAACAGCAGTCACACGACCGGTTGTAACTGTCGAGTTAGCAAGCTGAGTGTTTGCACCGCCAGTAGTGTTCGCAACAGTAACAGCAGCATTTGCAGCATAACCAGAACCTGCATTGGTAATGATATACTGTTGAACTGCGGCGTTACCACTTACACGAACTTCTGTCTGATCAAGACCGAATTGGCCAACTGCTTCGCCGGCGACAAACGCGCCGACGGTTGTGTTACCAAACAGTGCTGTCTGGTTTGTAGTATTAGGTGTTAGATTAACCTGCGCTGTGGCCCATAGGACCGAATTTGCAGCGTCGTCTGTATTGCCCCATTGAGCCATTGTAGTTTCCTCCTAAGAACTTTCTTTTATTTATTCTTCTTCATCAGTTAACAAGTCATCGAGATATCTAGATTGCTTTTGATGAAAGAGATCCATGTATCTCTTGTTTCTCTTTTCATCATAGGTTTCTTCTTGTTTTTCTTCCATCTCAATGCCTATATTTTACGATCTCGCCAGTGTCCTTCGAAGCTTTAGGAACTGGAGCAGATACAGCCTTGACAAAATCTTCATGTGACTTGTGAGCCTGCTTCTGGAAAGCAGCCTTGTCCTGCGAGGTCTTGCGAGCAGCCATATGATCTTCAAAACGGTTGATATGGTTAGGATGAATTTCGTGTTCCTTACCATTCATGAAGCGAACCTTCTTGTTCATCGACTTTGCTTTACGAAGCTGAACACCGAGAGCTGGCATGTCATCATTATCTTGCTTCATCTTAGCGTGCCATGCAGCCGATCCTTCCTTTGGTGGACGACCACGACCTTCTTCAAGTTCAACATCTTCCGAGACGATACGAGCGCTCTTAGTCGAAGGATCGTTACGATAACGATTCAGAGCCTTATAAGCATTGGTCGGATGAACTGGAACCTTCTTCTTGTGACCAAGAAGATGAGTTACCTCAATGTATTGCTTGTTCTTTTCAGCAGTCGACTTTGGAAGACCTGTAAGATTCTTCTCTTCTTCAAGCGTATCATTGTTTAGAGCATCGATGAACTCTTGCTCTTCCTTGGTCAGCTTATTTGTAGCAGTCTCAATGCCTTTTTGGCGCTTAAGGGTTTTATTTAGATTCTTAGTTGGGTTCTCGCCCGTCTTGATCTTTAAACCAGCAGTAATGGCTTCTTGGCCGACGCTACCAGCGGCCTTCTTGATATAGCTGCCTAGTGTTGACTTCGAAAGTTCGTCGATCTGCTCAGCTTCTTCCTTGGCAACTACTTTGTTCAGTGGGTGCTTCATAGCTTTAACATCAGCTTTATCTTTTGAGCTATATGTGCCAACTATTTTACCAGCGCGCTCAACTCTCCACTTTTTACCAGATTCGCCCTGGCGTTGTGACATTAGCTCATCTTCAAGACCTGGATCGACTGCTTCAGAAGCAGCTTTGAAGTCAGCATCGGTAGGTGCACCCTTTGATCCAGGCTTGCGCATGCGCTCGCCAGATCCTGCCTTGATGCGCTTACGCTTGGCATGGATATTATCCCACAGTCCACGCTTTTCTTCCTTCACTTCTTTCTTAGCTGGCTTCTTTTCTTTAGCCATCATGTCACGAATTTTTTGAGCTGTCTTCTTATTAGCTTCAGTTGGCTCATCAGCAGTAGGCACATAGCCTTCTTTCTTTGTTTCATCTTCGTCTTCATCATCTTCTTTTTCACACTTTTCGCACTCGCATTCTTTGTCGTGCTTTGCTTCGCCGAGAACACTGCGAACAGTGTTTAATAGATCGGCAGAGAACTGATCTTCTAGTTTCTTAGTGAACATGGTGGTTTTCCTTAATCTGCGTCGATGATTTTAATCTTGCGCTCTGCCGCGCGGCTTCTTTTAATTAAATACCTTTTCAGGTTATCTATATCTTTATCTCCTTGGGGCCCTGGAATAGGATCCGGCACATTACCCTTCGGAGGATTATGAAATCTTTTATCGTCTGCTGGATGATACTCAGCATCCGGATCAAGCTCTTTCTCATGTTCACCTGCTTTTGAATGAATAGAATTCATTGCAGCTTTAATAATAGCATCATGCTCTTTTTCGAGCTTCATTCCAGCAGCGTGTCTCTTTACAATTTCACCATGCATTGTAGCACGTTGAATATGAGCAATTGTAGCTTTTCCAGTGTGCTCGACGTCCTTGACAATATCGAACAATTTGTCTAAGTGTTCTGCTGCTGTCTGAGCATCAGAGGCATTTGTATCTTTTGGAAGATCTGCATAAAGCTTCTGTGCTTCTGGAGATACTTCAAACGCCTTGGTAGTATACGATCCTACAGCGATCTGATCGTTCTGATCAGATTCAAGAGCGTGCTTGCTGATTCCCTCAAGAACCATTCTGACTGTGCTGCCAAGTGTTTTATAACTCATTTCATCGAAGCCCTTAGCATCCAAGCGTGCTTGTTGTGTTGGTCAAGTCTTTCTTCGATAAAGTTTACCAGTCCGTTCTCACCGTATCTGTCAGCTGCATCACGTGCAACCTTCAGAGAGGCGAGGACCTTGGCATTATCAGAGAACAGTGTTGATACCATCTGCTCTGGCTTGATGATAAGAACCTCATCGTTGATGGTTGTCAGCTCTTGGAATCTACCAAACGCAGCAGGAGCATATGCATTCTGTGCACGAATCTCTTCAGCAAACGTATCGATAGCTCCACCAACTTCTTGATAGATCTTACCGAAGAACTCATGGTACATTGCAAAGAAAGGTCCCTCGACGTTCCAGTGGTAGTTCTGAGCCTTCACATAGAACGCGTAGGTGTCTGCAAACGCGATCTTGAGTGGATTAACAACTTCTTCCATTATCTACATCTCCACCTACGAAGTGACATTGCCTTACGAGTTGGTCTACCCTTCTCGTCCTTCATCGGACCTGGCATACCAGACATACGAGCACAGAAAGACTTGCGTCTCTTGGCATCCTTCGATCCTGGCTTTACCTTGCCGGTCACGGCGGTCTGAAGTTTCGAACCAGGATTCTTGGCACGGAATGCCTTGACGCCCTTCTCGGTCATTCCAGCTCCCTTTTCAGTAGGGATAAAATGACCCTTGGAGTCGTCACCACGTTCTGTAATGAATTCTTTAAACCGTATCATCTGGTTTTCCATCCGTAAGATTGCCGGTTCCGATAATTTTTCTGTTCGCCTTCTGTTTACGAACAACGGTTCTACCACTCGCCGTACGAACGATAGTTCCCTTGACGTCTGCAGAACGGACCTCTTCCATAGCATCAACAACATCAGGGTGGAGTTCAAATGCCGGCTTCATCTTGATGCCACACTCTTCGGCCGAGAGGGTCACGCCGATTCCGGCAGTCCAAGCCATATTGAAAGTCTCGTTCAGATCTGATTTCTCTTGACCTGGAGTTTCTTTCTTGTACTTCTTGACAAGCGAGTCGGTACCGATTTCACGATTGGCTGCTGTGTCCTCGCTGATACCGGCATGCTTGTGTGCCGATGCTTTGAAGTCCATTCCGAAGTATTTCTTCTTACCCCACTTGTTCGACGCGACCCATGCAGTCTGTTTCTTTGGATCTGGAGATCCATAGTGCGGTTTTACGTATGGCTTCATTTCACCTTCGTCAATAATCTTCTTCTGAACTTCCTGTTGGCGTCTTTTTGACTTGAGAGTCACAGGACGACGATCGACAATTTCACATGCCGCTTCTGTAGTGATTTCCATGCTTTCTAGAAGGTCGTTGAACGCGTTATCAAGAGCTTCATTAACAATCTTCTCTTCACGAAGATCTGAATCTAGATTCCACGCTCTTCCCTTGGCAATATAGCTATTGACTCGGTTGAATGCAACCTGTTCTGGCGTCTGATTCGTCTGCTCTGCATACAACGAAAGACCGCGCTCGAACACCTCCTTGAGAGTCGAGAACGGGATGCCTGTCTTTTCAGCCTTTTTGATAAGTGTCTCTGTGATTGGATCTGTACCAACCGTAGAGTTCAGCATCTTACGTAGTGTGATGCTGAGTTGATTGCCTTCTCTTTCAAACTTACCGATTGCATTCTCGATGATATCGACCAGTTCAAGTGTTGACTTCTCGTTCAGATCGTTGAACAGGCCAGAGAACTCTTCGGTTGCAGTTACGGTGTGGAGGCTCTTCATCGGAGCTCCAGTATGGAAGGACTTGAGTCTTTCGAATTCGGCTTTTCTCAGCTTTGGTAGAAGGCGTGCTGCGATTCTCTTGATGAGCTTTGTCTTCTTTGCGACGGCCGTATCTACCTGAATCTTTTCAGACGTGGTCAGCTCTGCGTAAGGAATATCCTTGCGAGCCGAGACTCTTGACTTAAGGAACGCGCGAGCCTTGGCTTCAGCACGTCTTTGTAGTTTTTCTGGGCCAGCAAGACGAGCCTGAGAGATCTCTTTGGCTCTCTGAAGCTTCGGTTGGATACGCTTGAGCTGGCGGCCTCTTTGTTGACGCTGTGCAAGTGTCAACGCCTTACGCTCTTGTAAGGTTGCGGTTAGGACGGCAAAGTCCTCGTTTGTACGGCGCTTGTCGTCTAGCTGAGGATTAACGTCAATGCCATCTAGTGGTTTACCAGTTGCAGACTTGCCTGTAGGCTTCTTAGTATTCTTTTCTGGTACCGGTTTCTTGTTCTTATCTTCCATCAGAGTTTCCCTTGGGCTTATCTGTAAACAAACGGGATTGCCGTAGCCTAACCGCTGGTTTATTTATACATCAAGTGATCTCTTGGAAGGTAATTGCTCCTAAGGCGTCGTCGCCGTTTGCTGCACCGGTCGCTACGAGAGAAAATACTACACCACGATTTGAATTCAGAAACGAGTTTCTTTCTAATTGATAATCAAACAGCGATTCGCCAGCTAAGTTAATGGTTGTTCCACCTGCACCGGCTGCAATGTTGATATAACCCATCTGTAAGTCTCTGCCACCGGTAATGGCGGTAGCGGTAATATCATACTCTACAGACGATTCGTTTGTATTAACATCTTGCCAACTGGCTCCAGTTAGCGTTCCACCAGCAACTAGTTTATATCTATATCGAGTATTATTCGATACGCCAAAGAACTCTATATCCGTTGGAATCACGATAGCATCAGAGAATGCGTCTTTTACACGGATTGAGATGATCGGAACAAATGTACCTGCTGTAGGTATATCTTTCGGTGTAGTAATAGGCATACCAATAGATCTTGATCGACCTCTGATTTCATAACCACCTTCTGAGATTACAGAAGCACACACTTCTTTCAATGTAGAGTTGCTGGCTGTTGTACCGATATTTTGAATTTCTATTCTGGTTGGCAAACAGGCGGTTGTCATATACGTAGAAGTGATAATGTTTGCGTGATGGAATGAATGGCAGTGAATTAGTTTACCATCGATTACGAATCCGCATCTAACTGTACCAAGACCTAACCACTCGATATCGACAAACTGAATCTGTGCTTTTGTCAAGTCTAAAGTCTTACGAGACGGGCCGGTGCCGTCAAGTTTATCCTGTGACCAGTTCTGTTGATAGACTCTTGTCTCTGATACACCGTTACCACCAGACGTACTTCTCTCTACCCAACAGATTCCGTTGTCGTCTTGCTCGAGGAAGATTCCGTTTGTCGTACTAAAGTAACCACATCTCTGTCTGAGTCCGGTTTTATGCGGAGCCATGATATACGTTTGAAGGATTTGTAGAGACTTGCCTGGTTGATAAGCAAAGACTCGCGAAGATTCTCTATAAAGAAAAGAACCTGACGTGGTATCAAGTGTACATTCAATCAGGCCAGCATTTGCATTATGTGTAGCTGTAGCACCTGTAGCAGAGTTTGATTGATTGATTTTGCCGTTATCTCTATATCGATGAGAAGAATCATATAGTGTGAGCGGTTGTGAAGATCTTGCTCGGCCGAAGGCGTCGACAGCCATTCCAGTCGGATTCGAACCGTCGATGGGGTTGCCGTAGATATCGGCGGTCATGCCCAGTTCGAATAGATGGACGTTATGTGGTTGTTTAAACTCGTAGCTATCAGTACGCCATTGTGCCATTAACTAATCCAGTTCTTGAATCTTTCGATGAACGACTCATGGATACCCATGCCTTTACGAACATCGTGATAGAGAGCATCCTTATGTGCCTTGCTCATGCCGGCCGGAGCCATCTTGTGGAATGACTCCTTGTCGCCTGCAGCAACGTGCTTGCGCATAGCAGTACCAGAAGCTGCTGCGATTCCTTCGCCGGTATCTGAACGTTCACCGCCAACTGACTTCACCTTGATGCTCTTGAAGTTGTAGTGTCCATGCCTCCCTTCAGTTCCATTATACTTGTGAAGTAGGTTATGGAACTCATGGACACGGTCTGAGCCAACATGCATAGTCACATGGGTGTAACCAGCCTTGTGTAGCTTCGACATCTGATGAAGAAGCGTAGGATGGTCCTTACCCATGGCTTCTACCTTGGCGCCTTTGACAGCTCGAGAAAGATGCTTTACCTTCTGTTCAGGTGTCAGTGGATTCTTCTTAGCATCATGTGATCCAGTCGTAAGGATCTTATGGTCTGCACCTTCTTTCTTGGCAGCATTCATTACATGCTTGACGACCATCTCGTGACCTGCATGTACAGGGTTGAATCTTCCTTGGGTGATATGAATGGCCTTCATAGAGACTTGTCCTTGTTGAAGTTGGCAGCCGAGAACTCAGCACGATCAACAATCTTGGTAGGACGGTTATGTCTTACCACCACAAATCCTTCAGGCTTTGATTTCTTACCACTGATACTATGGCCGAACTCAGCACGGCTCGAGAGCGTGTTGGCCAGTACATCCTTGGCCTTCTGAAGATGATGATGCATCTTCAGAACACGTTCGAAGTGGCCACGGTTACGTTGAACGTGAGCAACATCCTGCTCCATCGCAGCGGTCTTGGCAGCCTTTGACGAAGCCGTCTTGACAGAGTCGATCTTCTTCTGGTGAGACTTAGCAAAATGAGCCATGAACTCGTCGACGTTCGGCTTGGTGCCGGTACGAACCGTATGGTTGATATAGGTCTTCAGAGGAATGCGATGGTTAGCGATAGCGTCATGTGTTTCCTGACCGGTCTTCGCATGCAGTTTAGCAGCGGCAGCCATGTGCTTTACAAACTTCGCTTGATGCTGAGGCTTGTAATCGATCTGCGAGGTATCATGCTCGGTCGAGATCGTGTGAACATCCTTATGCAGACCGAACTCGTCAAGGTTCGGTGCATACTCTGCTTTCATGTCCTCGAGGTTCTTACCGTTATACTTGGTATGAACGGCGATACCGATCTTCGAACGAAGAGCGGCCTTACCATGAGGAGAGTTCTTGTCAGCAGAATACGTGATGGTGTTCGGTGTAAAGTGAACCTTGCCACCAGACTCGTGCACATCATGATGCGTATGCATGATATCACCCTGGAAGACACCCTTTTTCGGAGTCACCTTCGGCAGGTGATCGAGAGCAGCCTTCAGCTTCTCGACCAGGCCAGGAGCATGACCGTGGTTACGCTCTATGTCCTCATGGCTGTAGTTGATCTTCGGATTCTTGTTGAAGGCAGACTTCGATGCAACGAAGAACTTGCCGGTCTCAGGATGACGACCGAACACAACAGAGGGCGAACCATCATACTTCATGGTTACCTTGGTAGCATTGTCCTTGCCAGTGAGTTTGTCGTGCACATCCTTGAGGTTGTGATACGCATGTGAGAAGCCCTCGTGGCCAGCATTGATCACATGATCCTCAGCATGCTCGAGGTGCTTGAGCTTCTCTTCGCTTGCTTCTTCAGTCAGAAAGTTTTTAAATGCTGTCATTTTATCGTCTTTATCGATCCATCAGGGTACACAAAATATGCTTCGAACTTGATGTTCGGGTATTCTTTTGCTAGTGAGAGGAATGCGTGAAGGTTGCTAGGAGCATCATCAAACAGCCTCAGCTTCGTATAGTTCTTAGTATTTATGTATTTCCTAAAGATGATCTTCTTGGCCTCAGCCGACGAGTCGATCTTCAGGTTACCTGCACGTTCGACGTGGATCTGGTCGATCGGAAGACCATGATCGCGGAACGTCTGCAGGAACAGATCCTTGTTATCGAAGTCCGATCGTGCGGTGCAGATGATCACGCGGCTGTGAGGATTCTTACGCGAGTTGGCAAAGATCGCCTTGGCCTTAGCAACCATACGAGCGATAGGAGTCGAGGTCTTACGAAACACCTCGGCACTTGCAAACTCACCGAAGTCGTAGGTCTCACCTTCCTTACGCTTGTAGGTGTTGAACTCTTGGTTGTCCAGCATCCGAACAACCTTACCGTCCTTTACGACAGCAACCTTAGCCTTAGTATGGAAGAGCGTCTCATCGATATCGAAGATCGTGAGCGTACCGCTACCTACAAACTCTCTGAACCGTTTCTTGATCATGGTTTACCCTACAACGTTTTCAAAAAAATGTACACAGCTAAATGAATTTTGTTGTGCTTTTTGGGGCCTTGGCTATAGCAAAGACACCCATTCTAGCCTTGTTCACGAAGAGAGAACCAAACTTGGCTCCTCTATCTGTAGTATATCTGGCAAAATAGATTGCTGTGAAATCTCCATCTGGTATATCCCCATTCAGACCTTTATGGACAGACGTAATCTCGTAGTTGACGCCCCTCTTCAAAAGTTTCATGTTACCAAGATGGAATTCATCTACATTGTTTATCCCACGCTGTTTTTTACCAAAGTCTCGGCCGTATATAGCTCTACATATACCTTCTGTATCCTTGACGACTCTGGCTATCGATTCTCCGTTTGTCAGACCTTCCGGTCTGAATGTCACCAGATCCTTGACGAATGATATAGCATCTTGGTTAGTATGATACCAACTGTCATCTGATAGACCGCCATATTGTTGGAAGTGACTGGCTTTTGCGCCTGCCTTATGTGAGATCCAGGCTACATGGTCTCCCTTGAGGTTAACAATAGAAAAGTCGGCTTTAGGCGCTCTACCTCCAGGATTCGGTGTACTAACGATTCCAGCACACTCTACTATTCTACCGCCAATCTTAATCTTAATAGCAGGAACTTTATTCTTGGCTAGAATTTGTTCAAGTTCTGATCTGAATAGAATCAGTTCTGCATCTTCAGCAGCAGTACCAGATCCTTCCCCCTTACCACCAAAGTCAGGAGTTTTGTAGAAATCTTTAGGATAGGTGACAGTAACTCTGGCATTCGTTGAAGTGTTCTTGCCGGTGAACTCGGCTTTAAATTTTGAACCTTTCATCATATGATGTAAGTCATCATATGTTACAGTTAGATTGCCTACCTTTTGTACTTTATCTAGTGCCACAGCACCCTTAACCGTCCCGAACGGAGATCCGATCTTTATTTTTTCCACAAAGATAGCAACACGGGAACCACCGCGTTTAGTTAAATCGTTATGTGCGAGTATCTTATATTGAACTTCTTTTTGCATGACATATTTATCAAACAAAAAAAGGCCTTCCCTTGAGCTTACGCATCAGAGGGGAAGGCCGTGTTAATCTTATTTATATCGTTATGCAGCGACTTGAAACCAATCAGGCACCGGTCGTTTCGACCAGACCATCTTGAAGCGGCCCTGCTTGGTCTGATAGAACTTACGGTACGAACCTACGATGTCCTTGTAGTCCATACACTCGGGATTCGACTTCATGGCCAACGGCTGAGGAGTCTTGTACCCGACAGGGATATTACGAGGCGGAGACTTAAGAGCCTCGCGAAGCAACGTGTCGGTACTATGGACCTTACCATAACGATAAGTGTACTCGTCACATAGGGCTACAAAGTGGACATAGTGCCAGTTATAGTTGTTGTTGCTCTCGGCGGTCCAGACGGTGCATGGATGGTGCATGTGCACTGCCTTGTAGAACAGATCCTCGCGTTCGTCTGGTAGGACCCAGTACTTTGACATGGTCTTGCCGGACTTTGAAGGCATACGAGTCTCCACGCCGTCAAGCATACGATGAACAGTCGAGAGCATTTGAGCTGACTCGACGATCATTTTTACTACATGAGCATTGCATTGTAAACGCGCTGCTTTCACCGGAGACTCATCCAAAACGAAGATATTAATTTTGTCCTCCATCAGTATCTAAAAAATATAAATAAATCATAATCAAACTGCAAAAGAATGTCAATAAAAATGTGTATATATTCAAAAAGATATGAAAAATTAATAAATTACTATAAAAATATTTTTGTTGAAGGGTTTGTAGAAAAACACCATATAGTTCCTTTGTGTTTAGGAGGAGAAGACACGCTTGAGAATCTTATTGCGCTGCCTCCTAGAGCACACTACTTAGCTCATTATTTTTTATGGAAAGCAAATCCTTGTAATAGTAAATTAGCACATGCCTTTGCTATGATGGCGGTTAATAACCCATATCAACATAGAGTTATGAACGGAAAACTTTATGAGCTTTCTAAAATAGCTAGATCAAAGGCTTTAAAAGGAAAAAAATTATCAGAAGAAACCAAACAAAAGATGAGAAAACCAAAAAGTCAACAACACCGAGAAAAATTACTAGGTAACAAAAATGCTAAAGCAAATAAAGGTAAAAAACTAGGACCAAGATCAGCAGAACATATTCAAAATCTTGTAGCAGCTCAAAAATGGTATCATGAAAAAAGGTCTAAGGAAAAAAAAGAAAAGGCTTTAAAATTTAGAGAAGAATTTATAGTGTCTCGATTGAATAAGCGACAATTTGCAGAAATTAAAAGCATAAATTATGGAACTATGAAAAAATATCTATCTGGATTATAATAATACCTTAATACACCAAACACGAAATAGTGTACACCGTTTTATACCTGGATTCCTGTAGTCTGCTTGATATACTGATTTGCTACCATCTGGCCGGTTTCAACTGCACCGACAATAGTTGTATCAGAAATCAGTACGTTGCTATCAGGAGCAGAGACCAACCAAGGCATCATGCCGAATCCACCATTACCAGTCATGGCAATCGAACGTGGCTTAATGAGTTCGGTCACTCCACCTTCTTGCTTCACTCGAGCAATCAACTCTTCACCAGAGATGAGCTTGATAGTATATACTTTATTCTGTTCCATAGTCCACCTTGTGTACGAATTTGAATTTCTGATCTTCAGACCAAGACTTTAGATAATCATTGTCCTCATCGAAGAGTCGAAGATACTCTGCGTCATCGATCTCGCGAGTAGAAGTAATCATCTCATCGATATGCAACTGAGAAAACTCGCCGGCTTCGTTCATCGATACGGTATCTTTAGCATGCTCTGGGCTATCGCACTCGACTACGTAGCGCATACGAAACATGCTGATAGCTTCAACAAGATACTTAGCCATTTGTAATTTCCTGAAACTCGGTTTCACCGAGACACGTGGCATAATTCCACTGTCTGTCACAAACATGGCACGATACCATTCCAGAAGTTACATTCCGATCCGGATTGAGATTGACACCGTGTTTGTCGTAGACAGGAGGATAGTATGTACACGTAGTCATACCTATGCCGACATTAAACCGGCATTCACCTTCACACCTAGGATCAGGGTTCAAGGCCCATATCCTCCAGTTGATCTGGGGTTGCGTACCACTTCAGAATGAGCTCAAGAGCATCAATATGCTTCTGAATGAGTTCATCGTCTTGCTCAGGATCACCCCATGCAAAGACATTATTGCCAGCACCGAGATCGTCCTTCAGGTTTTCCCATGTTTCGCGAAGTTGACCAACAACAATGTTATCAACGGTTTCCCAGTTTAGTTCTACAGTAATTTTTCTAGACATATCAAATATCCTTCAAACGATTCTTAGCTTCTTCCAACTGCTTTTCGAGATCACTGATAACAGACTTCAGATCATCCTTCTCTTTGTTTTAAAAGGGTGTAAACTTCTTAATTAGATTGCGAACGACAACATCAAAACCGTCTTTGAGGTCTTCAATTGCAATATCTTTACCATCAACATTCAGCTCGTAACCGGCTTCATTACGACTACGGTATCCAGTGAGAGTGTTACCATTATAGATGAAAGAAAACCAATCATCATTCGATTGAATGTCAGCGTTACCAGAGACCCAAGCGTTACCAGAGACCCAAGCGTTACCAGAGACCCAAGCGTTACCAGAGACCCTAGCGTCACCAGAGACCTCAGCGTCACCATAGACCCAAGCGTTACCAGAGACCAAAGCGTTACCAGAGACCAAAGCGTCACCAGAGACCTCAGCGTCACCATAGACCCAAGCGTTACCAGAGACCCTAGCGTTACCAGAGACCAAAGCGTCACCATAGACCCAAGCGTTACCAGAGACCCTAGCGTTACCAGAGACCAAAGCGTCACCAGAGACCCAAGCGTTACCAGAGACCCTAGCGTTACCAGAGACCAAAGCGTCACCAGAGACCCTAGCGTTACCAGAGACCAAAGCGTTACCAGAGACCAAAGCGTTACCAGAGACCTCAGCGTTATCCAAAATATTTTTCATATCAAACTCCATTCGTTATATTTTCAATATAACTCATTTTCACAATAAAGTAAACAGAAAAATCACCACTCCGGCCCAAAAGTTTTATCAGTGCGTTCGTAAACTTGAAACCAATCACATCCATATGCTGGACAGATATGGATTCTCTCAGGAAGGTTATTCTTATCCTTCTCTCCACCTTCACCACAGATGAAGTAGATCTCACCGAGCTTTTCAGCCATTACCTCGTGCTTGAGGATAACACTTAGCTTGCGTAGGTTCTTCAATTCGCCTTCGAAGGCTTCTACCTCAAGATTCATCGGCGGTATCCTCTGGTTTTCCATAGTGAAAGCCCCTTTCATCTTGATAACCTTCTGGCGCAAAGAATGCCAATAAACTCAGTACTACGAATGAAAGAGCACTGGCTAGTAGCCATATAGCAATCCACGACATCACACCACCTTTTTATAACGATTGACAGTGCCGTCAGGTTCAACTACCATGACCTCATCTAGATCTTTGTTGTAGGCCATAATTCGTTGTTCTCCTTCAGCAATTACACGATCCCTCATGCGAAGGGCACGAAGCACAGCATTGGCAATACCAAACTTATTACGATTGGTTTCAATAGCATGCTCTACAGCATCAGCACATTCCTGATAGACAACATCGGGAATGTCCCAACTCACATCAATATATGACTTATCAGTAATACCACGACCTACTCGACGCAGATATTCTTGTCCACCGTCAACTGCGATAGCGCCGCACTTACATTCAACGTAATCATGACGATGCTTCGAGAAGATGAAGTCGTCACATTTGTTACAAATCACTGCATTCTGTACGA
>Ga0315903_10003985_pt1 | contig 20054 bp, 4 predicted proteins | sample LakEriMetagenome_7_FD_203524 | JGI IMG/M metagenome (GOLD analysis project Ga0315903, IMG submission 203524) | Freshwater fungal communities from buoy surface, Lake Erie, Ohio, United States - Buoy 2 MA119 | ecosystem: Environmental > Aquatic > Freshwater > Lake | place: USA: Lake Erie, Ohio... | reverse complement strand
GTTTGATATCGAGCGTCTGATCTACAGTACCGTCTTCGATAGTACTAATTGCTTGCCCGTCAAATCTATTAATAACATAAGACATATATATTCACCCCTGGTATAATTTTATTTATCGTATATTTTGGAATACGCTCGCTCGCACCACATTATGCTATATCCTCAGTAAATGCCCAATTTCCACTGGTCATTGTAAATTTCTTGTTTTGACGGGCAATTGACACGGTTAATGCTGGTGCCAAAATCGTCTGCCCTGTAACAATATCGCTAACTACTTGGGCAACTCCTGTTGGCGTGGATACTTCTATTGTACTAAATTCGTCGCCCACGTTTGGACTGTAATCCAAGTCTGCAGAAGTTGCTGTGGTAATTGTACCGTGTAAACGAAGGATTGTTCCGTTGATTGCAACACCCTCCTGTTCTTCAGGAGTGCCTGTGGGATTATAAAAAGGTGCAATGTTATCAAGAATAGCGGCAATTTCTGTGTTGTTTAGACCAGTAATGTCCATGCTAAGTGTAATGCCTCGAGCAAATATTGCATCGTCTACATATTCTTTGTTGGTAGCATCTTGCGGGTTAGTTGGCAAGGGCAAATCTATAATCTTTTTACCGTTTACTGTGATTGCTCCTGCAACTGGGTTAAGTCCAATATTACCAGTTGCAACACTGATTGTGCCGTCTTGTAAATTCAGGCCGCTGGTACCTGTGCCAGCCATCTGCAAGGAAATCAGATTACCCACACTGACCAAACTGGAAGTAACAACTGTTGTACCCAGTGTATATTGCCCCAATCCGTTAGGTGCAACAATTTGATCGTTGTTTATGGAAAATGTTTTTCCTGATGCCAATTTTAAGTTCTCTGAAAGGTCCCAACTGTTACTCACATTGTTATAAACAATCGTTTTGTCAGTGGTTCCTTTGAGTGTAATTCCGCCGCCTGCGGCTGTTAAGTTCGTAGGAAATTGGGTATTTCCTAGTGTAATATTTTTATCTTCTACTTCAAGTACAGATGTGTTTAGAGTAGTTGTTACCCCGCCAACAAATATGTCACCAGACACTTTTAGATCACCTGCAATATCAAGTGTTGATGTAGGCGTCTGATTAAAAATTCCAACACGCTGTCCATTTCCAGCAATGGTTATTCCAGAAACTGTAGTAGATCCTGACTTAACTTTTAATTGAATCGATTTATTTTCAATTTGATTTTCAATTATTAAGTCATTTGCTAATATGTATTGTCTTGCCTGACTGGCTGTTCCGATGTCTAAGCCTTCATTATTTTGAATGAATACTCGTTCTGTAAATGTATTTTCTTCGTTGTTGAATACTAGTTCAGATGCTGTTTTAGATGTTACACCATCTTCAAGTAAAATACTTTCACTTCTTGTAACAGTAACATCAAATTTTAAATTTGCTAAAGTTGATGCATTAAATCCTATTTTTACTGGCTTGTCTACTGTGCCGTAACCAGGGATAGGTAATTTAGGAAAAAATGCTGTGCTACTAAAGACACCTAATAGTACATTTTTAACAAATAATTGACAAATACTGTGACTGACTCCGTCGATATCCAGTACTGTATCTATTTTAAATCCGGTTACACCTTGTTGTGCTGTGTATATTGGGCCTACTAAAATTAAGTCTGTACCGTCATACATGTACATTTGATTTGTTTCGTTGTTGATCCACAAATCGCCAGTGGTCAATGGGTCTGGAACTCGAGGACTAACCTGAGGGCCACCACTTGCTCTAAATATATTTCCATCGAATACATTGAGTCTATTAGTTTGTGTGTCAAACCAAATTTGACCTTTAATTGCATTCTCAGGTGCAGTAGTGGAAGCAAAATTTTCAAGTAATTTTACAAAATTTTCATTGAACGCTTCTCCAAATCCCACTGAATTTCTACCTATTAAGGTAAGAGCAGTAGCAGAAGTATCTAACGTGCCGTCTGGAATCTTGGTTAATTCGTTGCCGTCAGTTTTATTAATAGTATACGTCATTTCTGATTATGCTCCAGTGTAGATAATAAAGTTTAAGGCCATAAACGGGTTCAATATATTAACTGCTGTCTGGCTAAATGTGTTTGGTGGATCTGTTAATATGCCGCCTGAGTTTCCAAGATACTGACCCAGTCCTGCATCATCTGGCGGATTACCTGTTCCAGGTACCGCATCAGTGTCTGCAGGAGCACCTGGGGCATTTCTAAAAGCAAAATATGGGTTCCCGGCATTGCCTCGTAGATCATGTTCGTGATCAGGAAGATTAGTTTTTTGTAATGTTATTTCTTGACTGCCGCCACCTGGTCTTGCTTGGTAAGGATTTGCTGGATTGATATCTGCCTTTGGATCAGTTACACGATTAGCACTTGAACCAATAGTTTCAATTTCAACTGTAGGATCCCAACCTGGGCCGCTGCCTGGTCCTTGTGGTACACGAACACCGTTGTTCATGTTGTCAACACCAAGTGGGAATCGACCACGAAGATCAGGTAATCTAAATGTACCAAGACCTTCTAGTGTTGCAGGATCACCGTAGGTATATTTAATAGCCTCAAATAATTCTGAGTATTCGGATGTTTGAATTTCTGCTCCGTCACAGAGCAACCAACCTGCTGGAGCAGTTGGACCACCGTAAGGAATAATACTTGCTACTGGAATGCCGGGAATCGCAGTAAACAAATCTGATTTTCTAATCTTCTTAAGACCTTCTACTCCTCTGCTTACTACAAATTCATCGTTGTCAGCAATCGACGATACTTGAGGTTTATCTGCAATGAACGTATCACTTAATCTTGTAAAAAATCTTTTTCTATTGCCTAGCGGCTCTAAACTTTGAATACTACCAACTGTTGTTTGGTCACCAGTTACTGTACTTGCAAAACTTACACTAGTTACTGTGGCTTCTGTTACAACAAACGTTCCTCTATATGCGATAGGAACAATGTTTGAAACTGTTATTGTAGAACCAACTGGGTAAGGGGGTACTGTTTGTGGAGCAAAAGTCAACGTTGCTGTTGTGCCATTTCCCGATGCTGTTAAAGTTGATAGTGTTGGAATTCCTCTTTGGCCGTCAAACTCTACCTGACTACTGACCACGTCTCCGGTTAATTCAAATACTGTAGAACTTGCAAGTTTACTGGCAGATCCCGACACGTTGCCAGTAACGCTACCTATCAATGATCCGTAAAAACTAGCATCCATTCTACTGGCAATAATTCTATTAAAGCGTTTTTCTGTTGTTCCTATATCTGCGCCAAGGTCAAAATTAGGAACTATTGCTCCGCCGATTATAATATCTTGATCTTCAGCAATTACTAGGTTGCCACCAATATTAACCGTACCTGAAACACCAACACCGCCTGTTACAACTACTGCTCCAGTGGTTGGGCTTAGGGATTCTTCATCGTTGGTAAATTTAGAAATTCCATTAACCAACAATGTTCCGTTGATGTCTACTGTTTCCTGAGGAGCAAAATTATTAGGACCTAGACCAATACGCTCGTTACTGTCAACACGCACCATAGTGCGGATCGTTCCATTGTTGTTAATACGAATGTCAGTACTTGAACCAGTTGTTTTATTAAGCAAGACACCGATAGTACCTTCGAGCCCTAGTGTAACTTGCCTATCTGATCCAATTGCCAAGCCAGTGCTGTTACGAATGTCGATGCCAAAATTAGTACTGCTGGTGACATCACTGCGTAAAAAGTTTGCCGTTGGAACTGATGTTGATCCTACACGCAACGATGTTGCATTTTCTGAGATACCGTAGTAATTGGAATAAAGTGTGCTGAGATTAACACCGGCTTTGATTTCTGGAAAGCCAGTAATAACTGCCTTAGGAATAAAACTCACTTTAGAAATAATCATTACTCGTTCGCCGCCGGCAAACTGACTAACCACAGACTGACTATTATTCGATGTGTCAATAATAATTTCAGGTTCTGCTCCAGTTTTTGCACCGCTGGATATGTTTGGTCCGACTAAAATCCAACTAGAGCCTGTGAACAAATATAATTGTTGGGTGTCAGTATTAACCCATAAATCGCCAGCGATACTACTTTCTGATTCTGGTGCTGTACTACCTTTCTTTAGACCACCGGCTGCGCCCCAACCAGTGCCATCATATACTTTAAGTTGATTAACACCGTCTGTTGTATCATACCATAACTGGCCTTGGATAGGATTAGTTGGTTCTGATGGGCTGGCAAAGTTTTCCAACATGTGCAACATGTTTTCGCCAATTACTTGTCCGTAGCCTGTAGTATTGCGTCCTGGGAATCGAAGAGTGGTAGTATCATCGATAGTGTTGTCTTCGACAACAATCGATCCATTTATCTGATTAGTTCTAAAAATTCTATATGACATAATTAAGCCTCATTGAAACCGGTTAAACTTTGTACTCGAACAGTATAGTCAACTTGAATTAATCGGTTCAAAGATTTTTGTACTGGATGGAAAATAACATGGGTTAGTAGTCTGCCAGGGCCATTAGGATTGTAACTACGCAATCCTAGTTCATCAAATACATATTGACTTTCAGTAAATGTTGCATTATCAAATGCTTCTTGGTCTGCTGGCTCACCGTAGTCAAGCAAACAACTAATAATAATGTCAGTGTAGTTTGTGCCAGTCAAGTGGCGGGTTTCAATCTTGTTACGCACAGGATCAATATTGTTTGCTGAACGATCATCTACAACTTTTGCATAGGTTTCATTATAAAGTCCACTGTTGATACCTATTGTGTTTGGTGTTAAGTATGTGATAATACCAGTTGGGTCAACTGTGGTGCCGCCATTGCCAAACGCCATTTCGTAGATAAATCCTTTACCCTCATTGCCAAGACTTTCTGCAAGAGAGATACTCATATTTTCGTAATGTATAGCATTACGCTTGTCGATTGCAACTTCTCCTGTTTCAGGATACCAAATTTTGATATGCCCTTCTACGTGGAAGCCTGCGTTTTCATTGGGTGCTTTAGTCATGTTTTCTACCTATTTCTTATATTTATTCAGACAAATCTACGCCCTTGGCGCGGATGAATTTAGCAGGGTCGCTGGTAGCGTCTGATAATGCTACTCCCTGAGATACCCATGTTTTACCAGTTCGTTTTTGAATTACGACCTTAACTCCAGGTTCTGGTGGTGTTGTTAATCTAACATAGGCGCCTACGTTCTTGTTTACAGCAAATTCTGCTTCTAACATTTTATTACCACTGGGACTATCTGGTCCAAGTGTTTCGTCATAGACTTCAATTGGACTCTTACGTAATCTTTTACCGCCCACAAACACTTCTATGTCCATGCTTTCCCAATATTCATAAGGAATACTGGTATAATCAATAACTGTGCCTGTACCTGTGCCTGCGGCTGATGCTATGAATCCAGTGCCAACGACATTTGCTCCAGCACCTATTGAACCAAAATTAGTAGTTCCTACAGATGCTATTACATAACCTCTGCCTGGTTGAATGCGTGTTACTGGTATTGTTCTAGTATTTTTGTACCAACCAGTTTCTGTTGCAGGGTTTGGACGTGGTGCAAAAGGCAGTAAAATCTGCACGTATTTAATCGATGCAGGAACTACCACACTGGTTGCTGGAATAATAAACGGCGTAGTCTTTGCAGGATTGAATATTACTAAATCATATGCTCCTACACTCTTTGCTGGAGTAATAAATGTTAACTGAGTTTCACTTATGTACGTGGTCGGGCATTCTGTATCGCCAACATATACTTTAACGTTGTCACGGAACCCTGTACCTATAACAGTACACACTTGCCCGCCTAGCGGGAAGGCTGTGTTATTATTAAAGTTGTAAGTAAAACTAGTTACTATTACACCTAAAGAATTTGCATAAAATTCACTGGCTGTTAAGTAGCCGTCAGATATTGCTTCTATTGTTTGCGTTTCATCGTTGTAAGGTACTGTGTTAGCGTTTCCTTGATCTCTCACACGAGTACCTACTGGATATTGATTTTTAATACCAGTACCCAGTGTACCGCGACGTAGTTGACTTAAAACATTACCTGTTTTCTTCAAGTATTCAATGCGTTCTTTGTCTATGTAAATTATACCTGGCTCATTTTTAATAGCGTTAGGAGTGGCTAGTTTATCTGCATCAACTACTGTAATCTTGGCGTCAAATCCATTTAATGGCTGTGCCAACTCTGTACTGGTCGAATCGTCAACTCGTTTGTAAACAACTCTATTGACCATGTCTTTGAATATTCTATAGCCGAATGCCGAGCGAGTTGTTTCACTGCTAAACACTATAACCTCAACGATGTCAGTTACTAACAACGGTCTAGAAATTCTAACATACTTTAGATTGTTTTCAAGAACGTATTCAACATCTGGCACTAATAATTCACCGTTGACTGTTACCCATACATATTCTGGCCCAATAGATTGTTTGTTCAATTCAATTCTTCCTGCACCTAACTGTGTATATTTTTTATACTCAACGGTGCCCGGTACTAGACTAGAGTCAAAGACTACTTGATCATTGAATCGTTGTATGTTCAATATATCGTGATTATTAAAAGTGGTGACATCAATTAATGTATTGTCTGGATAACTGTCTAAGAATGTAATCGAGTTACCATCAATTAAATAATTTGCGTCTTTAAAAATTGCTAAAGTAACAACATCGCCAACTGCTGCCGCATTGCGTTTTAATTTCAATTCATTATTAGTAGATACCCAGTTCCAATCCCGGGCTCGCTGAATTGGTAGTCCGTTGACAAACACTTGTATATCGTTTGGATCTATGGAGTTAAACGCATAGTCTGCAGGACTTACAGTGTATGTTCTAGAAGTACCTACCACATCAAAATAATAATTATCAATAGACTTTAGGATCTTTCCATCAACAATAACAATGACATTGCTTTCTAAAGGCTTTCTTATAGCCGGAGTATATTCTAATGTGTATGTAGCAGTTGTACCGTCATGAAAGATTGTTTCTTTTTGCACTTTGCTAATTGTATTGACGAAACCTCTGATCAATGTATAATTAATAATTGATCCTGACTCAGGTGCATTTGAAAATCTAATTACAATATTGCCCTGTGTATCAAATGTTTCGTCAGCATTGAAAGTTGTTACAGATTCAGTAACACCATCTATGGTAACAAAGGCTGTGTATGCCTCATCCGATCTAGCGGCTGTGACATAATCTGTAGTTACTCCGTCTGCAATAAAGAAATCTAAATCTAAAATGCCTGAGCCGTTTTGACTCAAACTGGTTATAGAAATTTCAGTACCAACTACAGGAGCAGTTATTAATCGTATTTGCTGATCTTTATAATCTACAACGTAATCAGTTAATAGTCTTGCAATATTATTATCTATTTTAACTATTAACGAATCCACAGTTCCTGGACGTTGACCTATATCAAAGGTAATGTCTGACGTTGATTTAACTTTGTAAAATTTATTTAGAATAGTTGGAGCACCGTCACTGACTTTGTTGTACACTTGAATGTCAACACTGTCAACTATTTGCCCTGGCACCACTTCTTCTGGTGCATGACTAGACCAAGAAGATACAAATGCATCGCCGTCGATATTAATTGCTTCTGGATTAATACCGCGAGCACTTGTATAAGCAAGATCGCCACCGGTTATATCAACGTCAAATGTTTGATTGTCTGGTTTAACACTGCCGTCGCTGGTGCTTTCACGTAAAACAATTTTATCGCTCGATGTTAGTAGAACATTGTTAGGTAATACAAAAACTTGTGTGCTGGCATCACCGTACAAACTATTCATCACAGCATTGGTGTTGGTGATTGGATCCAAACTGTTCAGCGCAGATAGTGCTGAGTTTAGAATAGTTTGTTGTTGGGCTACTTGCGCTTGTTTGTTATTAACTGCGGTCACCGATACATTGTACTGAACAATTGCTGTAGATAATGCACTGTTTGCCGCAAGAACTACGTTCGCTTGAATAACAACCTGGGCTTGAATCTGCATGGCCAGTACTATGTTATTATCTAACAATGCTTGGTTGTACTGAGCGGTCAGAGAATCTAACTCATTTTGTTCTAGTACAACTGTGTCAACAGCAGCCTGTCTTAGTGCATTTTTATCAGCACGAATTTGTACCAAGTCTTGTAGTTCATTATCTAAAACATCAAGTGTTGTTTGTTCTTGTGTAACAATATCTTGTGCTAGAGTAACTTGATCGTAGTTAGAATCATCAATCTTTACGTTGTTTAAGTAGACGTTGATTTCTACTCCGTCGTCAGGAATATATCCAATGTCTAAGTTTCTATTTGTACCAACAAATAATCTATCTTTAAATTCAGTGTCAAAACTGTCCCACCCACCGACGAACCACGGTAGTGCGTCCCAACCAGATCCAATGTCAAAATTCAATCCTGATATTTCTACACCACCATAGTCAACACCTTGCATTAATTGACCAAGATCTTTGCCTAGTTGTCCGCTTGCTGGATCATAGAAGAATTGTATTCTATCAGCGGCTGTTAATAAACTGGTGTCCTTTTTATAGGAAACTATAATAGTACTTTGATTCGACGGAGCAGTATCAAATGTGATTCTAGAAAAATATCTAGTATAATCTGAGGTAAGGTCTTTTACATTTGTTATTGTAAAGTCGCTGTCTAAGATATCTAGTCCATTGATAGAAACAACGTAGGTGTTAGGACGAATATCCGCAGGCCATTTTAAATCAAATCGAGTTTGCGATCCCGATCCTGTAAATTGTTGTGTAGCATCCAGCGATGAAATTTGATATCTTGGAGATACTCTATCAAATTTTATTCCAACTTTGTTAGATCTAACAAGTCCTCTTGCAAGTTCAATACTTATTTGTGCAGGTATGCCATCTGGCTCTAAGCCGCCATCAAGTTCAACTGTTGGTGTTGTTAAATAACCCTGTCCAGGCTCATCTACTACAATTTTAATAAGTTTGCCTTGGCTTATATAAGCCGTAGCAGTTGCCTGAATAGTACTAATTCCACTAATTATAACTTGAGGTGCAGTTTTATATCCGCTACCTGGATTACGTACTTCTATAGATTTGATAGAGTGTCCTAGATTGTAATACCAGTCGCTATAAGGTTCTGTAAGAATTATATTGTTATCAACAATAATTACATTGTTATCAATCTGTGTAGTAATTGCTTCTATCTTTCCAGTATCTGGATTATAGATCGACGGTAAGTCGAAGTCTGAAACTTGAGTACGAGACTGCTCAGTTTTATCGTAGGCGCTGACAAACTCTCTAATTTTAGTTCTATAAGGTTTGACTTCATTAATGTAGTCTTCATAACTATCTAAATTATCGTTTTGATAGGTAACTTTTTGTTTTAATTCTCCAAGATTATGTTTGGATTTAATAAAACTAGTTTTAAATGCCCAATCCACAAAAATCTGTTCTGAGAATACGTATCGTAAACTTGCAAAGAATAGTGCATTGTACTCTTGTGTTAGTTGATCAACAAATATATTGTTCTTTAATACATCAACAATAATACGTAGTTCTTCTTTAGGCTCGTCATCGAATACATCAATGTCGTAGAATGGTCCATCGAATCCAACATTGCTGTTTGCAAATTCGTAGATATTTTTATTAAATTGCAATGTTCCGTTTTGTCTACCTATAACTTTGAAACTTGAATTAATATCTAATAAATTTGTACTGTCGGTATTTTTTTCTAGTAATAACCAGCCTGATGATCCTACGTTTTTAATTTTAATTATATCACCGATGTCAGCAGTTAGTCCTGCCAACTGATAAGAAAAATCAATAACTATACTAATTTTTGTAAACTGATTATAACCATCTGCATACCAATCTGTCAAAGACCAGTACTTGGCAACATCGTAGGTCTGAACTAGATTCTTAATCCAGATTTTGTTATCTGCGTCCCAGATATATAATGCCCATTTGCCGCCTGAGTTTTCATCTGTTCTTACTAATGCTGTGAATGGACGTACAGTCAATGTTGTAGATTCTTGGTATCCACTGCCTGTATTTTCAACGGCAACTTTAATAATTTCGCCTTTATCATTGACAATTGTGCTGAGTTTTGCACCAGTACCAATGCCGGATATGTTTACATATGGTCCTTTTTTCGGACGACCTTGACTGCTGTCGTAACTTAAATCATTATAGTTTCGACCTGAATCTATAATGTTAACTCGAATTATTCTACCGTTTTCAATTACAGGATCAAGTATGGCTGTTCGGCTTGGAGCAACGTTGATAAATCTTAATTCAGAATATAGATCTTTTACAGCATCATATTTTAAAGAATATACAGATGGCTCTTGATCTTTTTCGTATAATTTAGACAGATCTACATCGTCGACGATGTTAGTTTTGATAAGAGTACGGTTTACACGTTCAAAGAATTGTTTTAATGCTTCAATACGATTAACAAACATGCTTTGTCTAGGCTTGTTTAAAATTCCGTATTTAAGTTTTAACGGTAATTTAGGATCTGGTACTTCATTACCTAACTCGTCGAACCCAATTAAACTTTCTAACCATTTCTTTTCAATGTATTTGTTTAATTGTTTTGTTTCGTCGCCTTCGGCTAGTAATTGATAATGACTATGTATATTCAATTCTGTGTTGTCTATGGTCCAGTATCTAAAGTTAATTGCAACTTTTTTATCTGTGATCAAGTCTTTGCAATTGACTAGACTGAACTGTCGTGGTCCGTGTAATGTAATGTACTTGATGCCTTTACTCTTAGGATCAGCAATATATGCGGCAACATCCTGTGCTGAGAAGTTTCTTCCTTCAACAGGAGGAACAGTTTTTTTATTTTTTACCCAGAAATAATATGTTGTTGAGATAGATTCAGATATAGCATCGAATTGCTGTGTCACAGAATATGCAAGGTCGCCATATTTACTTGTGCCGCTGATGCCCAGTGCTAGACCTTCTTCTGTGTCTGCAAGACTATCCCATACACTAGGTGTATAAATTGAACTGACCCACTCCCATACTACAACATCAGTGTCGTTGAATCTATTATTCCAGTTATTGGATTTAAAGACTACACTGCCTTGATAGGTATTAATGAATTTAGAACCGGCAAGATCCCACCATAACTTTCCAACTTGTTTTCCGTTCCATCCAGTAAGTTGATCTACATTTATATTTTCTGTACCGATGATATATGTTGCAGGATCATAATAAGTTTTATAACTTAATTCTTGTTCTGCTAGTCCTAGTATTTTTCCCTGTAAAGGATCAACAAAATCTAGATATTGTAAAATCTTGCTAGTGTCGGTGTCATATAAGAAGATGGATTTAATTTTATTAACATCCACAGCCGGGCTAGGAGTTTGATATTTTCTCCAACTCTTAGTTGGGCTTGTGAATTCGTATACTGCCCCACGAGACTTTGCAGGATCCCCTATGTACACTGACTTGCGGAAATTTAAAGAATTTCCATAGCGTATGCCGAGAGCATTGTCGAGTTCTAAAGTTTCAGCAAACACAAATCTTGTATCGTATTTGTCAAACATAGAAACAGAGCCATAGCCTGGTTCCAAATCTACAAATCGAGTTTTTCGTTTATCGAAGACTGTGGTAGTATTATCAAATGTTGTACTTGTATCGTGTTTAATTCCCGAAGCATATACAACTAGTTGATCACCTTGTAGATTAAATTTAACCTTTGATCCGAATCTTCCTGCCGAAATGTCGCCCGGACCTTCGATAATGTATTGTGCAACATACTGTTCGTTGATTAATTCAAACAGTACAACACACCCTTGCTGTGAATTTAGACCTGTATAATCCGGGGCTCCGACTGCAAGGTATTTGCCGTCTTGGGTAATTGCCACTGATTCTGCAAAATTAGAGCCTGTGGAAATACTAATATTTGTATTAGGAACTAAATCTCCAAACGTAACAGTATCGATTAAGTCTAATTCATTGCTGGATACATCGTAGACGTTAACTGTTTCATTTGCAAATGAAACGACCAGCAAATTATTTCCTACAGAAATATCTGTAATTTCAAATAATGAACTAAAACTAGTTACTGTATCCAATTCATTACCTTCTAAATCATAAAGGAAAATTGCAGGAGATACCGCACCAGCAGTTCCTTTAGAAACTACTACTAAATTATTGTTAGTAAACGCTAATTCTGCACCAAACAATTCATCTACTCGACGTGTGCCTGGTAAAAGATTCTTCGTGAATTGAAAAATATTTGCAGAATTTTTTGTAAACAATGAAACGTGTCCGCGATTAGTATTCGATGCAGGAACTCCTACTGCTAATAAGACACCATCTGATGACAATGCTAATGCTTGACCAAAAGAACCATTTGTATTCAATAGAGATGTAGCACCTGCATTAATAGATTCTGCAAACGCCCAATTAAATGTGGAAGCGGGTCTAGTAAAGTATAATACTTGATCATCAGTTTCCGTGCCGGCCCTGACAGCCATTACAGTTTCATTTTTATCAACGGCAACAGTACTTGCAAAATTATCTGTTTCGTCAGTTACTGGTTTTATAGCATAATTGTTTTCATACAACCATACACTCCAGTTGTTATCTACTCCATCAATCCATACTAGATCGCCGTTTTCTTTTACAGGAAGTTCAATTTCGTCTAATCTGTCAATGGATGCTGGCAGTGTTTGCCCGTTGACTAAACGCTCTTTAAGTCTTAAAGAACTAAATTTATAGATTATGAATGCGTTCTCTACTGTGGCCAACAACAAATCGTCTTCTGTAATGTCGCCGGCATTTATTTCAATAAAATTATATCCAGCATTGGTAATTTTATAAAGGCCGTCTATTGGCGATGTTGCATCAATTCCAATATAGTCATCAACTAATAGGTCAGTGTCTTTGTTGCTAGAAAATGTAATACGAATTGTTTCGTCTGAAAGAACAACAGTAGATACTCGTGCAGAAACGGCTGTGAATCTATAAACTCCCCAAGTATTTTTGTCATTGCCGATCCATAGACGTGTACCTTCTGATAACTGCGAAAATTCCAACGCAGAGATTTCATCTTTGCTATTAAAGACAAAATCTACATCTTCTCTGCGAACGTATCCCGGAGTATCAACAAAGTATTCTGTTGGAATATGACTTGGGAATGGTGCATGATTATAATTTTCACTAGGTACATATACTTGATTAGGTGTAATTCTATAGACAAAGTCATTGAACGAATTATCAACACTATCTACTAATTCAAAAGGCTGAGGGTTAATCAACATTTTTGATTCGTCAATTTTGTATTCTACTTCCTCAAATGCAGATATTGCTCCGTATGTGCCAAGACGAATTGCCCACTCTTCATAAAATTCTAAACTATCTTTATCTGCTGAACTCAGTGGATCAAATAATTTGTTTAGTACGTTTTGAGTTCCTTTATCGCGGATCATTCCTTGATAAAATTTGTATTGTGCAACATCATCGTTGATAATGTTTTCTAAATAATCTCTACGTTGGTATCCGATTAAGTGTTTTGCAATAGTTTGTTGGTCAACGTCAAAACTATCAGTGTCAAGATCATAAAAATCAAAAAATTGATTTGCTTTATAATCCCAGTTAGGGATTAGTTTACTCTCGGGCTTGGATAACAGTCTATTCCAGTTTGTCGGATCAAATTCTTCAGAGCCTGCTACATTTTGTCTAGCACTATAATAAAATTCTTTATACTTGACAGTGTCACTTAGCGCATAGTCTTTCCATTGTGTCCACTCGGTGACAACTGCATTGTCGTAGATAAATCCTGGAATGCTAAAACTACCTAGCCAGCCGCCGGTTCTGTAACCAATTACTTTAATACGCTCTTGACGGTACCCTTGTACTTGATCATATATTACATCGTTGAACACTGTGACGTCGTCTAATAAAACAACGTGTTCTTTTTGAACTAAGTTTAAAGTGACGTGGTAAATTCCGTCAGCAGTATTTCTTGGTCGTATTGTAAAGTTATTATCTTTACGTACAGTGTTTATAAAAGATGGATCAAGAATAATACCGTCTTGCTTGTAAACGCTGTATTCATAAAAACTGTCATTGATGTTGTCAACTATTGCTGAATCGGCAGTAAATTTAATTTCGTCTGCGCCTGGGCTTAAACTGATAACTGAGCCTGCACTCCAGTTCTGAGTGGTCCAGAATGCAAACTCTTTGATTGCAGTATTCCAATCAGTTACTGTTGAAAGTTCGGTGTTGAAAAAATCAAAATTAAATCCTTGTGCAGTTAACCATTTGCCGTATCCTGCAAGGAAATCAACTACGTTCTGCACTGTTTTAAGTTCTGAGCCATAGTGCAGTGTGGATTCTGTAGTTTCAAATGTACTTCTTGAAATTATTTCTCGGCCACCTGTAATTGGCAGGCTAGGCAACTTAACAAAATATTTTATTTCGAAAGTATTAGTGCTGGTATGGCTTGCTGTTACTCTATAATAGTTATTGTCATATCGAACAATTTCAGTTTTATTATAAAACTTTTCTCTGTCCCATTCCACAAAACTTTCACTGATTCCGCCTATGATAGATACTGGATCACTTACTATTTCAATATGTTTGAAATATTTAAATTCTGGTAGTGCTAGATTGTACCCCTTAACAATAAAGTTTTTAGGTTGTTTTTCAATAATCACACCACTATAATTAATAGTTGATACTGGTGTGCTTGTGTTTAAAATAATATTATAGTTTTCAAAAGGAACAAAAATATTTTTTTGATTCAGCGGACTACGACTATCTAATACCAATTTAAACTTTTCTTTAGTGATAAACCCACCTATCTTTGTAGACAATTTAACTTGAAGATTGGTTAAATTTTCTTTATAGGTTTCAAAATTATCTTGACTCTTAGATGTCGAATATTCACTGATAAAATTAACTAGGCCGCTGGTAAAGATCCTAGAAGTAGCAGATACAGAATTAGGAAATTCTAAATTTCTTTGAGTGAATCGGGTTAGACCATTGCTGGTTTTATAGACTAGTTGTCCTGTGAAGTCTCTAATCTGTCTGGCTCTGTCATATATTGTTGCAAATGATTTTGCAGGACGAAGTATTGTGATACCTGTAATTAAACTAAAAGGATAATCACTGCTACGTCTCCATGCATTTTCTATTGGTGCAGAATCGCCAAAACTAAATGCACCTTCGGCAAGATAAAAAACATAATCTTTAACAGCAACAGACTCTAATGGAGATAATAAAGTACCTTCTTCATCCACTGGAATATGATTTACAATCGACGGTCTTGCAAATTTAGCATTTCGTGTTACTAGTTTATTTGGTTCTCTAATGATGCCTTCGGCTATATCATTCCATAGCACAAGATTATCACGTGTATATGGTGCAGGACCGTAGACATCTGTCCACCATTCTGGCTGCTGACTATATCCTAATATTTCCCAAGGATGAGAATGTGGACGATCAGTGTCATACATGTATTTGTAAACGCCTCTCCAATGTCCTGGAATTTCTGATCCATCGTTGCCAGAAAAGTTTTTATAGTTATATGTAAAACTATTATTGGAGTCAAAAAATGTATGCTTGGTATAATCTTCAGAAATGAATCTACTCCATTTTAAGAAGTCTTGACGAATAGTATCATCTAACTGTTTTTTAGTTAAATCATTCTTTCTATAGTATCCGCTGACAAAATTAGAAATGTCAAACAGTTCTGTATTGTATTTTATTTTGACGTTATTGTAGATTCTTTTTTCTAATTCTAAAATTAAATCATCTCGATAATCGTTGTAGGCTAAAAGAATACTACCGTCGTGTCCTTGAATAACATTCTGTGGTGTTACTAGTGTATCATCGAGATACAGTTTAGGTTCATATAACGGGTATAGTCCTAATTTTGTTGGTGTTGCAGGAATATAACAACCATTGGTGTTTTCATACTGGACCACTTTAAGGTCATCTTCAGCAACGATTGGTTTTAAAATACGAATAAAGTTTGTATTAAAGAACTCATAGTCACGGCCATGTAATAGTTGTTCTTCATTTAGATATACTATAACTGCTTTGTCAGACAACGTGTTCAAGTCAAAGTCAAAAATCAATGGATATTCTGTTATAGAATTGTCTATGACTTCTTGATCAAATATCACACTTCCACCAAACGGCGCCATATCTGTGAAGAAAAACGGCATGGTTTTAGTCTTGTCTTTGACTAATTCTTTTAACACTAAATCCAAATGTACTCTGGTAATGCCATCAAATCCAAGTGTGCTGGCCACACGCAAGAAATTTCGCTTAAACTTGCTGTATTCATCTTTTGAATATCGTAGAGCATTTACTATGTTATGATCTTTGTTTGTAAAATGATAGATAACCGGTGTCAAAGGACCGCTGTGCTGAATTATCTTTGTACCATATGCTGATAAGTTAGATAGGTCTCGTAAATTTCCTGTACCAGGAATATCACCGTTGAAATCTAGTCTAGAATTGCCTATGGTTTTTAAATGATTAATTACTTCTCCCAGTGTGCAATCACCAATAACTAAATTGCTAGGATTACTTTCTAAATTGCTGGGAATTTCATAATATCCATTGTTATTTTTTTTAGCAGAACTTGTGCTCTTAACTACGACACTTTCTGTAGGCAATAAATCTTTGCGTAAATTGACAAACGCAACATCGTTTATAATTTCAATAACATAATCTAGTGGGTCACTGATAATTTTACCGTTGATATAAACTCGTGTTTCTAGATCAGTCAGCAGTCCGCTTTGATCATAGACATCTATAGGGAAATAGTTTATTCTGTCTGAGCCATCAAACTGTTGAACAACATATTGTCGACTGTCAGCGATTGCCTTGACCCATCCGTTGACAAATGAAACATTTGTCAAATCTACTGACTTTTTCAAATAACCTTTATCAAGAGTAATTGTTACAATGTCTGCAATGTTCTTATAGATAAAAGAATCTTTTTGTAAATTAAAGTCAAATAATATGTCACCGATATTGCCTATATTTTTATAAGCAATTCCAAAATTTAATTCACTGTCAATATTACTGCCAGGGCGGTATCCAAAAATTCGTGTACCCGCAAAAGTAGTACCTGGATAAACTACATTGTCGCCGTAACTAATACCAGTTTCGTCAAATACATCAAATAAAGGTGATTGATTCACTGAATTTTTTTGCTGTGCTTCTTTCCATATATTTCCGGTATAGTAAAACATTTTACCTTTGTTTATTACACCGTCTAGCACTAATACTGTTTCACCTTCTATTGGATTGGTGTCAACTTCTTCTACCAACGTTAATCTTTTAACAGCAAGATGTGTTATAAATTTAACTTTAAAAATTCTACCATTAACCTGTACATCAGGATCTGCGGTAAACAATACACGCATGCCTTCCAACAAATCAACTCCGTCAATGTTGTAGCCTACACTTCCTTCAATTGTGCTGAAAACATCTCTAGTGAAAGAATCGACCAATGTCACATTAGTTTTAAATTGACGACCAAAATTCCATAATTTTAAATCTGCTTCAAATTCAATAATAGGACGAGTGGCACGTTGTGACTGGTCAAGTATTGCTGGTATATTGTTGATTTGAGATGATGCTTCTATGACATCTTTGTGGAACCATCGATTGAATCTACTCCACGGATTTAAATCTTTACTAGATCTATTAATTAAAATATAATCTTTACTGCTTGGAAGATTGCCCGATACTTCAAATCCTTGGCTATCAAAAGGCTCGTTGTCAAATTCAATGCTAGTACTTGTCGAATATGTAGACGGTGTTGCTAGATCTGATTCTTTGACCAACTTGATTGCAGTGCCGACACCTTCAACGTACCAGTTTCCTGAAGAATATTTTTCTGGTGTTACTCTTCCTTGAAAAAATACTTTCATGCCGTTGGACAATTCTACTTCATTCGATGATCGATATGATTGCTTGCCGAGTACTTCTTTTTCAACATCAATACTCGATGCATCAGTTACGTCATAAATTTTAAAGATACCACCAGTGTTTACATCAGTTTTACTAACATAGTAAATGATATTAGGTGCATCAGTAGGCACAGTAAACTCAATACTGCCACTTTCAATATATTGATTTCCAGTACTAACACCTTGTGTATAAAAATTACTGTCGCCTGTTTCTCTTACAGTTTTAAATGCAATTCCAAAATCTGGACAGTCCACTTGAAAATTATAGGTTTGTCCTCTGTATAATTTTAAATTAGGGTTACTTGTTAGTCCATCTGGGGTAAACACATATGCACGGTTATCGCCATCGTCAACAAGTTTAATAGTATATGTGCTGGTAATGTTATCTGATTGTCCAGAGATAGGAACGCTAACAGGGCCTAGTGGCAACCAATAGTAATCTCGGTAGTTGACAAATTTATCCCAGTCAAAATGCGGATCCCAAGAATAAAATTCTTGACTGTTAATTTTATTATGATCAGTGTCACCGCTGTTAAAACTTGCTAACTGATTAATATAGTCTGGATAATCTTTAAAGAATGTAACATTATCCAGTGAATCTTTTATAATTACTGCTGGTTCAAATTGATAATCTTCTCGCTGTTTTGTAGCACCTTGTAGGTATTTGTCAGAAACGCGATACGGCTCGAAAGTTTTTCTACCTATGAAGGCATTTATTTTTTCTACTTCACCCTCAGACATCATCTGATCGATGGTGGCACTTAAAAATTTTCGATTAGAACTAGTTCTAAAATATTTAGGTACAAAACTCAGTGAAGTTTTTTCACCGTCATTTGCAATCGGTAAAATTGGGTCAATTTGATCGTTATTAAATGCCATAATTTGAACTCTGTATACCAGTATTATTATTCAGTGTTGTTGTCACTGTGCCGTTGGCTCGTATTCTCGATGCTGTTATTTCGCTGATAATTTCAATATCGTTAACTGTTGCTGAACTGATAAAGATTTCATCAGAGTTAGATTTAATTTCATACAGACTACCAAAACTTAAACTTGGGTCTTTAGGAACAATTATTATATTGCTGATATTTGGAGCAACTCTATTCATTATATAAGTTGTCAACTCAGCAAAGAAGAATGTGTCTCCAAATTCCCAATTTTCAATTGCAAAAAATTCGTTTATTGCATTTGTCACTGAAGATTTGATATCGCTGTCACTGACTGATACATTATTATTTTTAACTATTTTAAATGTTGCTTGTAGACTTGTAGGTGCAGTTGGGCCAAATATTTCTTTATATTTCACAGGATGGTATATAACTTCATCACTGATCGCTTTAACTTTTTGCAGTGTTGTTCCAAAGTTAATAAAAAGTGCATCACTACTCGGTGGCAGTGGTTTTGCAAGACTTTCTTGTTTTACCCAACGGCGATATTCTGTGTCATATGCCTTTGTTAAAACATAGACATCCATGATGTTTGTGGCGCTGGGATCTAATCTAGCACTACTGTCTGCACTATGTACATATTGAAACTTTATGTCGCCGCGGCCAAAGAACCCTCTATACTCATTGGTTACTTGGAATTGAGGCTGACCAGTTCTAATAAATCTTTTTACTAGTTTATCATCTAAACAATATACTAGTTGTCCTTCAGCAATCCCCCCTAGTACACTGGTGTCAATTTCTGTTTGTGTATTGTACGTAAGGATTAAATCGTCATCGTTAGCGATATAAAAATAATCCGTGACGCCGTCAAGACCAGTTCGACGTTGTTGAAAAATAAGTTTTTTAGTAGGCTCAACGCTGGTTTCTACAATTCTTTCAAAAATTTCAGGATCATCAATTACACCGTCTTCGTCTTTGTCGGTGAATGTTACACTGATTTTCTTACTGTCAATGTAGCCGTCAGCACCCTTAAACTCGTCAAGAATTTCCCAGTCATAATTTCTGTTCAGCGGATATACATCTAGTGGTTTAGTATTGATACTTAATACGGAAATTTTATCTTTGACAATTTTTCCAGTATTAGTATCATAAATTTTGTCGCCGCTGTCGAAAAAGAATCGAACTTCCTTGATGCTTTCAAAAACATATCTAGTAGAACGATTAGTAACTGTGTATGTTTCGCCGTCAGTTT